>Ga0172373_10000549_pt1 | contig 61280 bp, 58 predicted proteins | sample Lak10m_2_FD_114546 | JGI IMG/M metagenome (GOLD analysis project Ga0172373, IMG submission 114546) | Freshwater microbial communities from Kabuno Bay, South-Kivu, Congo - kab_092012_10m | ecosystem: Environmental > Aquatic > Freshwater > Lake | place: Democratic Republic of the Congo... | reverse complement strand
TTCGCCACTCGCCACCAGGTGCAAGCACCCGTGCTGCCGTTCGACTTGCATGTGTAAAGCATTCCGCCAGCGTTCAATCTGAGCCAGGATCAAACTCTTCAGTTTAATTCCTAACTATTACTTTTTCCTCTTGCGAGGTGGTTATTTCGCTTTTGCTTTTTACTTAATTAAGTAAGAACTCAAATTCATTTCCAGGTATGTGTTGCTATTTAAAGCTCTGTACATACTTGTCATAAATTTAAGTGTAAGCACTTGTTTTTCTGAGTCTGAACTTAATGCCATTCAACCAAGTTAAATTTAATGTAAACACTAAACAAGTCAGTTGCGATTAAGTCAGCTGCTTCATCCACAAGCACCCACACTTATCAGTTGTTATATTGTTAAAGATCAGTTTTTAAAATCAAAGTGCATCACTTCGTTTTATTCTCGCTACCGCTTAGCAACAGCGAGGTGCGCATTATACAGAGCTTTTTAAAACCGTCAATCTTAATTTAATAAATATTTTTGAAATATTTGTTGGTTAAAATTGATTGTATTTTGCTGCACATTCACCGTATGTTTCACAGCGAAGGCGCGCATTTTACAGAGGTTTTAAATCTCGTCAACCCCAATTTTAAAATATATTTAAATTGTCGTTGATTGCGCCACTTAACTACGTTCCGCTGACTTGTTTAACCAGCGAAGGCGCGCATTCTACAGGGCTTAAAAGTTTGGTCAAGCGATTATTCGTGCTGTTACACAATTGTTACAATTAAGTCTATGGCTGATATATTCAGCTCACTGTAATTCTGGCAAATTTTCGTTTACCAACTTGTGCAACCACGCTTAGCCCTTTAGTTATAGCAAGCGCCTTGTCTGAAACTTTTTCACCATTGAGTTTGATACCACCCTGTTCAATGGCTCTGAACGCTTCAGATGTGCTCGAGACCAAACCAGCCAGTTTTAACAGTTGTGCCACACCTATAGTGTCAGTATCGATTGACACCGTCACTTCAGGCACATCATCCGGAATACCGCCTTTAGAGCGGGTCTGAAAGTCCTGTAATGCTTTTTCGGCATCTGCAGCACTATGGAAACGCGTCACTATTTCCTGAGCAAAACGCACTTTAATGTTGCGAGGGTTCTCGCCCGCCGCGACCTGCGCCTTCCACTGGGCAATCGTTTCTAAAGACTCAAACGACAGCAACTCTATATAACGCCACATCAATTCATCAGAAATCGACATTATTTTGGCAAAGATGATTTCAGGTGCTTCTGCGATACCTATATAGTTACCTAAAGATTTAGACATCTTGTTAACGCCATCCAGACCTTCAAGCAATGGCATCGTCAATACGCACTGCTGACTCTGACCAGCCTGCTTTTGTAGCTCACGCCCCATAAGCAGATTGAATTTCTGATCGGTACCACCCAGCTCAACATCGGCATTAAGCGCAACTGAATCGTAGCCCTGCAGCAATGGATACAGGAATTCATGAATAGCAATCGATTGATTGCCTTTGAATCGCTTGGTGAAATCATCACGCTCCAGCATACGCGCCACAGTGTAGCTGGCCGCGAGCTTAAGCATGCCTGCAGCACCCAACTCTGTCAGCCATTTTGAGTTAAATACGACTTCTGTTTGCTCCGGCTTCAGAATCTTGAACACTTGCGAAGCATACGATTTGGCATTTTCCTGCACCTGCTCTGTAGTTAGCGGCGGGCGTGTCGTACTTTTACCCGTTGGATCACCAATCATGCCGGTAAAATCGCCAATCAGAAATAACACGTGATGACCAAGCTCCTGAAACTGACGCAGCTTATTGATCAGAACCGTATGTCCCAAATGCAAGTCTGGCGCTGTCGGATCAAAGCCCGCTTTAATCCTCAGCGGCTTCCCTTTTTTAAGTTTTTCAACTAGCTCTGCTTCAATCAAAAGCTCATCCGCGCCACGTTTGATGAGTGCAAGCTGCTGGTTAATGTCGATATTCACGTGTGTTACGTCCTTAAACTGGATTATTTTTTACCACTCATTTGCTTGTTTTTATTACGTTTTCTGTTAGTATCTACGACCGTATCAAATTTTTATAAGGTCAGCCCGTGGATATTAACGAGCTCAATCAGAACAATTCAACGCAGTCTGCTATTTTAGCGCAAAACGCTAATAATGCTGAACGCAAGCTTAAGCGCATATCAAAAGAGCGTAAATTTAGGTTGCGCTGGATTCTGGCGATTTCTTGTTTACCGCTATTTGGCATCTATACTGCTTTTGGTATTGCGCCACAAACGCTCACCGGCACGATTGCAACCGCCACCGTGGTAGAGGAGGTTGCTTTGCCAGAAGCGACGGAAAGCGCGGGTTCAACGGATGCGGAGAAGCAGCGTTTTTGGTATAAAGATTATGTGCGCCGTGACGACACGCTGCAAAGCGTGCTTGCCCGCTTGAACATTCGCAATCGTGATGCAATCGAACATATCCGCAACCATGACATTGCTAGCGAAATTGCCAGGTCGCTTATTCCAGGCAAACAAATCGAAGCGGAAACCGATAGTGATGGCAACTTGATCAAGCTGGAATACCAGTTAAGTGCTGACCAGTTTATTGCCGTCAGCAATAGTGAAAATGGTTATGAAAGCAGCAAAGCTACTTACCAGCTCGAAATACGCCCTATCCTGAAATCAGCAGAAATCACAAGCTCTCTATTCGGCGCAACCGATGATGCTAACATTCCAGACCATATCGCGATTCAGCTTGCTGATATCTTCGAAAGCGAAATCAACTTTCATACCGACTTGCGCCGTGGCGACCGTTTCAACGTGATTTACGAAGGTCGCTATGAACAAGGTGAACTGCTAAAAACTGGCGATGTGTTGGCAGCGGAATTTGTGAACAACGGCAAAACTTACCGTGCAGTTGGTTTCCGGGACAGTAATAATCAAATGCAATACTTCACCCCTGAAGGTAAGAGCCTGCATAAATCATTCTTACGTTCTCCTTTGGAATTCACGCGCGTGAGTTCAGGGTTCAATCTGGCGCGCTTTCACCCTGTCTTGCAGCGAATCAGGGCGCATAAAGGTGTAGACATGGCAGCACCTACTGGCACGCGCGTCAAGGCTTCCGGTGATGCGGTCGTTGATTTTGTGGGTCAAAAAGGCGGTTACGGCAACGTCATTGTGCTGAAACATGCCAACGGTGTCAGCACTGTTTATGGACATCTATCGCGCTTTGCAGCCGGCCTACGCCGTGGCGCGAAAGTAACTCAGGGTGAAATCATCGGCTATGTCGGCATGACCGGTACAGCGACTGGCCCACATTTACATTATGAGTTCTTGCTCAACGGACAGCATCGCGACCCGATGAAGGTAGCACTACCAAAAGCTAATCCAATAGACGCTCGCAACAAAGCCCACTTTGATGTCGTCAGTAATCAGTTGTCAGCGCAGCTGAGGTTGCTGGGTACAAGTAACATTGCTGCTTTAGAGTAGCCTGCGATGGCTGGCGAACTGTTCATCGGCCTGATGTCAGGCACCAGTCTTGATGGTATTGATGTAGCACTTGTCGAATTTGATCACCATGCAGCCGCAGGCAAACAGCCTGAAATTATCAGCACACATTTCCTGCCTTACCCATCGGAGTTACGCAGTGAAATTTTGTCACTACAACATCCCACACAGAATGAACTGGAAATTACCGAACTGATGGGCAATACCCTGGCCCGACTCTATGCAGATGCGGTTAACCAGTTATTGCACATCTCTAAAAAAACAGCGCACGACATCGTTGCCATCGGCAGTCATGGTCAGACCGTACGTCATCGACCTGAGCTGGGGTTCACCATGCAGATTGGCAATCCGGCTTTACTGGCTGAGTTAACGGGCATTACCATAGTAGCGGATTTCCGAAGCCGCGATATCGCAGCCGGTGGGCAAGGCGCCCCTTTGGTGCCAGCTTTTCATAAAGCACTGTTTGCTCATCAGTACCTCAATAGAGCCATCATTAACATAGGCGGCATAGCCAACATCACCCATCTGTCATCCAGCGGTGAAGTTTTTGGCTTTGATTCAGGCCCCGGCAATATGCTGCTGGACATGTGGATCAAACGGCATCTCAATATGGACTATGACGCAAATGGCGCTTGGGCAGCAACCGGCAAGGTAATTGAGCCATTATTATCATCACTGCTCGCAGAGCCTTATCTAGCACTTCCTCCACCCAAAAGCACTGGGCGCGATTTATTTAATGAAACCTGGCTGAGTAGCCATTTATCAAACAATCATTATCTGCCCCAAGACGTGGCGCGCACACTGGTTGCACTTACGGCACATAGCATTCACAACGCACTGGTCGACCACTGCGACGATGTTGATGAAGTCTACCTTTGCGGTGGTGGCGCTAAGAACTCACTCTTGACGCAAGAGCTAAAATCACTGCTGGTCAAGAAAAAACTGGCAACCACTGATGACTTGGGTATAGGGATTGACTGGGTTGAAGCGGTCGCTTTCGCCTGGCTGGCAAAACAGTGTCTCTATCGCCAAACCGCCAACTTACCAGAAGTCACCGGCGCGAAAGGCGCACGCATTCTTGGCGCTATCTATCACCATTAGCAATATGCTATCCATGCATCAGAACGCATCTATAAAGTATAATCACCCTTAACGATGACTATAACTGCAGAAACACCATGACAAACAAACCCACCAAAGCGACGCTGAGTTTTGATAACGGAGCCTCGCCTATTGAAATGCCTGTGCTTGCCGGAAGCTTGGGTAATGACGTGATTGACATCCGCGCACTGAGCAAACATGGCATATTCACCTATGATCCTGGCTTTATGTCTACCGCCGCCTGCAACTCAAACATTACCTTCATTGATGGTGAGCAGGGTTTACTTTATTACCGTGGCTACCCAATCGAACAATTGGCTGAGCACTGTGACTATCTGGAAGTAGCCTATCTGCTCATGCATGGCGAGCTACCCAACAAAGCAGAGAAAAAACAGTTCACGCAAACCATCAGCGGCAGCACCATGCTGCATGACCAGCTGAATAATATCTTCCGCGGCTTTAGACGTGATGCGCACCCGATGGCCGTTATGGTTGGCGTTGTCGGCTCACTATCAGCCTTCTATTTTGACTCCATGGACATTCGTGATGCCAAACATCGCGAGATTTCCGCACATCGCCTGTTAGCAAAAGTCCCTACCATTGCGGCCTGGAGCTATAAATACAACCTTGGGCAACCATTCATGTATCCGCAGAATCACCTGAATTATGCGGAAAACTTCATGCATATGATGTTCGCCACACCATGTGAGAAGTATGAACCAAACCCGGTGCTGGCAAAAGCTTTCGAGCGCATTTTGATACTACACGCAGACCATGAACAGAACGCATCGACATCCACGGTGCGTCTTGTAGGCTCCAGCGGCGCCAATCCTTTTGCCTGCATTTCTGCCGGCATTGCTTCGCTTTGGGGGCCTGCCCACGGCGGTGCGAATGAGGCTACACTGAATATGCTGGAAGAGATTGGTGATGTGTCACGCATCGGTGAGTTCATCAAGCGTGCAAAAGATAAAACGGATAGTTTCCGCCTGATGGGCTTTGGTCACCGCGTTTATCGCAATATGGACCCACGTGCAAAAATCATGCGTTCAACCTGCCACGAGGTATTAGACGAACTAGGTCTGAACAATGACCCAATATTCAAACTCGCCATGGAGCTAGAAAAGATCGCGCTTGAAGATGAATATTTCGTTTCACGCAAACTTTACCCGAACGTAGATTTCTATTCAGGCATCGTGATGCGTGCGATGGGTATTCCTAACAGCATGTTCACTGCCATTTTCGCACTTGCAAGAACAGCAGGATGGATTGCACAATGGTCTGAAATGCACTCTGACCCTGAGGCGAAAATCGGTCGCCCTCGTCAGCTCTACACAGGCTCAACCAGACGTGATTTCGTCCCCATGGATAAACGTTAGTCGGTTTAACCGATAATGCATTGAAAGTAAAAAAAGCCAAGCTGAAATCTGCTTGGCTTTTTGTTGTTTTTCGCTCAGATTTGGCTTAGAGCCAAAATCTCACAGCACTTCAGTTAAACTGAGAAAGACGAGCCACAACCACAGGTAGTTTGTGCATTTGGATTACGAATCACAAATTGCGAACCTTGCAGACTATCCTGATAGTCGATTTCTGCGCCCACCAAATACTGCAGGCTCATTGGGTCAATCAGTAAGGTGACCGTATCCTTCACTACTTGCGTATCATCTTCATTCACCTCTTCTTCAAAAGTGAACCCGTACTGAAAACCAGAGCAGCCGCCGCCACTGACAAAGACACGTAATTTAAGATCAGGTGAACCCTCTTCTTCAATCAGTTCTTTAACCTTTTTGGCCGCATTATCTGTAAAAACCAATGGTGATGGAATGTCTAAATTCTCTGCAACTGTGTCCATGATGAACTCCTAAATTTCAATTAAATCATTATGCTACTGCAAGTATTCTTTATCAATACCACTTGCAACAAGGTTATTCTGTACGCTCACCGGCATAAACAAGCTTGCCTTCAATCACAGCGCCAGTATGCATCTCGAGTGAGTTGTAATTCACATCGCCGGTAATGCGCGCTTTTGTTTGTAATTCAATGAACTGGCCTGCTTTGACTGGCCCCGAGACCGTGCCGTTAATCACAATCTTTGATGCCGTGATTGCCCCTTCGATTCGACCATGCTCACTCAAAATAAGCGTACTAGGACTATCGTTTGGTTCCGTAACTGAACCAATCACCGTACCATCCACACGTAATCCGCCGGAGAAGAATATATTACCTTCAACACGCGTATCTGCACCAATCAATGTATCGATACTATTTTGGACACGATTACTTTTCTTAAAAAACATATTCATTCCCATCCAAATTATTCATATATTGAATAAAAAACCAATGGATTACTTTTTTCCATTCAACATATTTTTATAAAAAACCAAATCCCCTTTAATGCGCATGTTTTCATCCTGCATATTATTTAATTCTTTGGTCAGGTTGGCTTGTGCGGCCTGCTCGATTTGCAGCTGGCGCTCGACCTGTATTACTTTGGTATTCAAGGTTTGATTTTCAAGGGTCGTCTGGCGTAATTTTTCATGCACGTTCTCACCGCCACTGGCAAACTGCCAATATGCAACTGAATAACCCAACACCACAAACAATGCCGTCATGCCCCACTGGAAATACCAGGGACGCTTGGAACGAACTGCGACTTGTTTCGCAGTCAACCCAAAATGTCTTCTGATCCTTCTTCTAACCGGCTTCATACATCAACTCGGCTATGGCAATAGCGGCACAACTTGCAAACCTGTGCTTTCATGCAATCCAAACATAATATTCATATTCTGAACCGCCTGCCCTGCAGCTCCTTTCACCAGGTTATCCTGCACAACGACTAGAGTTAAATAACCTGATCCCGCCTGCTTATGCAAGGCGATGCGAATCTGGTTCGAGCCGCGTACTGAACGGGTCTCTGGCAGGCTTCCTGCCGGCATCACGTCCACAAAATACTCATTCTGATAACGCTGCTCATATAGCGCCTGCAAATCTGCCTGACTTCCCTGCTCAGTCAGCTTAACGTAAATGGTAGACAACATACCACGAATCATCGGAATCAGATGCGGCACAAAGATAAACTGCAAATCAGTACCAGCCAGCTGCTTTAGCTGCGCAAGAATCTCCGGATGATGGCGATGCCCTGCCACACCATACGCTTTCATGCTATCACTTGCTTCCGCAAACAGCGTGGCCACTTCCGCTTTCCTTCCAGCACCTGATACACCTGACTTGGAATCGGCAACAACAGGCACTGAGAAATCGATGAGTCCTTGCTCCAGCAAAGGCGCCAAACCCAACAACACTGTTGTTGGGTAACAGCCTGGATTACCAATCACCTGCGCTGACTTGATCTTGTCGCGATACAACTCAGGAATACCATACACAGCGTTACCCAAGATATCTGGGCAGCTATGCGGCATTTTGTACCATTTTTCAAACACTGCAGTATCCTGCAAGCGAAAATCAGCCGCCAGATCGATAACTTTCACATTCGCATCCAGTAATGCTTTTGCCTGACTCATTGCCACACCATGTGGCGTTGCAAAGAACACAACATCACATTCTGTCAGATTAGCCTGTGCCGGGTCTGAGAAAGCTAAATCTACATATCCACGTAAGCTGGGAAACATATCAGCTACTGCCAGGCCAGCATCACCACGTGAGGTAATCGCCGTCAAAGTAACGTTAGGATGCGCGCACAACAAGCGCAACAGCTCTACTCCTGTGTAGCCCGTTCCACCAACGATCCCGACTTTTAGTTTTTCAGCTTTTAAAGTATCAGTTGTCATAACCATATATTAACAAAACATCACGCCATACACGTCACAAATAGCATGTCAGCAAAATTTAAAAAATAAAAAAGGCCGCTATATAGCGACCTTTTTCAATTCCAACCGCCTGAGCGTTTAAAGCATTAGCGTTTAGAGAATTGTTTACGACGACGGGCTTTACGTAAACCAACTTTTTTACGCTCAACTTCACGCGCATCGCGTGTTACGAAGCCTGCGTGTGACAATGCGCTCTTCAAAGCGGCATCGTAGTCGATCAATGCACGAGTAATACCGTGACGAACAGCTCCAGCTTGGCCAGACTCGCCACCACCGATTACGTTCACCATGATGTCGAAACTTGCTGTGTTGTTAGTTAATTCAAGTGGTTGACGCAAAATCATGCGTGAAGTCACGCGTGAGAAGTACTCATCAACGGGCTTGTCATTAACAATGATGTTGCCTTTACCAGCTTTTAAGAATACACGTGCCACTGAACTTTTGCGGCGACCTGTACCATAATTGTATTTACCGATCATTTTTTATCCTTAGATGGTCAATGGTTGCGGTTGTTGCGCCGCATGGTCATGCTCACTACCAGCATAAACCTTCATTTTTTTGATCATTGCATAACCTAAAGGACCTTTAGGCAACATGCCTTTAACTGCTTTTTCTAAAGCGCGACCTGGGAAACGGTCTTGCATTTTAGAGAATGTTGTTGTTGTGATACCACCTGGGTAACCAGAGTGTCTGTGGTAAAGCTTGTCGCTTGCTTTATTACCAGTCACTTTTAATTTGTCGGCGTTAATCACGACAATATAATCACCTGTATCTACGTGAGGTGTGTAAATGGCTTTATGTTTGCCACGCAAACGGTGTGCAACTGCGCTAGCCAAACGGCCTAACACTAGGTCTGTGGCATCAACCACAAACCAGTCGCGCTTCACTTCATGTGATTTTGCTGAAAAGGTTTTCATCGTGTTACCAATACTATGAGCTAAAAAAATTAAGAGGCGGATTTTATGCCAAACCAATACGTTCTGTCAAACAGTATTATGCACTTAATGATGCAACTTCTATTTTATGTAAGCTTTCGACAAATTACGGGGCAGTAAAACTCTTAGCTGGCACGAAGTTTGCGGTTAATTATGTGATAATTAACATAATTGCTACAATTACTTAGCATGATATATTGTATCATGCGGAGCGTTTTACAATCAAAATACAACCTAACCTATTGGATATTAATAATATTTTGAGAATTTTCGGACTTCTATTATTAGGCTATGCGAATTTCAGCCTGGCACTTGGGCTTGGTGATATTGCACTCAGATCACATCTGGGCGAGCCTCTTGCTGTAAGCATTAGCGTCACAGATGTCGAAAAGTTACCAGATTCCGCCTGTTTTACTGTCAAAGATAACAGTGAAACTACAGCTTTCAAGAAAGTTTCAGCAGTATTCAAACAAACCGCTGCCGGCAACAAACTTTATATCAGCACGCATGAGCCGATTAACGAACCGATTATCAATTTACACGTTTCATTTAATTGCGAAACCAACCTTGAGCGTGAATATGTATTATTGCTTGACCCTGCCGCCATTACCAACCCGATTGATATTGAAAATGCGGCCACTCAATCGCTCACTGACCTTAAAAAGGCTCTTGCACCTGAGACCGCAGAAAACACCAGCATAGCCGAGCCTATAGCTCAGGCCACTGTTATAAAAAAACGGAATCCTAAAAAGAAAAGAGTTTCCGCCGCGTCAGAAATCGATAGGAAATTGATGGAAGCCTATACGGGTAAGCAGCAGGGTGCCAGCGTCCAGCAAGATGAACCAGCGCAAAAGGGGCGCATTTCAGACAAAGCCGGCCTGAAATCAGCCGAAAAGAGTGTCTCCGCTAGCAAACCTTATCTTATTATTTCTGGCGGCAGCACCAATTCAAGCGAACATGGCTCACTCCCTGATCTGGCACTGCGACTTGAAACGCAGATTGATTTCTCCAGAGCAGTAGCAGTTTCGCCCATGACGACAGCAGAGGCGATTGACGAAGTGACAGTGATGGTCAACCGCCTGGCACATCTGGAGAAACAGATTACCAGCCTGCAAAATAGAAATGCCCAGTTACAAAGTGAAGCGCAGAAAGCGAAAGAAGACGCAAAAAACGCCCGTTTATTTTCTGAACAGCAATTGTCCTGGCTCAAGTATCTATTGTTAGGCATTGGTCTGCTTGCTTTATTTGCTGGTGGAGAGTGGATTCGTCGCAAAGCGATACGAGACAGGCTGGATCGTGAAGAAACGCTTTGGTTTCAGGGTAACAAGCCAGCGAGCAGTGATGCCTCTATATTCCCGCTCAAAGCTTTGGATAAAACGGATGAATCGTTACTGGATGACACCTCTTTTGTCGATACGCTCGACAACCCGCTAAGCGGAGGCAATGCAGGCGCAGTGACGCTTACCGAAAATGCAAATGACGAACATGAAAATGTACTGGAGAATGCGGATGTGTTTATCGAACACGACCGCCCTGCGCTCGCTATTCAGTTGTTACAAAATCATCTTGGCGATTTCCCGTCAGAATCTCCCAAGATTTGGCTCAAATTATTAAGCCTGATCGCAAGCGAAGGCACACAGGCCGAATACGATCAGGCAGTATCTGACTGCAAACAATTCTTCAATATCAAAATGCCAAGCTTTGCAGAGGCAGGCGCTGATGATAACTCTTCTATCGAAGACTACCCACATATCCTTGCGCGGCTGGAGGGTGTCTGGGGCACGCAGTATGCGGTTGGTTTCCTGAATGACCTGATCTATAACCAGCAGTCCCAACCCAGGGAAGGTTTTAGCCGTGGCACATTTGAAGAATTGTTCTTCCTGAAACAGGTCGCTGAAATACTCAATGCCAACACATCCAAAGAGCAGATCAGTCTTTACAAACCAGCCACTGTTAAACCAAAACTGGAAAACCTGGCTTTTAACGAAGAGGCTTTTAACGATACGAAGACAGAAAAGCCACACGATACTCTCCATGAGGCAAAGCCATTAACGACTGACCTGGAAGATGCAAAAAATGTGCTGGATATACCAGCCAATCTTTATAACACCAACCTTGAAGACTCACCATTCCAAGACGTGCCGTCTTACGATGTAGATTTGCTGGCAGACCTGGATGAAGTATTAAACACAAAAAATACTCCTGATAGCAACGAATTATTGAATAATGAATTGATTGCGGGACTGGATACACCGGCGCCGCCAGTCACTCAAGAATTAGCCGAAACACTGCAGGCTGAAGAAATCAAATTCCCGGAACCGGAATTTACTGCACCGGAATTACCAGGCTTTGCTGATAACGAGAATATTTTTGATATCAGCGAGCCTGATACCGGCAGCTTGAACACCGAGGCAGAAGAGAACAGCAAACCTGCTAAAAAATCGAATGTAATCGAGTGGGATTTACCTGAAAAAGATAAGTGATGTTGCGGAAAGCAACCGAGCCTCCGGTTTATAAAGAATAATGCACGGCCAGGCCAATAAAGATAATCAATCCGAACCAGTTGTTGCCCAGAAACGCCTTAAAACAATTCGCTCTGTCACGTTTGTGAATTAAAAAATAATGGTGAAGCGCAACCCCTGCTGCCGCAACCAAACCTAAATAATAAGCAACGCTCATGCCTAACCAGTATCCGGCCAGCGCTAACAAAAACAATGTCAATCCATAACAAGCCATTACAGCAGCGACATCAAAACGTCCAAAAGTGATGGCAGACGATTTTATGCCTATTTTCAAATCATCTTCACGATCAACCATCGCATACGCTGTGTCATATGCAACCGCCCAGAACACATTGGCCAGCAGCAGCAGCCAGGCCACTTGCGGAACATAATCATTAACCGCCGCAAAAGCCATCGGGATACCAAAACCGAAAGCCACGCCAAGATATGCCTGTGGCATAGCAAAAAATCGTTTGGTTAATGGATAGCTGATAGCAAGAAACAGAGCAGCCACAGATAGCTTAATGGTTAATGTATTGAGCAGGCACACCAACCCGAACGCAACCAAAGACAACGATGCCGCCAATAAATAGGCCTCCTTCTTACTTACTTCATTATTTGGTAAGGGTCTATGTTTGGTACGCTCAACCAGCCCGTCATATTTGCTATCCGCAATATCATTCATCACACAGCCCGCACTACGCATCAAAACGGTACCAGTGACAAAAATCAATACCACTATCCAGTCAGGCCAACCACTGCCGGCAATCATTAATGCCCACAAAGTCGGCCAAAGCAGCAACAAAATACCGATGGGCTTATCCAAACGCATCAAGCGCTCATAAGCATCAATCTTCTCGGTTAATTGTTGTAAATTCATCATATGATTTGGGGTAGAAAAATTTCTGTGACCATAATACTAGCGCAATTCAGACTGAATACCGAACGGCGCGCCCAAAGATACGATGGTTGCTGACCCATGTGCTTGGCTGCATGTTGATACAGGGCATGGTTTGAGGATATTTTTTTGTAGCTGAGCGGTGTTCGCCTCACTTTGGGGTTGGCAAACAAAGTGGCTCCCAATGGCTTGTTTCCCAACCTGCCCAAGCCACGCCACACCCCCCGCAAGCTGCTGCGCGGCAACACGCTGTGTGCAAATACGACTGGCACACCATCACCCAGCAATAATACTTCACGTACTAGGGCAACTTTATCCACTGCCAGATTTAACGGTGCAACCTCGTCCAGAATCGGCTTTGCGCATTTCATTGCCAAAGGGTGCACAGTAAAGACCGAGTATTTCTTCTGCAGCCTGGCCGTCAGTGAGCCATTATCCGTCAGCCAGTGCTGATAGCCACCACTGAGCAATGGTCTGGTGAGCCAACGATGACGTGATTGAGATATGTTTTTAGTAGTTTTCACGTCCGGAATTATCTCACAGCATCTGAGGTTTAACGATGAGCCCAAGTCATGTCTATGTCTCACGTATCTCCAAACCATAGTTTCTGTAGCAAGCATCATGTCACTGAACAAGCATTAGGCAAAAATGTACAACTGCAAGATTTAACATTTCTTAACTTTTTGTTGCTATCTGACTTATTGATAGAAAGCTAGAATGGCAATTCGTCGGTGATTAGACTCGACCTTGGAAATGAAGTGATGCGCTATACATCCCTAGTTTATATTGCGCGAATAAGAGAGAGCCCATATATGCATATTCAGATAGCCATCCGCTTCATTGTTTTTTTTCTAATGCTTTCTGACGTTTCTTTTGCAAAGGATAATCCTGTGGAAAATGCCTGGTTTAAAAATCAACATTGCACGCGCTTGGAAATCAAAAAACCGAAATCCATCTCTGAACACGAACTCATAAAATCCATCACCATTGAAGATACATCAGTCATTGCAGGGCTTATGCAACGTATTTCTAAAATACATCCCAATGGTGACATGATGATATCTTTTAGCCCCAAAACTGAAAAAATTGAGCTTCAATTTCACTGCGAACATGAAATCCAAACCATAAACATTTATGGGAACAAGTTCAAAACACCCTCCACAGGATTTAATTCTAATCGTAGTGAAATAGAGGAGAGCTTACATCAGGACATTTATGCCCTACTATTTCCTGACTTTGATAAAAAAGTCCTTCTCATTAAAAACCTGGCTTTGCCATTCAAAGACTTTGCCATTACTTATACAGGAGTAGTAACAAAAGATGATGCGCCTGTTACGGCATCTTTTACTGAGCATCACTTTGTGATCACCGAGCGCAACAAAAACGTAAAACGTATTCGAGTGGCTGCAGAACAGATGCCTCCGCAGCCACTCGCCATTGAAGTGAATGGGAAAAAGGCGATGTTGCTAAGCTATGAAACCAGGGATGGCATTCGTCTCTATCCGCATTATTTCCAAATCACCCGCTAATCGAAATTAACATCACCAATCAACAAAGGGAAGAAAAGCTACACCTTCACCAGCTCACCCGCACTGCTCATCCATCTGTCCAGATGGCGCTCAACTTCAGACGGATAGTGTTTCAATAAATGATCAGCCATCGATTTGGCCATTTCCAGCATGTCTACATCACGCTCCAAATCGGCAATCTTGAGCATCGGCACGCCGCTTTGCCGAACGCCAAGCAACTCACCCGGCCCTCGAATCTGCAAGTCAGCCTGCGCAATCGCAAAGCCATCATTACTTTCGTAAATCACTTTCAGGCGGGCTCGAGCGGTTTCTGACAGTTTGTTCTGATATAACAGGATACATGCACTCTTCGCGGCGCCACGCCCTACCCGGCCACGTAACTGATGTAGTTGGGAAAGACCCATGCGTTCAGCATGCTCAATTACCATCAAACTGGCGTTAGGCACATCCACCCCCACTTCAATCACCGTTGTGGCCACTAAAAGCTGTATGACCCCTGCGCTGAATTCCGCCATCACCACCTGCTTCTCGGCTGGCTTCATGCGACCATGCACCAGCCCCACTTTCAATTCTGGAAACTCATCCCGCAATAGGGCATAGGTATCGTTCGCCGTTGCCAATTGCAGCGCTTCAGACTCCTCAATCAGCGGGCACACCCAATAAGCCTGACCGCCCTGCATGCATGCCTCGCGCACGCGCTGCAGAATCTCATCTCGTCGCATGTCGGAAACCAGCTTGGTAACAATAGGCGTGCGCCCTGGAGGCAATTCATCAATCACCGACACATCCAGATCAGCGTAATAACTCATGGATAAAGTGCGCGGAATCGGTGTTGCAGACATCATCAGCTGGTGCGGCTCAGGCTGTCCTTTTTGACGCAGGGCCAAACGCTGGTGAACACCAAACCGATGCTGCTCATCAATGATTGCCAGCCCCAGATTCTTGAATTGCACCGCCTCCTGAAACAGTGCATGTGTACCAACCACCAACTGGGCACTTCCGCTCGCAATAGCAGCCAAAGCAGCATAGCGGTCTTTCTTACTCTGGCTACCTGTGAGCCATGCAATTTCAATATTCAACGGACTCAACCACATAAGCATTTTGCGGTAATGCTGCTCGGCCAAAATCTCTGTCGGCGCCATCAAGGCAACCTGCCAGCCATTTTCAATACATTGCAATGCCGCCATGCAGGCGACGATGGTTTTTCCACTGCCAACATCTCCTTGTAGCAGGCGTTGCATTGGGTGTGGCTGAGTTAAATCCCGCTCAATCTCGAGTGCCACCTTTTGCTGTGCAGAAGTCAGCGCAAACGGCAGACTTTTGAGTAAAGCGGAAATAAACTGTTTGGATGGTTTGAATTGCGGCGCACTCACGCTACGGCGACGCGCGTAATGCTTGCGCATTGAAAGCTGCTGCGCCAGTAGCTCATCAAATGCCAGCCGCCTCCAATGCGGAGTGGCCTTGCTTTCCAGTGCATGCATATCAACATCCGGTGACGGATGATGCAGTGCGTGCAAACTTGCGGCAAAGGTGGGTAAATGCAGATTAGCATAAACACTGGCTGGCAGCGTTTCTTCCAGCGCATCCTGCATCAGGGCGATTCTTATCGCTTTACGTAAACTAGGCTGGCTCAAACCTGCCACTGTCGGATAAACAGGTGTGAGTGTGTCGGCGACTGATGTTTTTTCTCCCACGGCCTTACAGGTCGGGTGCACCATCTCATAACCAAAGAAACCATGCCGCACTTCACCATAAACACGCAACTGGGCCCCCTCTTTGAGCGCAGCGACCTGGCTGGGATAGAAGTGTAGAAAACGTAACGTGAGCTGACCACTCACATCTTCTATTCTTGAAATTAAAGCCTTGCGCGGTTTATAGCTAACTTCTGTATTAACGATCTCGCCCTCGACCTGTGCAGATTCGCCCATGCGCAAATCGCGTATTGGCGTGATATGCGTCTCATCGATATAACGTAATGGCAGGTGCAGCAATAGCGCCTGAAGATGATGTATGCCCAGCTTGGCCAGATTGGCTAAAAGTGGCTGACTGAAAGCTTTTATATTGGAAAGTTGTGTCACAACCAGTTACTCTACCCAAGTTTGGGCAGAGTAAGCAACAATTAAGCCTAAATGACCATCACGCCATCAGCTTCAACCAAGGCATTACGCGGCAATGAAGCCACGCCCACAGCGGCGCGTGCCGGATATGGCTGACTGAAATACTCGGCCATAACGGTATTTACTAAAGCAAAATGTGACAAATCAGTTAAAAAGATATTCAATTTAACAATATCACTCATGCTGCCACCCGCGGCTTCGGTCACCGCTTTAAGGTTTGAAAATACGCGATGCACCTGCGCTTCGATCCCCTCCACCATTTGCATCGTGGCTGGATCCAAGCCTATTTGGCCAGATAGATACACGGTATTACCGACTTTAACCGCTTGAGAGTAGGTACCGATTGCTGCCGGTGCACCTTGTGTCTGAATGATTTGTTTTGTGTTCACTGTCATTTTTTGAGTCACTGTTTTGTTAAAAATTCGTTAAATAGGTTACTGTAACGTTGCCTTGCCGTTTGAACCTTTGCCGTTATTCGCGACATTGCCTTTGGTGCGGTTAATGCGGACAACATCCGGTATTTTACGCAAACTACGCATCAACTCCGCCAAATGCACGCGGTTTTTCACCTGCACGGTAAAGTAAAGATTGGCGTAGGCACTGCCATCAGCTTCTTCCACACTGACATTATCAATGTTTGAGCCTGCGTCTGCGATACCTGCCGCAATTTTCGCCAACATGCCCGGCTGGTTGGCCACGGTCAGATTAAGGTTGGTTTTGAACAGGCGCGTACTTTCAGGCTCCCACTCCACATCCAGCCACTTGTCTGGATCCAGTTTGAACTTGCGCACGCTCGGACAATCATGCGTGTGAATGACCAACCCTTTGTCTTTATTAATGAACCCGAGGATCGGATCACCCGGAATCGGTCGGCAGCAAGGTGCAAACTGCACTGCCATGCCTTCGGTGCCATGAATGGTAATCGTATCCAGCGAAGCAGCAGGCAACTTGGTATGCTTTTCCAGATGATCTTCAGTCAACGCTACCAACTGATGCGCTACCATTACGTTTTGACGCTTGCCTAAACCGATATCCGACAAAATCTCGGATTTTTTCTTCACGCCATAATCACGTATCAGTTTTTCCCAATGCTCATCCGAGATTTGGCCAGGTTCCACATGCAGAGCCCGCAAAGCCTGATTGAGCATGCGCTCACCTAAGTGAGCAGACTCTGTTGAACGCTGCGACTTCAAAAAGTGGCGAATATGCGCACGCGCGCGGCCGGTCACCACATAGTTGAGCCATGCGGGGTTAGGTTTGGCGATTGAACCGGTAATGATTTCTACATGGTCACCATTACGCAGTTCTGTACGCAATGGCGCCAACTCATGATTGATACGCACGGCAACACAGCTGTTACCGATATCCGAGTGCACCGCATAAGCAAAATCCACCGCAGTCGCGCGTCTTGGCAGGGCCAGAATCTTACCTTTAGGCGTGAATACATACACTTCATCCGGGAACAGATCGATTTTGAGGTGTTCCAGAAAATCCAATGAGTCCGTACTTTCGCTTTGGATGTCGAGGAGTCGCTGCAGCCACTGATGCGTTTGCTGCTGCAGTGCGGTAAGCTGCGCATCGCTTGCCTTATAAAGCCAATGGGCCGCCACGCCCGCATCAGCAATGTTATGCATATCGGCACTGCGAATCTGCACTTCGATCGGCGTACCAAATGGACCGAATAAAGTGGTATGTAATGACTGATAGCCATTAGCCTTGGGGATGGCGATATAGTCCTTGAACTTGCTGGGAATCGGCTTATATAGCGCATGCAAGGCACCCAGCGCCAGATAGCAACTGGGCAAGTCTATCACAACCACCCTGAAACCATAGATGTCATAAACCTGTGAAAACGGCGTCGCCTTATTGGTCATCTTCTTATAGATACTATAAAGATGTTTTTCACGACCAGAGACTTCCGCCTCGATATTAAAAGTGCCTAACTGTTGCTTGATCGAGTCCAGTATCTTACTGACGACTTCCTTGCGGTTACCACGGGCAGCCATGATCGCTTTGGAAATCGCATTGAAGCGCAAGGGGTAAAGATATTGAAAACTCAAATCTTCCAGCGCCTGATAAATGGCATTCAAACCCAGACGATTGGCAATTGGGGCATAAATGTCGAGTGTTTCTCTGGCAATGAGCTTTTGTTTCTCAGGACGCATCGCCTCCAGTGTCTGCATGTTATGCAGACGGTCTGCCAGCTTGACCAGAATCACCCGCACATCCTGCGACATCGCCAGCAGCATCTTGCGAAAATTTTCTGCCTGCGCCTGACTTGCGCTCTGAAACTCGATTTTATCCAGCTTGGTCACACCGTCGACCAGATCAGCAACCGTTTGTCCGAACTTGTCTTTGATGTCTATGGTTGTCGCCGCAGTATCTTCGACCACATCATGCAGCAATGCTGCCAGGATCGTTGGCACATCCATGTGCAGCTCCGCCAGAATGCAAGCGACTGATACCGGATGCGTGATATAAGGCTCACCCGTTTTACGCACCACACCATCGTGTGCATGGAAAGCATAACGATAAGCTTCCCATACGTGGGTAATATCCTGGGGTTTAAGGTACTGCTTAAGGCGTACAGTTAAGGCAGAATCCTCACTGTCCGCGGGCAGCAAGGGTTCTGGCGTTGATTTCGAGAATTCCGCTTTGAGATTTGTTGCGGGTTTTGGCATGAATTTTCACTACTAGCGCTGGTGTATTAATGCGTTACGCGTGTCAAGATTTCCACACCCACCTTGCCTGCAGCAATTTCACGCAAGGCGATGACTGTTGATTTGTCGCGTGTACCTTGAACATTCACCAGCGGTTCAGCACCATTGTGCAACTGGCGTGCACGGTATGCAGCTACTAGCGTCAGTTGAAAACGGTTAGGGATTTTTTCCAAGCAATCATCTACGGTAATACGTGCCATGACGGTGTTTCCTTATTGAATAAATGTAAGCAGACCCATTTCGGGCCATCTCATCAACTTAATCAGAATCAGCAATTAAGTGAGTGTTTGAATTAAAAAGGCGTAGCGTTTTAACTGCACTGCGCCCTTGAGTCGCTGCGCTCGGATTATTGCGCGAATATCCTGCAAAGCCACATCGAATTGATCGTTAATTGTAACATAATCGAACTCACCCACGTGGCTCATTTCTGCACGTGCAGCTGCTACACGTCTGGATATCGTCTCCTGACTATCCTGACCTCGACTATTAAGCCTCTGCTCTAAAGTTTCAATCGACGGCGGCAGCACGAAGATACTCACAGCATTCGGGAACAAACGTCTGACCTGCTCCGCCCCCTGCCAGTCAATTTCAAGAATCACATCAGAGCCAGCTTGAAGCGGCCCATCTACCGCAGACTGTGATGTGCCATAGCGGGAGCCATGCACCTCAGCACTTTCCAGAAACTGCGCTTCACCTAGCATCTTGATGAATGTGTCATCATCCACAAAGTGATAGTCCACACCATTCACTTCACCCGGCCTGGGTTTACGCGTTGTATGAGAGATAGAAAGCTTGATATGCGTATCTTCTTTCAGCAACGCCTTGATCAAGCTCGTTTTACCTGCACCTGAAGCAGCCGTAATAATAAAAAGGTTACCTGTAATCATTCCATTAACACCAATCAGGGTTAGGCAAGGTGGTAAACACGGACTTTAACCCATCAGCCCAACCTTGCCTGATTCTTGCATAATAAGGATCATTCTCCGTGATACGCTGGCGGCAGTCTGCATGAAAGCTATCGGTGCGATAAAGCAATAAATCGATAGGCGCCGCGACTGTCACGTTGCTTCGTATTGTAGAGTCGAAGGAAATGAGCACGCACTTTACGGCATCCATCATTTCACTGTTATATTTTACTACACGGTCAATGATTGGTTTGCCGTATTTAGTCTCGCCAATCTGAAAGTAGGGTGTTTCCTTGCAAGTCTCGATGAAATTGCCTGCTGCATAGACATTGAACAAACGAGGCTTTTCACCTTTGATTTGTCCGCCCACCAAGATACTGGCACTAAAATCAATGCCATGGTTTTTTAGATGCTCGCCATCTTTATCGTATGTGTTGCGCAACTCTGTACCCACCAACTCTGCCACATCGAACATACTTTTTACGTTATGTAAGTGCTTACTATCATCAGCATTTTCCTGGATTGCAGCTCTTAAGCAATTCACTACTGATTGCGTGATAGCAAGATTTCCGGCTGTTAACAGAACGATAACGCACTCGCCTTTGACCTCAAACACATGCATTTTAGGAGAGATAGCGACCTGATCCACACCCGCATTGGTGCGGGTATCTGACGCAAAAACAACGCCTTGATCCAATAACAAACCGACGCAATAGGTCATATAGTTTCTTAAAAAATTTATTTGAGATTAAGCCAAAATCATACCATTGAAGCACAATCCACTGACATAAAACTTAAGTGCTTGCAGAACTGCCGAATTCAGGAGACACTGATTGATGAGCGAGCCAAATCAAGCCTCATGCGCTCACGTAGCCATTTAATCAGCGCTACTAAGTTATTGCTGCGCCTGCTGTGCCTGTTTCATCAACTCTGCATTTTTTACCAGTGCCGAAACATCGATGCGCTGCTGCAAACTGAATGGCACACCGGCCTGATTCACAATCACGCTGCTTGCCATACCCTCAACCCCGCCACCAGAACGCATGCCACTCACCGGACTGGCACTGCGATAATCGAGCCCTGTAGCCAGCCGCACATGCGTTTCACCCGCACGACAACCGTTAGAGACATCAAAACTTTGCCAACCCTCGTTTTGTAAATACACATCTGCCCACGCATGGGTTTGCATCAGGCTGCCATCCTCGGTGAACAGATATCCGCTGACATAGCGGGCGGGTAAACCCATACTACGACAGCAAGAGATAAAGACGTGGGCGTGATCTTGACAAACACCTTGCCCCAATCTGAAAGCTTCAGCTGCAGAGGTGCTGACCTGAGTTACCCCATTGATATAGCGCACGCGCCCCAGCAACGCATGCATCATGGCTTCCAGTGCATCATTCTGCAGATGGGCCGGGCGTTTGAACGACAGTGCAAATGCACGTATTGCATCATCACCTGCAGTAAGCGGTGTATCGCGCAAATAGACTTGCAACGGCAGCGCCATGTGCTGCAACATTGACTCCACGCCGGTTTCAACCTCGCCTACCGCCACAATGAGAAGCTCCTCATGCGGCACATCAACTACAAGCGTATGCACAATATTGCCATAAGCATCTTCGGTCGGATGCAGTTCACCGCTGACTTTGACTTCCCAACGCTTAACATGCTGTCCAAAACCGTTTTGCGGTGTGAGTCTTAATTGCTGTATGGTGTAATTCACATGCTCGCTATAAACATAGCGCGTGTGGTGTTCTATATTGAGCAACATGGTCAGGACGCCGTAATACTTAGAAATGTTTTATGAATCTCCGCACCCAGCTTGTTATTGGACTCAACAAACTCACTCAGGAACTCATGCAACCCTCGCTGAAAAATATCGCGCATCTTGCCAAAGCGCAATCTTGAATGCAGCTCACCCGCCAGTCTTTTACATTCGGTAGACCGCGCGCCGGACAACTGCTCCAGAATCGGCGTGATTTCATCAAAGCACGCATGCAGCGAACGCGGCATATCGCGCCTTAGAACCAGCAACTCTGCCACACGCCACGGCTCTATCGTATCACTAAATATTTTTTGATACGCCTGAAAAGCAGACACCGAACGTAGCACAGCACTCCACTCATAATAATCGACTGCACCGCCAACCTCTTCCTGCTCGGGGAGCAGAAGATGATATTTCACATCCAGCAAACGTGCGGTGTTATCCGCACGCTCGATAAAAGTCCCTAAACGCACAAAATTAAAGGCCTCATCACGCAGCATCGTGCCGAAACAGACGCCTCTGAACAAATGCGAGCGCGCCTTCACCCAATCACAGAATTCGCGCAATCCGCTCTTTGCCAGATCCTGACCGACAAACTGGCTGAACTCCAGCCAGAGCGAATTGATATTCTCCCAAGTCTCGGAAGTCATCGCCACGCGCACCGCGCGTGCATTTTCCCGCGCACTGCGTAGCGAGCTGTATATACTCGACGGATTGTTCATATCCATGGCCAGGTAATGAATCACACCCGCTGCCGTATATTCCTGCTGGGTCTGATTGAAATAATCACGTTCATAAGATTCCACATTGCCCGAAATCTCCAACGCCGGCAACCATAAAGCCGCCTCGCTCTCCGCAGCATTAGGCACCAGTGACATGTTGTAGGTGACATCCAGCACACGCGCCATGTTCTCTGCGCGCTCAATATAACGCGCCATCCAATATAGATGATCTGCCGTTCTGCTTAACATGTGGCCACCTCCTCCTCACGCTCATTAGCTTTGCCTGATAAAGCAATATCTTCTTCCAGCACCCAGGTATCTTTGGTACCACCACCTTGGGATGAGTTCACCACCAAAGAGCCTTCCTTCATCGCTACGCGACATAATGCGCCTGGCACCAGTGTGACCGTTTTTCCGGACAGCACAAAGGGTCGCAAATCCACATGTCGCGGTGCAATCCCCTGCTCGACCAGCGTCGGGCAGGTAGATAATGCCAGCGTAGGCTGCGCAATATAACTTGCCGGACTGGAAACAATACGCAGACGAAACTCTTCAAGCTCCTGCTTGCTCGCTGCCGGGCCTACCAGCATGCCGTAGCCGCCCGACCCCTGCACTTCTTTCACCACCAGTTCATCCAGATGTGCCAAGGTATAAGCGAGATCTTCTTCTTTGCTTAATTCATAAGTGGGTACATTCTCCAGAATTGGCTCTTCACCTAAATAGAACCGAATCATCGCTGGTACATGGATATAGGTAGCCTTATCATCTGCCACACCGGTCCCCACTGCGTTGGCCAAGGTAACACCGCCATTTCTATAAACAGAGAGCAAGCCTGGTACACCCAGCATTGAGTTTTGATTGAATGCCAGCGGATCCAGATAATCATCATCTATCCGCCGGTAGATCACATCCACGCGCTGCGGCCCTTGCGTAGTGCGCATATACACCGCATTGTTACGCACAAACAAATCCTGCCCCTCAACCAGTTCGATACCCATCTGCTGCGCCAGGAACGCATGCTCAAAATAGGCACTGTTATAAGCGCCAGGAGACAGCACCACGACCGTAGGCTCCTGCACACCGGACTGCGCAACCGCACGAAGATTCTTTAACAACACTTGTGGATAGTGATCAACCGGTGCGATTGGATACTGGCGGAACAACTCCGGGAACAGCCGCATCATCATTTTTCGATCTTCCAGCATGTAAGAAACACCGGATGGCGTGCGCAGATTATCTTCCAGCACATAGAATTGCGACTCGCTGGTGCGCACCAAATCAATACCGGCAATATGTGCGTAAATCTGGTTGGGAACGTCCACACCAAACATCTCTGGGCGATATTGGCTATTTGCCAAAATGCTCGCCGGCACGATACCTGCCCTGATAATGTCTTGCTCATGGTAAATATCATGTAAAAACATGTTAAGTGCGCGCACACGTTGAGTCGCCCCTGCCGACAGGTGCGCCCACTCCTTGGCTGCCAGAATTCGCGGCACCACATCGAACGGGATCAGCCGCTCGGCGCCATCGTTTTCACCGTAAACATTGAAAGTGATTCCGACTCGCCTGAACAATAGCTCTGCTTCCTGGCGCTTGCTGTTGAGCTGATGATGCGGAACGTTTTTAAGCCACTGATGATAGGTCTTGTAGATTTCACGAACACCCGCAGCATCATTTGCTACCGCCCCGAGTCGCATTTCATCAAAAAATGAGCGTGTTGAATTTTTCATGATCAAGTCTTTCTTCTATATAAAAGACTTAAGCAAAGTGCATACCAATTAATTTTTTTATTTAAATCATGTAGTTGGATAAATCCAGCCTGACAAGAACATATCACTGCACTGATTAAGTGCACTCAAGCAGGAATAGGCGCGAAACACGCCTGCTTTGCGTGCATGCAGAAAAGTATTGAAGAAGAGTGAAATCAGGTATCTGACATTACGAACAATATCAGTCGTTCATATCTTGTCGATGGCGAGTAATCACTTCCTGCGAAGCCAGAATAATCTCTCGCAAGAAACATAACAGGCCAAAAATCAAAGCGAACATTGCGGTAATAAATGTGATGAGCACAAAATCCGGCAAGCCAATACCCGTTGCCACGCCAATAAATATTGAAGCGATGGATAGTGATACACACAAACCGGCAAAGATAAACAACCCAACAGACCAACGCATCCATGCGGTACGGGTCGCGATGATGTCCAATTCATCCATGAATTTTCTGCGCTGTTCAGGACTCAACGCGTTCAGATTTCTGGCACGGTCTATCGCCCGCCCCAATCTATTCACCAGCACAGAAAGAAAAGAACCAATACCGGTCAATAAAAACACTGGTGCCACAGCATCGCGTATTGCAACAGAAACATCGATGACATCTGACGGTGCGTTCAATATCATTGCTTTATTACCTCTGAAAGTAAGTACTTGCAGAAGCTATATGCAAAACGCTTGCCAGAAATCTATTCAATATTTTGAACTTGCTCGCGCATCTGCTCGATTAACACTTTCAACTCCATCGACACTTGCGTGGTCTGCACAGAAACAGATTTTGAACCCAGAGTATTCGCTTCACGGTTGAGCTCCTGCATCAGAAAGTCCAGGCGTTTACCGGCGGGTGCATTACTATTCAAAATACGCCTCACTTCCGATACGTGCGCAGTCAGCCTGCCCAGCTCTTCATCCACATCGATACGCTGTGCAAACAACACCAACTCCTGCGCGATGCGCTCGTGATCGATTGTTTTCAGCGTTTCGTTTAACTTTTGTTCCAGCCTGACCTGGTATTCTTTATTGAGCGCTGGTAACAGTGGCTTCACCTTTTCTACCAGGGCTTCAATCTGCGTAATACGGTCCAGAATAATAGCCTTGAGCTTCTCGCCCTCTCGTGCACGTGATGCATTTAAATCATGCAGGCCCTGCTGTACCAATTTCTTCACACTTTCCTGCAAGGCATCGTGATTCAATTCATCACTCTGCACCACACCGGGCCAGCGTAGAATATCAGCCACACTTAGTGGCCGGCTCTGCGGAAAATAGATTTGCGCCTTGGTTTGCATCGCAGCCAGTTGCTGTATCAACTGCTCATCCAGTTGCGGTGCGTGTGCAGTCTGCACGCGTTGCATCAGATTGATCTTGCATTCTACTTTTCCGCGGCTGAGCTCTGCGCTGATCAATTCTCGAATGGCAGGTTCCAGACTTCTTAAAGTCTCATCCAGCTTGAAATGCACATCCAGATAACGACTATTGACGGCACGTAGCTCCAATACAAGGGTCGCATTTTCAATCTGCTGCTCCAGTGCCGCAAAGCCTGTCATACTGAAAGTCATATCAATTTTCCCGAACAAATGATTAAAATTTCCGCCATGTTATCAAACACTCAATACTTCACACCAGAAAATCTGCATAAATAACTTTAACTACAATCCATTACGCGTTATATTGTTGGATAAATTTGTTTAACAATAATGCAGTGTTCAGAACAATAACTAATAACTAGACAATACTCAGCTTAGAGAAAACCTAGACGAAAAGTGTCAACCAATAAAAATTTAGCCTTACCTGCCGGCTATCAGCTGCAAGATTATGAAATCACCAAGGTCTTGAGTTCTGGTGGGTTCAGTTTTGTCTATTTAGCGCGCGATAAAGAAAAAAACATCGTCGCAATCAAAGAGTATTTACCCACGTCTATTGCCCTGCGTGCCGACAGCGCCACTGTATTGCCAAATGCAGATGATGTCGCCTTGTTCAGGCATGGTCTGAAATGTTTCTTTGATGAAGGTCTGGCGCTGGCTAAAATCGAACACAAAAACATCGTGCGCGTGCTTAATTTCTTTCGCGCTAATGAAACGGTGTACATGGTCATGCAATATGAGCGCGGCAAATCGCTGCAAGACTACATTCTTAGCCAGACGGAACCTGTGCCTGAAAAATTCATTCGGCGCGTATTCGGTGAGCTTTCAAATGGCTTGCGTGAAGTCCATACACAGAAGCTGCTGCATCTGGATATCAAACCAGCCAATATCTATATCCGCCTGGACGGCTCGCCAGTGCTGCTTGACTTTGGCTCATCCCGCCAGGCATTGAATGAGAATCTGGCCAAAATATCCCCCAGTTACACACCGGGTTTTGCCTCACCTGAGCAATATTACGATAGGAAACTGCTGGGGCCATGGAGCGATATCTATAGCATAGGTGCAACCATGTACTCGTGCCTGACACGTACTTCACCTTTGGCTGCCAATCAGCGTATCAAAAATGATCTGCTGATACCTGCAGTGAAAGTTGGCAAGGACAACTATTCAGAAGAACTGCTGGAACTGATCGACAGTTGCCTCAATCTCGACTATCTCAAACGTCCGCAAAGCGTATTTTCATTGCAGAAGGCACTGCTGGAGCCTGCACCGAAGGAGCCAAAGAAAATCAGTCTGGTCAATAAAATCGTCACTGCACTCAATAAACCGATTTCCATCAATAAATCGTCATGAAATTCACGATTTTTCAGAACAGCCGTCAGGGGCCGCGTGATTATAACCAGGACCGACTGGCGTATTCTTACAGTAAAGATGCTTTACTGCTCGTGGTTGCGGATGGCATGGGTGGTCATCGGCATGGCGAAATAGCCGCGCAACTGGCGGTAACGACAATCACTGAAGCATTTCAGCGTCTGGCGATGCCTACACTGGCAAGCCCAGCCAAGTTTCTGACCGATCATATCCAGCAGATCCATGACATGATCGACCAGCTTGTGCAGGAACAGGAGATGCTGGAGGCACCGCGCACCACCATCGTTGCAGCGGTTGTTCAGCGCGGTATGCTTTATTGTGCCCATGTCGGCGACTCTAGACTTTATCATTTTCGCGACAACCACCTGCTCTTCCGCACGGAAGACCATTCCATCGTGCAGTCCTTGTACAGCAAAGGCATGATCAATAAAGACGACATGGCTAGCCACCCCTATCGGCACAAGGTTTATAGCTGCCTGGGGGGGGATGTGCCGCCAAAAATCGACCTGGCAGACCGTCAGGAGTTGGCGGAAGGCGATACGATTCTGCTGTGTACTGACGGCGTCTGGGGCGCCGTAGCGGATGACCAGATCAAACAGATACTCAGCGGTAACTCTATTTCCGAAAATGTCACCAGACTGCTGGATCAGGCAGAATCCATCAGTCACGAGCAGGGTGACAACATGAGTGCAATCGGTTTGCAATGGGGTGACAAACTGAACAGTAGTTTAGCGGTCTCAACCGTCACCATGCCCATGGGCTCAACCACCACGATCATGAACCCGGTCACTCGGCCAATGTATGCCAATGCCGCAGATGGACTCAATGATCACGAGCTTAGCGATGATGACATTGAAAGAACCATCGCAGAAATTCAGCAGGCCCTACGCAAAACCAAGCGCGTATAATTCGTTTTATACCGCAATCTACAAACTCAGGATTCAGAAAAATGTCCGTTAGTAACAATATCAGACCAAGTCAGCGCGCCCACAACCAACTGCGCGAAGTGGAAATCATCCGTCATTACACCAAGCACGCTGAAGGCTCAGTGTTAGTTAAGTTCGGTGATACACACGTGCTTTGTACCGCCAGCGTAGATGAAAAAGTACCTGGCTTTCTAAAAGGAAAAGGACAAGGCTGGGTCACTGCAGAATACGGCATGCTGCCACGCTCTACTGGCAGCCGCATGGATAGAGAAGCTGCCAGAGGCAAACAGTCAGGTCGCACCCAAGAAATTCAGCGCTTGATAGGCCGCTCACTACGGGCGATTATCGATTTGGAGAAGCTTGGTGAACGCAGCATTCAGATCGACTGCGATGTGATTCAGGCAGATGGCGGCACCCGCACGGCCAGCATCACCGGTGCTTATGTCGCCCTGCACGATGCAGTATCCACCCTGCTGAAAAACGGCCTTATCACCGAATCACCGCTAAAAGACGCAGTAGCGGCAATTTCTGTCGGTGTATATCAAGGGATGCCCGTGCTGGATTTGGATTATATTGAAGATTCCGACTGCGACACTGATATGAATGTCGTCATGACAGGTAAAGGCAGCTTTGTGGAGATTCAGGGCACCGCAGAAGGTGAGGCCTTTGAACGCGATGCCATGAACGCGATGCTGGACCTGGCTGCACATGGCATACAACAGCTCATTATCAAACAAAAAGAGGTGCTAGGTGTTTAGCAAACTGGTCATTGCCACCGGCAACAAAGGTAAATTACGCGAGATTCAGCATATCCTCGCACCACTGCAGATTGAGGTGATTCCGCAATCAGAACTGAATGTACCTGAATGCGAAGAGCCGCACTGCACCTTTATTGAAAACGCACTTGCCAAGGCACGCCATGCCAGCAAACACACGGGATTGCCAGCTCTGGCGGATGATTCAGGCTTATGTGTAGACGCGCTGAAAGGTGCGCCTGGCGTGCTTTCTGCCCGCTACGCAGGGAAAAACCCGCCTAATAGCCTGCTGACTCAAGATGAACGTAACAACGACAAACTGTTACTTGAAATGAGTCATCTCTCTAACCGCCATGCACATTTTTACTGCGTGATGGTACTGGTACGCTACGCAGAGGATCCGGAGCCCATCATTGCTGAAGGCAGTTGGCAGGGGATCATTTTGCGCGAATATCGCGGTACCGATGGTTTTGGTTACGACCCACTCTTTTTGGATGCAAAGACAGAAAAAACTGTCGCAGAATTGCCGCTTGAGATTAAAAGCCGCATTAGCCACCGCGGACATGCGATGGCAAAATTATTGCAGAAACTTGAGAAGCTAAGTCATGAGTAGTTCTGACAGATCACCCTGGCCTAAATGGTTGCGCGATGATGGTAGCGTGGTGTCATGCACCGAGAAAGTCAAAGTCATGACCGAAAATTTTGATGAAATCAAACAGATTGCTCAAGATGCCCTTGAAGACGGCCTGCTCATGGAGGTATCAGAACAGCAAATGCGCGATGCGCTGCACGCCCTGATAGAGTCACTTATCAACCCCTACAAAAGGTAATGCCTTATAAAACGCATCATTGAAATAAAAGCCGATCCTGATTTTTCAGCCAGGGCCATCAATCCGATTGCACCGCTTGCGGGTGACCAGACACTATCAGGTTTAACCAATCCACCGCCACTTTCGCTGTATATTCATATCCCATGGTGTGTACAGAAGTGCCCATACTGTGACTTTAACTCACATGAGAGCCGCCACAAAAATGGCGAGATTCCTGAAACTGCCTACATAGATGCACTGATAGCCGACCTGGAGCTTGCCACCCCTAAGGTATGGGGCAGAAAAATCAGAAGCGTATTCTTTGGCGGCGGCACGCCCAGCTTATTCAAACCCGAATCAATTGACAGAATCTTAAGCCAGGTGCGGGCACTGACGCCACTGGAATATGATGCTGAAATCACACTGGAGGCTAATCCAGGCACCGTGGATATGGCCAATTTCATTGGCTACAAACAAGCCGGCATAAACCGGCTGTCATTGGGGATTCAAAGTTTTAATGCCAACCACCTCAAGTCACTAGGCAGGATTCATGATGACAAACAAGCGATTTCCGCTGCGGAGTTGGCGCTCACTACCTTTGATCGCGTTAATTTTGATGTAATGTATGCACTACCAAACCAGACGCTTGCACAAGCACTGGAAGATGCAAAACAAGCTGTCAGCCTCAATCCCAGTCATCTGTCTTTCTATCATTTGACGCTGGAGCCCAATACGCCGTTTTATCACACACCGCCCAGCCTGCCAGATGACGACACCAGCGCAGAGATGCAATCCGAGATTGAAGCGCTGCTTAGCCAGCACGGCTATGAGCATTACGAGACTTCTGCTTTTGCCAAAAAAGGCAAACAAGCGCAGCACAATCTCAACTACTGGCAGTTTGGGGACTATCTGGGCATAGGCGCAGGTGCGCACAGCAAACTCAGCTATCACGACAAAATCACTCGCGAGACGCGCCCCAAGCACCCTAAGGCATATATGGAGCAGGCCATGCAAGACCAGCCAATTGAACGCGAATGGAGTATCAGTCAGAGCGAACTCGGCTTCGAATTTATGATGAATGCACTGCGCTTAACTGATGGCGTGCCATTGAGTCTGTTCCAGCAACGTACCGGTCTGAACCTGCAGACACTACACCGTGCAATTAAAAAAGCACAAAATAAGGGACTGCTTGCCGTTGGCCATGCAACAATACAGCCAACCGAGCTAGGGCAACGCTTTCTGAATGAACTGCTGGAGATTTTTTTAGACTGACCCGGCCTCTAAATCAGACCTTCGAAAATTGCCGATTTTAAAAATCGCTTATGATGCGTTGAAAGCGCCTGACGCATCTACTTTTGTCAGTAATTCCTCAAATTGTGCTATTGGCAAAGGTTTACTGAAGAAATAGCCTTGATAATGGTCACATCCATGTTGCTTGAGAAATTGTAGCTGCTCTTCAGTTTCCACACCCTCAGCGATTACCTGTAAATCTAAACTGTGTGCCATGCTGATAATGGTGCTGACCAGCGCTCTATCACTCTGATCTAACGCAATATCCCGCACGAATGACTGATCGATTTTAAGCTGATAGAGCGGTAATTTCTTCAGATATTGCAAAGATGAATACCCTGTTCCAAAGTCATCCAACTCGAAACGAATACCAATCTCTCCCAGCTTTTCCATACTGGAAATCATGCCGTGGATATCATCCAGCAGCATACTTTCCGTCAACTCCAGATTGAGTAATGATGGATTAATCGCATGGCGAGATACCGTAGCATGTAGCTGAGCTGCAAAATCCAACTGGTGAAATTGGCGAGCACTGACATTCACAGAAAGCTTCAATTGAGCGGTAAATGCGCTTTGTTCCCACAATTTAAGTTGTGCGCATGCAGAATCCAATACCCATTGCCCGATAGGCAGAATCAGCCCTGTATCTTCAGCCAACGGAATAAAATGGAAAGGTGAAATCAGGCCGCGCTCAGGATGCTCCCACCTGATCAACGCTTCTGCACCCAATGCATGGCCAGCAGCATCAACCTGAATTTGATAATGTAATTTGAATTGTTGCTGCTCTATCGCTTTACGCAATTGTTGCTCCAGCTCTACCCGCTCAGCAATCGCCCTTTGCATTTTAGGATCAAAAAAACGCAATGCATTACGGCCCGCACTTTTCGCTTCATACATGGCAATATCCGCTTGTTTAAGCAAATCGTCCGTACCAAAGTGCTGCCCGTCAAACAATGTCGCGCCGATACTAATCGTACTTTAAGACTGATGCGCACCAAGCTGATATGGATGGCTGTGGGACAGTAAAATCTTATCCGCTATTGACTCTACGCGAGCAGCGGCAAGCAGCGCTTCCTCACCAAGCCCTTCGAGCAAGACAACGAACTCATCGCCACCCAAGCGCGCCACCGTGTCACCTTCTCGCATAGCAGACACCAAACGCTCCGCGACATGCTGCAGCAATATGTCGCCCACATCATGCCCAAGGGTGTCATTCAGTGTTTTGAAATGGTCAAGATCGAGAAAGAGTAATGCGCCTTTTTGACCAGTGCGTGCACTCGAAGCTAATGCCTGACTTAATCGCTCTATCAATAAACGTCGATTTGGCAAATGCGTGAGCGGATCATAGAATGCGAGCATGTTGATCTCATCTAGCGCTGCTTTACTTTTGGTAATATCCGTCATCGTCGCGACGTAGTTAGTCACCACCTCATTCACATCTTTTACCGCCGTAATCGTAAGATGCTCAGGGTAAATCTCACCATTCTTGCGGCGATTCCACATTTCTCCTGCCCATGCACCCGTATGATGAATGCTATCCCACATCGCAGCATAAAAATGCTGATCCTGACGCCCTGAATTCAGCATGCTCGGTGTTTGGCCGATAGCCTCCTCAGCCGTATAGCCTGTAATTGCTGTAAAGGATTGATTTACCCGCAGGATAATATTGTTGGCATCCGTTACAATCATGCCTTCCTGGGCTTCAAACGCAATTGCGGCAATACGCAATTGATTGCTGGACAGCTTCCTTTCGGTAATATCACGTGAAATCATTATGAAACGAGGACTATGCGTCCGCCCGTCATCTTTACGAGCGACAGACAACTCAAACCAGTGAGGCTCTTCATTTAAAGGAATCTCAATTTGCTTGCCTGAAGAAAACCCTGTCTCGTTAGCTTCCTGCAAAGCAGCCAGGCAGGTTGCTGTGGCCTCAATTGGCAACACGTCGGAGATCTTTTTACCCAATATCTGCTCAGGTGCAGCAGCCAAGAGCGACTCCTGTGAAGAGTGAAAATGGTAATAACGCCCTTCCAGGTCCAACTCAAACAATAAATCCGGCATGGCATTCAGCGTACATTCGAGATCTTTTTGTGCCTCTTGCAACTCTTGCGTCATCTTGTGTGCCAAAGCTTCCGCACGCGCCTGACCACTCCCTAAAAGCCAAACTAGCCACCCCAACAACAGACTTAAAACAACCCCTCCGGCAACGATCTGCGGCTGTATGCTTTCAGGGAATCGATCATTGAATGCAGGTAATGCTCGTATATCGAATGTCCAGCGCCTACCCCCGATATCAATCACTTTTAGGGTATGCAGATCACTATGCCCGGCTCCACTACCGTACAGACGTGTTGCTGATGAAACCTGTTCACCATCGTAAATTTCAACTGCAATATCATGATCCAGTTGTTTATCCAAGCCCTTGATCAAATCACCGATACGAAAAGGCCCGCTTACCCAGCCTAAAATCGCATCTCGACGCTCCTCCAGCGTATCAACATTCATATGTCTGTCATAGATAGGCACATACATCACTGCCGCGGGAATATCCTTACCTGCGTCCTGTATCAGTTTGACCTTTCCACTAAGCGCCATCTCGCCAGAATCCCGCGCCTGTAAAAGTGCAGATTTGGTGACCGGGTTCGAACTCACATCATAGCCGACTGCATTTAAATTACTGCCGGAATAAGGTTCAATCAATGCAATCGGCACGTACTCAGGCCGCTCTCCATCAGGCTTGATACGATACTCCCTCACCCCGCGATCATGCATTTCAGCCACATGTTTGACTTTATCCTTTTGCGACACATGCAGTGCAATCGCCAAGCCCTGCAATCCGGAAATGGTTTCGCTTAAAAGGAGCGCATCGACATAACTGCGATATTCATCTTTGTTGACGAATGCGGAGCTTTCGTAAAAGCCCTTTACACCCCGCAAAGTCAGTTCATATCTGGAAAGCTTCAGATGAATGATGTTTGTCATCTGCTCTGCAGACTCAGCAAACACTTGCTCGCGTTTTTCAGTCGACGCCTTTTGCTCTTTGTACCAGTAGGCAAAAGTGACGCCCAGCATAAAAACTGTTACCAAAACAGCAAATAATGTAATTTGTCGATAACGATTCAGCATTTATCTAAAATTTATCCAAGGCTAAATAGCTACAAGATTAATCACTGAAAAAATTGGATTATTGAATATAAATTCCGTCTCTTTCTAAAGTATGGAATTTAATTGGAGAAAAAACACAGGCGACCTATAAAAATCAGGTGAATAAATTTAAACCTCTTGCGCCAATTTCTCACGCGCGTCCAGCATATCGCGCAGCAGCACAATCTCTTCGAACACGTCCATACTGAAACCAGTACGTTCATGATCACGTGTGTCCGTTAACAGTTTGTCCAGATAGTTTTTCGCCTGCATCATTTTGTCGGCTTCTTTTTCGCAATCAGCCCACAATTTAGTCACTTTATTCACGATGTAGTCGTATTCTTCCAGCGTATGTGCCGGTGCAAAAAACTCGTCCACTGTACTTATTTTTTCCCATAGCGGCATCACGACATTAAATGTGTGGTGTAACTGTTTCGCACACGCTTCAAAAGCTTCTTTTTGGCCAGTCTCGCGATAAATATCCAGCAAATATAGCCAGTGCTGCAATGCCGCCGTTGGCGCCGCCTGGATATGTGTATTGAGCAGTTTGATCGCATCCTCATAGCGACCGAGATTCACGTAAATCTTGGCTTGTGCCAACGTCAACTCGGCATCTTCTTTTTCATTCGCCACTTTTACAGGTTCAGCATCAGAGATGCTGCCGGAAAACTCACTCTGCACTGTTAAAGGCTGAGTCTTAACGATTTTGGAAGGAAAAACCGATAAAATCGTTTCAAAAAAGGCAGTTTTGCTTGCTGGCGCAGGCATATTACTGGCAGCAACCTTCCGCTTTTCGGCTTGTTTGCGCGTATAGAAAGCCAACCCTACAAATAAAGTGAGCACAAAAAGTACCGCTAATAACGGCACCCATAGATAAAAGCCAGATACCCGATCTCTACCAGCCACCAATGAATCGCCACGATGGGCTGCTAGCGTTGACTGAACATCCGGTGACACTGGAGCGGGTTTTACTGACACGGCACCCATTGGTGCTTGCACCGCTGATGGCTGCGTGGCTACAGTTTTCACAGGCTGAGCCGAGACTGCAGGATTGGGTGCATTAATCAAACGCATTAGATCCTCTTTTAACACGGCGAATACCTGTTGCAATCCCAGCAGCCTTGCATTTAATTTTTCCAGCTCACGCTTGAATAACGCATTACGTTGCATTAGCGTTTCATAATCTGCCTGTAACCTGGCACTAATAGCGAAGTCGGCGACCGTATTTATCCGCTGCACTTGAGTCGATCTTGCGCTCGATGCAGCTTGACGCCGGCTCTTCTTTGATAATACTTTGATATCGGGAATAACGATCAGACTTTCCTCTGAAAAAACCTGATTGGCCCTCAGGTCAGGCTGAGTATCCTGATTTAACTGGATGGCGGCAGCAACAAACTGGCGCTGCATATACGGATTTTTTGGATAAAACAAACGTGCGACATCATTTAAACTTTCACCCTGTTGCATGGGCCATGACATTGCGGATTGTGGTAGCGCGTCAGATTGTGCAGACAATAGAGGACTATATGCTGCAATCAGCATCAAAAAAGCGAGCTGCGCTACCTTCTGCTTTGCCATGGAATCCTCAATTTTCTGCTATCGACTTTCTAGCACGGCCAATGGCTGCTTTTACCTGTGCTGGCGCCGTACCGCCAACATGGTTACGGCTGTTCAATGAACCTTCTAACGTCAATACAGCGTAAACATCATCCGTTATCTCGCTTGCAAACTTCTGTAGTGTCGCCAGTGGCAAATCACTTAAATCCACTTTTTGATCAACCGCATAACGCACCGCCAGTGCAACTGCTTCATGGGCATCCCGGAAAGGCATGCCTTTTTTCACCAGATAATCTGCCAAGTCTGTTGCCGTGGCAAAACCTTCACTTGCCGCCTTGCGCATAGCTTCTTTATTGACCGTAAAACCGGCTTTCACCACCACCCCATTCTCCACCACAGGCAGACGCAGCATGTCAGCATATATTTGCAAGGTCACCAACAGCGTATCAGCCGTGTCGAACAATGGCTCCTTGTCTTCCTGATTGTCTTTATTGTAGGCCAGAGGCTGGCCTTTCATCAAGGTAAGCAATGCAGTCAAATGACCATAAACGCGGCCCGATTTACCCCGTACCAACTCCGGCACATCGGGGTTTTTCTTCTGCGGCATGATGGATGAGCCAGTACAGAACCGGTCCGCAATATCAATGAACGCAAAACGTGGTGAGCTCCATAAAATCAGCTCTTCAGACAAGCGTGACAAGTGCATCATCACCATTGAGGATGCATAGGTGAATTCAATCGCAAAGTCACGGTCAGAAACCGCATCCAGCGAATTTTCGCACACCCCGTCAAAACCCAGACTTTTTGCAACCATTTCACGATCAATCGGGTAACTTGTACCTGCCAGTGCAGCGGCACCCAAAGGCAATTGATTGATACGTTTCTTGCAATCCTTAAAGCGCGACACATCACGTTTAAGCATTTCGACATAGGCTAAAAGATGATGTCCGAAAGTCACTGGCTGCGCCACCTGCAAGTGGGTAAACCCCGGCATCACCGTGTCATGGTTCGCTTCTGCCAGATCCAGCAAGCTGGATTGCAGTTCCGCCAAACCAGCCACGACCTGATCTACCGTAGCACGCAACCACAAGCGCACATCCGTTGCCACTTGGTCGTTACGGCTTCTACCGGTATGTAAGCGCTTACCTGCATCACCAATTTTATCCGTCAGACGCTTCTCGATATTCAGATGCACATCTTCAAGATCAAGCAACCATTCAAACTGACCCGCCTGGATTTCGGCTGCGATCTCCTTCAAGCCAGTTTCAATCGCAACATAATCTGCCTGCGAAATAATCCCCTGCTGGCTCAGCATGTGTGCATGCGCAATCGAGCCCTGTATATCATATTCAGCCAAGCGGTAATCAAAACCAACTGAAGCTGTATATTTTTTCACCAGTTCAGCCACCGGCTCATTAAAACGCCCTGACCAACTAGTGTCTTTTTTATTGAGCGAGTTTGTTTTTTGCGTCACGTTACTTTACCTATCTGTTTTTTTACTTTTGAACAATCTCAGGGTTTGATATGTTTATTTTGCAAATTTTGGTTAAATATAAAATATGCTTAATAACAAACCACTTATATGCGCTAGTATAATGCAAAACAGGGTTTCTTAAGATAAGATACACCAAAACAAGACCGTTACAATCACCCAAAAGTCACCATGAGAAAAGCCAGTCGCATACCCAACGTACGCAATCTAGGCATTGCACTCCGCATTTTACTCATTGTGAATGTTGCACTGGTGCTCGCCGCCCTGATACAAAGTCACGGATTAACCGGTTTTCTGCAGCGATTGACCAGCACATCCACATTTGCTCAACCTGTATTGCTTATCAGCCTGTTTCTTTTATATGGCAGCTATCCTTTACTGGCAAAACTTTCCTACCCCAAGGGAATTGCCGCCATATTGACACTTGCACTGCTGAGCACGGCAGGCATCTATAGTTTTTTTGCTCAATTCTGGGTGTTCAGCGACTTGCCCTCGCTAACACGCTCGCTTTTATATGCCCTGATTATCAGCGCAATCACACTATATTATTTCAATCTTCATCACCGCGCCTACTCACCTGCCGTAGCGGAAGCCCGACTGCAGGCACTGCAAGCACGCATACGCCCCCACTTTCTATTTAACAGCCTGAATGCGGTGCTATCACTTATCCGTAGCCAGCCGAAACAGGCTGAAACCGCACTGGAAGACATGGCAGACCTGTTTCGCGTGCTCATGGCAGACAATCGTGATTTAGTGCCGCTGGCACAGGAAATAGCACTTTGCCGACAATATCTGGCACTGGAAAAATTGCGGCTGGAAGAGCGCCTGACAATCCAATGGAAAATTGATGATATTCCGCCAGACACACTGGTGCCCCCCCTTGATATTGCAACCGCTGCTTGAGAATGCGGTTTATCATGGTATTGAACCATTGAGCAAAGGCGGGACGGTAACAATTCAGATTTACACCGAGCAGAATCAGGTGCATTTAGTCCTTAAAAACCCATGCAGCACACAAAGCAATCACCATCAAGGCAACAAGATGGCGCTCAATAACATCAAAGAGCGTTTGACCCTGCACTTTGATCTGGAGGCTTCGCTCAAAAGCAAACAAGCCAATGGCGAGTACGAAGTGCATATCACTTTGCCCTATCATAGGCAGACTTGAACATGGACAGCCAGCACTCCCTCAGCATTCTGATTGTCGACGATGAGGCGCCAGCACGTAACCGCCTGCGTGAATTACTAGCTGAAATCAGTCACATTGATGTCATCGCTGAGGCAAAAAACGGCAAAGAAGCACTTGAAATCGCCAGCGATAAACAGCCGGAAATCGTGCTACTGGATATACGCATGCCTGAAATGGATGGCGTCGAAGTCGCACAGCATTTGCAAATACTCGCCCGACCACCCGCGATTATTTTCACTACCGCATACGATAGTTATGCCATGCAGGCATTTGATATGAGCGCTGTGGACTATCTGCTAAAACCGATTAGATTAGAACGTCTGCAAACTGCCATACAGAAAGCACGCGCGCTATTGCCAAGCCAGCTCGAAGCCCTCACGCCCCTTAATCCGCAAAGAACGCACTTGAGCATCAGCGAACGTAACCGTATTGTACTGGTACCCGTAGCCGACATCATCTATCTGCGTGCAGAACTCAAATATATCACCGTACGCACGGCTGAGCGCGAATACCTGATAGAAGAATCACTGACCCATCTGGAACAGGAGTTTGGCAGCATTTTCATACGATTGCATCGCAACTGTCTGGTAGCAAGTGCCTACATTTTAGGCTATGAAAAACGCAGCCTGGAAAACCAGTCACCTGGAGAACCCGGTGAAATACATGAAAAACAATGGGTCGCGCTATTAAAACATGTGCCAGAAACAATTGCCGTCAGCCGACGCCAGCAACACCTTATTCGCACAACCTAAAAGCGCATATAGGCATGTGTGATAAAATGAATCATCTTTAAATATCAATCCGTTTAGCGCATGAATACCTCTGCAAATACATCAAACTCTGCCTCAACCATGCAAGCACCCAAGAAACTGGTGATAGCCTCACGTGAAAGCGCACTGGCAATGTGGCAGGCACGGCATATTCAGAGCCGTTTACAGGCGCTTTATCCGCAGACAGAAGTCACCATTCTTGGTATGACCACGACAGGAGACCAGATTCTCGACACGCCGCTCGCTAAAGTAGGCGGTAAAGGATTGTTCGTAAAAGAGCTGGAAACTGCATTGGCAGACGGCCGTGCAGATTTGGCCGTGCACAGCATGAAAGACGTGCCGATGAACCTGCCGGAAGGCTTCCTGCTCGCGGCTACCGGTGAACGAGAAGACCCGCGCGATGCATTTGTTTCAAACGACTTTGCCACACTCGAGGATCTGCCGCACGGCAGTATTGTAGGCACATCCAGCCTGCGTCGCCAAAGCCAGTTACAGGCACGTTTTCCACATTTGAAAATTGAGTCACTGCGTGGCAATCTGCAAACGCGCTTACGTAAGCTGGATGAAGGCCAATATGCCGCCATTATTCTAGCGGCAGCCGGTTTGATTCGCCTGGAACTGGGCAACCGGATTCGCCAATTCATTTCACCTGAGCAAAGCATACCGGCCGTGGGTCAAGGCGCGCTGGGCATTGAAATCAGCGCAAGCAGACCTGATATGGTGGCAATTCTGGCACCACTCAACCACCCTGATACCCAGTTATGTGTAGAGGCAGAGCGCGGCATGAGCCGCACGCTGGCAGGGAGCTGCACCGTGCCGTTAGGGGCTTACGCAACATGTGAGGCAGATAACATCCGCATTACCGGTTTTGTCGCCAGTGTGGATGGCAAACAAATGCTGATTGAGTCCGCGACCGGTCATCGAGACAATGCAGAGACATTGGGTAAAACACTGGCTCAGCAACTGATTGCAAAAGGCGCAGATAAAATACTGGCAGCCTTATAATCAACTGATATTGATCAATATGCAAGCTCCTCAACCATGACAGCCGACAACCTACTCAACGGTCTGCACGTTGCCGTCACCCGCCCTGAGGAGCAGGCCGGTTATCTATGTGACCTGATCGAGTACCATGGCGGCGTGCCAATCGCTTATCCACTGATTGCCATTGCACCTTTAGACAATTATCAGACCTTTGAAGAGCAGTTAAGTAAACTTGAAAGAACCGATTGGGCAATATTTATCAGCTCTAACGCAGTAGAGTTTGCCATGCCCCGCATACTTAGAAAATATGGCAATGTGCCCGAAAATCTTAGATTTGTAGCGATTGGGCATCAAACAGCCAAAACATTGAGTCTTTTTGGCGTACATAACGTACTGACACCGAGAACGCGGTTTGATAGTGAAACATTGCTGGCACTCACTGAAATGCAAAATGTTGCCAATATGACCGTTGCCATTTTTCGCGGCGAAGGTGGCCGCGAGCTGATTGCCGACACATTAAAAGCGCGTGGCGCAACGGTGTATTTTGCCGAAAGTTACCGCCGCATCAACCCGCAGAAAGATGCCCAACTATTAAGTGAGCAATCGAAAAAAGGCCAATTGGATGCCATCGTCGTCACTAGTAGCGAAGCCATGCGTAATTTGTTGCACATGGCTGGCGCATCGATATGGATGCAGGACGTGACTTTATGCGTGAATCACGAAAGAATTGCCGAACTGCCAAGACAGCGCGGCCTCAAAGTGCTCGTGTCAAAAGAACCTGGCGACGAAGCCATGCTGACATGCTTATCTCAATTGGTCAAAAAATCATGACTGAAGCTTCACCAGAATTCAACCAGATAACGCCGCCATTCGAGGAAAAGCGTAAGCCCTCCCTAGTCGCGACAGGGGCCCTGCTGCTGGTGATCATCGCGCTATTCACGCTTGCCTGGCAATGGCTGAACACGCGGCATAAATTTAACGAAGTGGAAAAGTCCCTCAGCCAAAAACTGGAGGCATATCAGGCACTTAATCAGCAGAGTCTGGCGTTGGCCAAACAGGCTGAAGAGCGCAGCACACAAGCCAACGCACGCGTTGTGATTCTGGAGCAGAAACTGGCCGAATCGCGTGACCAGCAGGAGGTGCTGCAAACACTTTACAATCAGCTGGCAGAAAACCGCGAGTCGACTGCCGTTGCTGAAGTTGAACAGCTTTTAAACATCGCTAACCAGCAGCTACAACTCGCCGGCAACATCAAATCTGCCCTGCTCGCTCTGCAGGCAGCTGAACAAAGGCTGCAGCCTTTAGATTTGCCGCGCGCCGTTGCATTACGAGAAACGCTCCATCTGGAAATTGAAAATCTGCGTGAACTGCCGCAAGTCGATGTGATTAGCATGAGTGCACAACTCACTTATTTATCAGAATTATGCAGCACCCTGCCATTGATCAGCGAGCGCCAGCCAACGCTGAATGCCAGCGCCAGAGAAAAACCTTTAAATACTGCGCAGCAAAACGCATTGCAAAGATTCGGCCATGCGATCTGGGATGACATCAAGAACCTGATCACGGTCGAACGCATCGACAAACCCGAACCACCACTCTTAGCTGCCGATCATGCATTCTATCTGCGCGAAAACCTGAAACTGCGCTTATTAACAGCACGCGTAGCGCTGCTGCAACATGATGAAGCTACTTATAAATCAGACTTGAACATAGTCAATGGCTGGCTGATTCAATACTTTGATACCAAGCACCCTGACACCATTAAAGCATTCAATATACTTAAAAGGCTATCCAGCAACACTATCAATATTGAACTCCCGCAACTGGCCGATAGCATGGCGGCTGTAAACAGTTATAAATTGAGTCTGGAAAAAAATGACTAAGCAAACCCAGAATAAGCGTCTGCGTGGGCGAGTCAGAACATCATGATAAAACGCAAAATTCTCTGGTGGCTGCTGATGTTTTTTTTACTGATAGCCGCAGTCTGGCTCATCGGCAACAATCAAGGCTATGTACTGATTGTACGCTCACCTTACCGCATACAGGTTTCATTCAATTTTTTGCTGGCTTTATTTGTGTTGTGTTTTTTAGGCCTGCATTACAGCTTGCGGTTAGTGCATTTCTTACGCCGCTTACCGCTCATTAGACGCAATCGTAAAGAGGCGCTTCGACTTAAGGCTGGCAATGCAGCCCTTTTAGAAGGCATGCACGCACTGGCAGAGGGCGATTTTGAGAAAGCAGAAAAGGCTGCCAAGCTTGCGCAAGATCTGATACAGAACTCGGACCTTGAAAAACTGATCCAAACCCTGGCCAAAGAAAAAAGTCGGCAAGGCGCCTTATTTCAATAACCGCCTGTTAACTACCATTCGCCGCGCTTGGCAAGGGCTTGGCATAGTTAAACGCATCGGAATGGAAAGCGTCTTCTGGCAATCCTGCGCTGACAAAGCTGGCATGTGCCACTTCAACCATGGCCGGCGCGCCGCAGCAATAAACCTCAAATGCACTCAGGTCTGCAAAATCATCCAGCACCGCCTGATGAACCAGGCCTGCTTTGCCCTGCCAGTTATCTTCCGGCTTCGCATCTGACAACACCGGTATAAACTTGATGTTTGGATAAGCCGCCGCCCATGCTGCCGGTAATTCAGGCATATAAAGGTCTTCCAATGCGCGTGCGCCCCAATAGAGATAAACATCACGCTGAATATTATGATGCAGCATATGCTCGACAATCCCTTTGATAGGCGCAAAACCCGTACCACCCGCCACCATAATCATCGGCTTTTTTGAATCTTCACGGTAATAAAAACTGCCAAACGGCGCTTCAATACGCAAAATGGCCTTATCCGGCATTTCATTAAACACATACTCGGTGAATTGACCGCCCGGAATCAGGCGCAGATGCAGCTCTAGCAAATTATCGATGTAGGGTGCGTTTGCCAATGAAAACGCACGTCTCTTGCCATCTTTCAACAAGAACTCAACATATTGTCCGGCAAAGAATTGTAAGTGCTCACTACTTGGCAACTTCAAGTATAAAGCCATTACATCATGTGACAGCTTCTCCTTGCGCTCAACCCGTGCCGGAATAATACGCGGCGGAATCGCGCCAATCACAATCTCTCGGCACTCAATTGTCAGATCGGAGAGCGGTCTGGCACAGCAAAACAGTGCCTTACCCGCTGCCTTTTCATCTTCCGTCAATGCGCTAGATGCATAGTCACCATAATCGACCTGCCCGCTCAATACGGTACCTTTACAGCTACCACACGCGCCATTGCGACAACCGTAAGGAATGTTATAGCCTGCATCAATGGCAGATTCCAGCACCGTTTCATATACTTTTGCCGTATAAGTGTGACCGCTGGGTTGAATGGTAATCTGGTATGTCATGCTTAATTCTCGGGTAAAAATTTAACGATCAATATGCCTCTGAAATTAAAAATTCAGAGGCATATTTAATCTTCGCGGCGAAACTCGCCCTCAATCACATCATCATTGGCCGCCTGTCCAGCCTGATAAGTCGATGAAGGCTGGCCGTCCTGTGGTAATTGATCTCTTTTAATCGGTATCAACAATAAAACGACCGCAATGATATCAGTAATTACCCCCGGCAGAATAAGCATAAATCCCGCAATGATGTTACGCAGGCTGCCAAACATCGCCTTGGCTGGGCTGCCGCCCACGCGCAGGCTTTGCATCATGCGGCTGCTAAATAATAATTTTTCTTCCAGAATCAACCGCAAGCCTAAATAGCCGATAACAATTATATACAGCAATAACCACCAGCCGTAGCGTTGCCCTAATTCAATGAGCAACCATATCTCGGCAATCGGAAAAGCGAGTAAAATCAAACCTATTAATAAACGCATGATATATGACCTTAAATTTTGAATCCTGAAAACATTTTATTGGTGTTGACCAATATGCCCGATGACGCAAGCGCAAAAACGCTTGCACAAACACTCATTGAGCAAAAACTTGCCGCATGCGTCAACCTATTGAGCCCCTGCCAGTCCGTCTATACTTGGCAAGGCAAAGTAGAACATACTGAAGAAGTACCATTAATGATTAAAACCGATCAGGCGCATTATGATGCACTTGAGGCCGCCGTTATAAAAGCACATCCTTATGAACTTCCTGAAATAATCTCTATCAACGTAAATGGTGGCTTACCTCGATATTTACAATGGGTAAGCGAACAATTATCTACCTGAAGGTCACGATGTTAAAACGAATTTTCACTATTTTGCTACTTACGCTCTTCGCGCTATCTGCGCCCTTAAGCCTTGCAGACAACGCCACCTCAGCGCTTAAGGGTTTATTCACAGACAGCGCCAGTGAAGATGAGTTCTTATCGCCAGATGCTGCTTTTGGTTTAGATATCGTCACCAATGAGACAACCAACAATCAAATCCATACCAATTTCAAAGTCGCACCGGGTTACTACCTGTACAAAGAACGCATCAAATTTGTTTTAACGCCGGCTACCGAACATGAAGTAAAACTTCCGGCAGGCGACATTAAAAACGACCCTAATTTTGGCAAGATGGAAGTCTATCATCAGGACTTTACCGGTTTAATCTCCGTTAAAAATGCAGGCGCCGAAACAATCCACATCAAAGCCACTTATCAAGGCTGTAGCGAAAAAGGTCTATGCTATGCCCCGCAGCACAAAGAATTCACCGTTGCATTAAAGGATGTAACCGGCTCAGTAGCCCCCGAAGCCGTTACGGACAATGCATCCAACAGTGACAGTCAGGCTGCCAACCTGCTTAAAAGTGGCAAATGGTGGCTCATCATCCTCGGCTTCTTTACTGCAGGCTTATTACTCGCGTTTACCCCATGCGTATTCCCGATGATTCCTATCCTGTCGTCCATCATCATTGGCAAGAATGCGCATACATCACGGCTGCATGCTTTCAATTTATCGCTCGCCTATACCTTTGGCATGTGCCTGACTTATACACTGGCCGGCATCGCCGCAGGACTTTCAGGCCAGATGTTGAGTTCCGCACTACAGACACCATGGGCGCTTGGCTTAGGTGCATTGATCTTTGTCTTGCTTGCCCTCTCCATGTTTGGCTTCTATGAGCTTAAACTCCCGAGCAGACTTGAAAACAGTCTTTTTAATCTCAGTCACCGCATCAAGGGCGGGAAGTTCTTCAGTGACTTTGTCATGGGCGCCCTTTCAGCGCTGATTATCAGCCCCTGTGTCGCCGCACCGCTGGCAGGGGCATTGCTCTACATCAGTAAAACACATGATGTCGTCTTGGGTGGTGTCGCCTTATTCTCACTGTCGCTCGGTATGGGTACGCCACTGCTACTTATTGGCGCATCTGCCGGCACGCTGCTACCCAAAGTGGGAAGCTGGATGAACGCCGTACGCAACCTGTTCGGTGTGCTCATGTTAGGCGTGGCCGTTTGGCTGATAGCACCGGTTATTCCAATGTCTATACAAATGGCGTTGTGGGCAGCGTTATTGATCGTACCGGCCATCTATATGCATGCACTGGATAGTTTGCCAACGGATGCCAAACCCGCACTCAGGTTTTGGAAAGGCATCGCCATCATGATGCTGACCGCTGGTTTGGCTATGCTGATTGGCGCCCTATCCAATGCCAAATCTCCCTTACAGCCTTTAAGTGGTTTGATTGCTGCAAAAGAAACGGCTCAACAACATAGCGCCCTCAATTTCAATCGCATCAAAAGCATCGCAGAGCTTGAAAACCTGCTGAAATCAGCGCAAGGCAAACCCATCATGCTCGACTTTTATGCAGACTGGTGTGTTTCATGCAAAGAACTGGAGCAATTCACCTTTAGCGACCCGCGCGTACAAGCGGCATTAAAAGATACGTTACTGCTTCAGGCAGACGTGACAGAAAATACGGCAGAAGATAAAGCACTACTGGAAAAATTCAACCTGTTCGGCCCACCAGGCATCATATTTTTTGATAAATCGGCACAGCCACAATCTAACCTCAAAATAGTGGGCTATAAAAATGCGGACGATTTTCTGCAGATACTTAACCAGCGCGGCAGTTGCCTGCCAGAAACAATAGCATGTTAAAAAAACCACGCTTCATTCTCGGCCTGATTACGTTTTTTATTATCCTGGGTCTAACAGCACGCTATTTTTCCTCAAGCATAAACGAGGGTGGCAAGACAGCCATGTCCAGCTCACCACTTTTTACGAGCAGCATGATCGATGCTGAGGCCAAAGCGCAAAATCTGGATCAATATCGGGGTAAGATCATTGTGCTTAATTTCTGGGCAACATGGTGCCCGCCCTGCCGGGATGAGATGCCAGAGCTTTCACTGCTGCACCAGGCCTACCAAAACAAAAACGTCGTTGTTCTCGGCGTCGCCGTTGATGAGTATGGTCTGGTAAAAGAATTTTTACAAACCTCTCCAGTAAACTACCCGATTCTGGTTGCCGATTACGCCGGCATGGAGCTAAGCAGCAAACTTGGTAATGACCAGGGTGCTCTGCCTTACACTGTCATCATTGATCGTGAAGGCAAAATAGTTAAGACTTTCCTTGGCCGCATCAGTAAACCACTGCTGGAACCCGTCATCAACCCATTATTATCCCCATAATTGTTATCTTTTAAATCAATAATAATATCAGCAGGATAGCAATCTCATTCAGTGTAAATTCGTGTAATTTCGTTAATGTTGCTGGACAAATCCTATTAACTTCGGCAAACTTGCGTTTATGAATTACAGCAATTTACGCGAAAAATCACTCAAGCAGGTGCCTCATGTCAGCTAAGTCAATCTTGGTGCTGCATGGACCAAACCTGAATTTATTAGGGTTACGTGAACCTGAGCACTATGGCAGCGCTACGCTTGATAGCATCAATCAAACGCTTATCAGTAAAGCGAAACTGGCGAATGTTGATGTAGAAACTTTTCAAAGTAACGCCGAAGCGGAACTTGTTACTAAAATTCAGTCATTAGCTACCAAAAGAGCTGATTTTGTTATTATCAATCCAGCTGCTTTCACACACACATCAGTCGCCATGCGCGATGCGTTAAGTGCTGTAAAAGTACCTTTTATCGAAGTGCATTTATCCAACGTCTATGCACGCGAAGCGTTTCGTCAGCACTCATATTTCACTGATATCGCAGTCGGTGTCATTAGCGGTCTGGGAGCAAAAGGTTATGAACTTGCTCTAGATTACGCTATTGAAAAGATTAACCATTCATAAAATAACAATCTAAATCGTTTTAGTTAGGGGTCATCATGGATTTACGTAAACTTAAAAAGCTTATTGATCTGGTCGAAGAGTCAGGTATCTCTGAACTGGAACTGACAGAAGACGGTGAAAAAGTACGCATTAGCCGTAACTTCACTGCAACCGCACCGATTCAGCAATATGCACCTATGCAATATGCCGCTGCACCTCAGGCAATCGCACAAGCAGCAGCACCTGCTGCCGCTGAAGCCGCGCCTGCGGCAGAAGAAGGTCATGCAGTTAAATCTCCAATGGTTGGCACTTTCTATCGTTCACCTTCGCCAGATGCAAAACCATTTGCTGAGGTCGGCGACACGGTTGCAGTGGGGGATACCTTATGCATTATTGAAGCAATGAAATTGTTAAACGAAATCGAAGCGGACAAAGCTGGTGTCATCAAGAAAATTCTGGTTGATAACGGCCAGGCTGTTGAATATGGCGAACCACTGTTCATTATCGGCTAATCGATTTTAGGCTAGTAATTATTGCTCAACTATAGATGATGTATGTTGATTACAGGCATCATCTAAACACTAGGATTTCACTTTCATGGCTATGTTCGACAAAATCTTAATTGCGAATCGAGGCGAAATCGCCCTGCGCGTTCAGCGTGCATGTCGCGAGCTTGGTATCAGAACCGTAGCAGTCCACTCAGAGGCTGACCGCGAAGCTAAATATGTAAAACTGGCAGATGAATCTGTTTGTATCGGCCCAGCGCCATCTGGCCAAAGCTATTTGAATGTACCGGCGGTCATCAGCGCAGCTGAAGTAACAGATGCTCAAGCGATTCACCCTGGTTATGGCTTTCTTTCTGAAAATGCCGATTTCGCAGAACGCGTAGAACAAAGCGGCTTTGTATTTATTGGTCCGCGTGCTGAAACCATACGCCTGATGGGTGACAAAGTATCTGCAAAAGACGCCATGCGTAAAGCAGGCGTGCCATGCGTACCTGGTTCAGATGGCGCATTGCCAGACGACCCCAGCGAGATATTAAAAATAGCCAAGCAAATTGGCTATCCGGTCATCATCAAAGCGGCTGGCGGCGGGGGTGGGCGCGGTATGCGTGTAGTGCATACTGAAGCAGCGCTACTCACCTCAGTAAACATGACAAAGGCAGAGGCGCAAGCTGCTTTCGGCAACCCAATGGTTTACATGGAAAAATACCTGGAAAAACCACGCCATATTGAAATTCAAGTATTAGCCGACCAGCATGGCAACGCAGTGTTTCTGGGCGAGCGCGATTGCTCAATGCAGCGCCGCCATCAAAAAGTCATTGAAGAAGCGCCAGCACCGTTGTTAAATACCAGGCTGCGCGACAAAGTTGGCGAGCGCTGTGCTGAAGCCTGCCGAAAAATCAAATATCGCGGCGCGGGTACGTTCGAATTTTTATATGAAAATGGCGAATTCTACTTCATTGAAATGAACACGCGTTTGCAAGTAGAACACACCGTGACCGAAATGATCACTGGCATCGATTTGGTGCAACAGCAAATCTTTGTCGCAGCAGGTGAGAAACTTAAATTCCGCCAAAAAGACATTCAGTTACGCGGTCATGCCATTGAATGCCGTATCAATGCAGAAGATCCATACAGCTTTGTGCCGTCTCCTGGAAGAATTAACAGATTCCACATGCCTGGCGGTCCTGGTGTACGTATTGATACACATGCGTTCGGTGGTTACACTGTACCTCCGCATTATGACTCGATGATAGGTAAGCTCATTACCTACGGCGACACACGCGAGCAGGCCATTGCACGTATGCGCATCGCACTCTCAGAAATGTACATTGAAGGAATCAACACCAATATTCCGTTGCACGCCGAACTCATGGCAGATGCTGCATTCCATCAGGGTGGCACCAGTATTCACTACCTTGAACAGAAACTCGGCATCTACAACAAATAATTAGGCGCAACATGGCTTGGGTATCGTTAAAAATTGAAGCACAGGACCATACCGCTGACTTGATTAGCGATACCCTGATGGAGCTGGGCGCGCTATCGGCCATCATTGAAGATGCGAATGCCGAAACCATTGATGAGCAGCCAATATTCGGCGAACCGGGTGACCCGCCACCGGGCATCTGGCAGCAAAATCTGGTCAGTGCTTTATTTGATGAGGGCGTCAATGTCAGCGACATAATGTCCCAACTGGCGCGTCAAACCAGACTCTCTAATCTGCAGTACACCACTGAAGCCATTCAGGAGCAGGATTGGGTGCGCGCAACCCAGTCACAGTTCGACCCAATCAAAATTACCGATAAACTTTGGATCGTACCCACTTGGCATAGCTCGCCCAATCCGGATGCGATCAATATTATTCTTGATCCAGGCTTGGCTTTTGGTACCGGCAGCCACCCTACGACACATCTCTGTCTGTTATGGCTGACTCAAACCGTCACCCCGGGCGCCAGCGTGCTCGACTACGGCTGCGGCTCAGGCATTCTGGCAATTGCCGCTAAAAAGCTTGGCGCCGGCCATGTTGTGGGTACCGACATTGACACACAGGCTATCCAGTCCAGCCTCTACAACGCAGAACAAAATGCAGTTGTCGCAGACTTTTATCATGCCAGCCAATATCAATCTCAAACATTCGATATTGTCGTCGCCAATATTTTATCCAGCGCCTTGAGTGTACTTGCACCCGCACTTGCAGCATCATGCAAAGCAGGCGGGAAAATTGCACTTTCCGGCATTTTACGTGAACAGGAATCTGCTGTTTCCGCCATCTACGCAGAATGGTTTAACATGGAAACGCCACAGTATATGGATTCCTGGGTATTACTCACGGGCACTAGAAAATGCGCGCCATAACACGCTGCCCAGCCTGTCAAACACAATTCTTTGTTTCTGAAGCACAGCTAAGTAAACATGATGGCAAAGTCCGCTGCGGACAGTGTCTGCATGTGTTCAATGCGAAAGACCAGTTTATTGAAACCGCCGATGCTCCGGCAGAGTCGATCCCTGAAACCATATCTGCAGCCAGTGAAACTGTACGTGCAATTCCAGAATCGGACGACCAACGGCCTGCACAGCTCGATGAAAAGCATGATGAATGGCCTCCCATCAGCAAGCACTTATTAAGTGATGATAAATTCGCCCATCAGGAACTTGAGCACATCTCCGAACAGGTAGAATTGTCGGTCACGCATGACGAAATTGAAGCCTTTACCGCTGAAACTTCGCCTGAGGCGATATATAGCGAAAGCTATTCTGACGAACCTGACGCCGATGATCGTATCATCGTAGATAGTCATGACTTTGACGATATCAGCGGCTCTGCCAATAATCAGCAAGTAAGAGACTTAAACGACATCACCAAACTGACGTTCGTTGCAGACAAGGATGGTGATTACTTCAGCGATCTGGCAAAGAAATCAAAACGCAGCGCTCAAAAATCGATTAAAAACACCCCCTATCAACCACGCCGCTGGCCATGGTTATTAGGCAGCCTGATGCTTTTACTCGCTGCATTAGCGCAAAGTCTTTACTTTTTACGTAACGAGATCGTGATTTATTATCCGAATGCAAAACCCTATCTGTTACAAGCCTGCCAGACATTAAACTGTAGTGTAAGCCTGCCTCAGCAAATTGAATATATCCTGATTGATGATTCAGACATGCAGGAAGATGAGCAACATGCAAGATTAATGCATTTCTCCAGCAGCCTGATCAATAAAGCCCCCTTTAATCAAGCCTACCCCAACCTGGAGCTGACACTCACAGATATGGATGACAACCCGATATTGAGAAGGCTTTTCAAGCCTGGTGAGTACTTACCACCCAACACAAATATCGCATCAGGATTTCGTGCGGGCGAAGAGATTAAAATCAGACTTACCATCACTACACAGGGCACGCCAGTTGCGGGTTATCGTGTATATGTCACTTATTAGCATCGCTTTCATCTCATGAAAATCATTAGCCCTATTTAGTCAGTTTACATAGTTTGTTCTTCTAACGTTTCTGTATTATTCAAGTCATAGATTGTGTAGTAATTAATCAATAACTTTTAGGAGATTAAATCATGTGGACAAAACCAGCAGCTACTGAAATGCGTTTCGGCTTCGAAGTTACAATGTACGTTTGCAATCGCTAATTCACACATTGTTAATTTGCTGATTATCTAGCAAATCGCATACAAAAAAACGGACGCTTATGCGTCCGTTTTCTTTTTTTACGTCTTACCTGACTAGACATTGATATATGTCATAGTTTCCCCATTCTCACAGGTCTAGTATGAATTCGTGTACCTGTTGGAGTCGGTTACTTTGAAAATAGATCTGATTTCGCTTCTGCAAGGTGTAAGAAAACGTCATCTATGGCTTGTCTCGGTCATCTTGGCAGCAATACTCACGTTACCTATCGTATCCGGCCTGGAGTTCATGCTGGAAAATAAGGTAACGAGAAATTATCTGATTACAGGTTTGATTACGTCCATGATCGTCGCCTCCATCATCAGTGGGCTGATTATTTACTTTCTGCAAGCTGTTACCAAGCTCAAACAAAACAATCAGCTCCTGCATGCTGTGATTGATGGCTGCCCGGTTCCCATGGCAATTAATGATGGTCATGGCCGCGTCCTGAATCTAAACCCCGAGTTCATTAAAAAATTCGGCTACACCCTTGAAGACATCCCGACAGTAGATGCCTGGTGGCCTAAAGCCTACCCAGATGAAGGTTATCGTCAGCAGGTGAAGGATGCATGGAATGAGCACATCAAGAATTTTCTGCATACCAATAACGAATTTGAACCACTTGAAGTCAAAGTGCATTGCAAAAATAACGTCTATAAAACTGTGATGGCTACCGCCACGCCGCTGGGTGATGCCTTTAAAGATACATTTCTAGTCGTGTTATATGATTTATCAGAGAAAGCAAAAATGGTGGACGCTTTGGTTGAGTCGCACAATATCCTGCAGTCAATCATTGAAACCATCCCCATGCGCGTATTCTGGAAAGATAAAAACTCTCGTTATCTAGGGTCTAATACCGCTTTTGCAACAGATGCCGGAAAGAATCATCCAAACGATATTATTGGTAAATTGGATCAGGACTTAGCCTGGAAAACAGAGGCGGAACGGTATCAAGCCGATGATAATGAGGTCATCAGGAATTGCAAGGTGAAAATCGCTTTTGAAGAGCCGCAAACCACCCCCGCAGGGGAGCAGATTATACTCAGAACCTCAAAAGTACCTTTACGTAGCAGCACAGATCAGGTGATTGGTGTTTTGGGCGTATACGAAGACATCACCGATAGAAAAAAATCAGAGAATGAACTTTGGCTCATGAAGTCGATTATCGACAAAAGTGAGTCATCCTATTTTTTACTGAGCCCACAAGGCAAAGTATTATTTATCAATGACTTTGCCTGTCAAATACTGGGTTATAGCAAAGCCGAACTGCTGGAAATGTACCCTTGGGATTTTGACCCGGACTTTCCCGCTGAGACGTGGCAAGCAACATGGGATAACCTGACCGTTAAAAAAACTGCCAGCATAGAAACACGTCATCAATCCAAAAATGGTGCTATTTTTAATGTAGAGGTGACTGCACATTACATCTCAACCGAAGGGAGTGAGTACAGTTTCTGTATCGTAAAAGATATCACCGAGCGCAAAAAGATTGATGCCGAACTGCGGATTGCTGCAACGGCTTTTGAATCACAGGAAGGCATGATCATTACCGATGCCAACTCAAAGATTCTGAAGATAAATCATTCATTTACCAAAATCACCGGCTTTACTTCAGAGGATGCCTTGGGTAGAAAAATGAATTTGCTGAAATCAGGGATACACTCAGCAGATTTTTATCGAGACATGTGGGATAGCATCAAAGCAACCGGTGCATGGCAAGGCGAAATCTGGAACCGCCGTAAAAATGGTGATATTTATCCAGAATGGCTCACTATCACAGCCGTTACAAATGCCGACGGAAATACCACACATTATGTAGGCACAATGATTGACATTACTGCCCGTAAAGCAATCGAAGAGCGTGTGCATCACATGGCACACTATGACGTTTTAACAGACCTGCCTAACCGTGCCCTACTGACAGACAGGCTACATCAGGCGATTGCCCAAGGACGTCGAGATCAATCAAAACTGGCGCTGATTTTCCTTGATCTCGATAACTTCAAACCTGTGAACGACTCACTGGGCCATGACATGGGCGATCTTTTACTGAAAGATGTAGCACTTCGTTTACAAGGTTGCGTAAAACGTGAAACAGACACGTTAGCCAGAATTGGCGGTGATGAATTTGTAATAGTGCTTTCACAAATCGAAGAGACACACGATGCAGCAGCCGTCGCAGACAAGATCATCCAATCTCTCACGCAGCCATTTGAAATAAATCAGCACATCATCGATATTTCATGCAGCTTGGGCATCGCCGTCTATCCTACCGATGGCATGGACGTTCATTCACTCATGCAGATTGCTGATCATGCGATGTATGAGGCTAAGCGGGCGGGTCGCGGCTGCTTCAGATTTTATACACCGGATGCTAGCGAAAGCCCATCAGCTATTTCACCATCAACAGACAATCTGATTTAATCTCTTTAATCGCATCAGCCACGCAGGTCACCGCCAGCTCGCGCGCATAACTTTTACGCCATGCCAATGCCACCCTGCGCGTTGGTGCCGGCGCCATGAATGGAATCACCTTTACCAGCGGATTGGCATATCTTGCAGTTGCCGCACTGCTTGGCAACACGGTAATTCCCAGATTTGAAGCAACCATGTTCCGAATGGTCTCAAGTGAGTTTCCCTGCAGCACCTGACCCTTGCGTGACAGGTCAGGACACGCCTGCAGTACCTGATGGCTATAACAGTGACCGCTACTCAACAGCAATACATTTTCATCCGCCAGATCTTCTGCATTGATTGCTTCACGATTAGCCCAGTGATGATCAATCGGTACCATCACCACATATTTTTCATCATACAAGGGCAGTGTATTGATACCAGGCACATCAAACGGCAATGCAACGACAGCAGCATCAATCACGCCATTTTTCAGTTGTGTTTCCAGTTGAGCTGTCAGATTTTCTTCAATATCTAATGGCATCTCTGGCGCACTCTTGCGCAGAATCGGAATAATTTCCGGCAAAAGGTAAGGCCCCACAGAATAGATCAAACCCAGTCTGAATGCGCCGCTCAGTTGATTATTGCCCTGCTTCGCAATTTCACGAATCTGGTTAACCTCTTCTAGCGCTTTGATGGCCTGCTCAATGATTTTTTCACCTATCGGTGTCGGGCTGATATCAGTTCGACTACGCTCAAATATCATCACGCCCAAATCATCTTCGAGTTTTTTTATCGCCAGACTTAACGCTGGCTGGCTCACATAACACTTCTCCGAGGCGCGCCGAAAGTTGCGCTCTTTTGCAACCGCCACCACAAAACGTAATTCACTGAGCGTCATACCTAACCTTTCTATCAAGTCTCTGTGATAAGTTTAACATATCAATAAAGTTTGAATATTCAATTATACAAATTGATTGTGCGGTTCTAAACTGTTCTCACTTGCTGCACAACATTGTTTTTTAAATGCCGACCGCTGCAATCAACTGGAGGTTGATATGAAAAGAATTTTTTATGAATTGAAAGACGAGCTTATTGAACTGTGTGCTCAGTATGCGCTAAGTCAATAAATACTCATAGACAAGGAGAATAGTATGGAAAATAAACCTATCGCTTCAACTGGGAAATGCCCAGTCATGCACGGCGGAAATACCACAACCGCAAAATCAACGATGGATTGGTGGCCCAAGTCACTTAACTTCGACATCCTGCATCAACATGATAGCAAGACAAATCCTATGGGTGCAGATTTCAATTATCGCGAAGAGGTCAAAAAGCTAGATTTTGCAGCACTGAAGAAAGACCTTCACACCTTAATGACCAACAGCCAGGAATGGTGGCCTGCCGACTGGGGTCACTATGGTGGCCTGATGATTCGCATGGCATGGCATGCGGCTGGTACGTATCGCACTGCTGATGGTCGTGGTGGTGCAGGTACTGGCAACCAGCGCTTTGCGCCGCTCAATTCCTGGCCGGACAATGCCAATTTGGATAAGGCACGCCGCCTGCTTTGGTCCATCAAGAAAAAATATGGCAACAAAATCAGCTGGGCGGACTTAATCATTCTTGCTGGCAATATCGCCTATGAGTCTATGGGGCTTAAAACCTTTGGCTTTGGCTTTGGTCGCGAAGATATCTGGCATCCGGAAAAAGATATTTACTGGGGCTCTGAAAAAGAATGGCTCGCGCCAACAGACAATGCCAACAGTCGCTACTCTGGCGAACGTGACTTGGAAAACCCGCTTGCTGCCGTGATGATGGGGCTTATCTACGTCAACCCGGAAGGTGTGGATGGCAAGCCTGACCCGCTCAAAACAGCCCATGATGTACGCGTTACTTTTGCACGCATGGCGATGAACGACGAGGAAACCGTCGCACTAGCCGCTGGTGGTCATACGGTAGGTAAATGTCATGGTAACGGCAGTGCTGCCAACCTGGGGCCTGCACCAGAGGGTGCAGACTTGCAAGAACAAGGCCTTGGCTGGAACAACCATGCTACACGTGGTGTAGGCCGTGACACTGTGACCAGTGGTATCGAAGGTGCTTGGACCACACACCCAACCCAATGGGACAACGGCTACTTCGACCTGCTGCTTGGCTATGACTGGTGGCTGCAAAAATCCCCTGCTGGCGCATGGCAATGGGAACCGGTCAATATCAGGGAGGAAGACATGCCTGTGGATGTCGAGGACCCATCGATTCGCCGCAAACCAATTATGACGGATGCCGATATGGCATTCAAATTCGACCCTGCATATCGCAAGATCGCAGAGCGGTTCCACAAAGATCCCGCCTATTTCTCCGAGGTCTTTGCACGTGCCTGGTTCAAGTTGACACACCGCGATATGGGTCCTAAGGCTCGCTACATTGGTCCGGATGTTCCTAAAGAAGACTTGATCTGGCAGGATCCTATTCCTGCAGGGTCTAGCAATTATGACGTTGCGGCAGTCAAAACCAAGATTGCAGCTAGCGGCCTCAGCATCAGCGACATGGTTGCTACCGCATGGGATAGTGCAAGAACCTTTCGCGGTTCGGACATGCGCGGTGGTGCGAATGGCGCTCGCATCCGCCTGGCGCCACAGAAAGACTGGCAAGGTAATGAGCCCGCACGTTTAAACAGGGTATTGACCGTGCTGGAAAAAATCGCCTCTGAGAGTGGTGCGAGCATGGCAGATGTCATCGTATTGGCCGGTAACCTAGGCGTTGAGCAAGCGGCCAAAGCAGCAGGGTTTGACATCGCTGTACCTTTCTCTCCTGGTCGCGGCGATGCTACCCAAGCACAGACCGATGTTGAATCTTTTGGTGTATTAGAGCCATTGGCGGACGGTTTCCGCAACTGGTTGAAAAAAGACTACGTCGTCAGCGCCGAAGAGTTATTGCTGGATCGTGCACAGTTGTTAGGTCTGACTGCTTGTGAAATGACGGCGCTCGTAGGAGGCATGCGCGTTATCGGCACCAATCACAGTGGCAGCAAGCATGGCGTCTTCACTGACCATGTCGGCGCACTGACCAACGATTTCTTTGTTAACTTAACAGATATGGGTTATACATGGAAACCAGTCGCCAATAACCTGTATGAGATTCGTTGTCGCAAGACCGGTGCAGTGAAATGGACAGCGACTAGAGTCGATTTGGTATTTGGGTCAAACTCCATTCTTCGCGCTTATGCTGAAGTTTACGCACAAGACGATGCAAAAGAGAAATTTGTAAATGACTTTGTTAAAACTTGGGTCAAAGTGATGAACGCGGATCGTTTTGATCTGCAATAGTCACGGCTTAAATTAAAAGGGTGCTTTGAGAAATCAAAGCACCCTTTTATTTATCTACTTCCTGTATTGATAAAAAAGATTATTTTATGCACGCTTACGCGTAGCCAGCAGACTCAATAAAATACTTGTACCTATCACCGCCACTACTACACCCAGTGAAACTGCGACCGGAATTTTAAACCATTCTACAATCAACATTTTCGTACCCACAAACATCAATACGACAGCCAAGCCGAATTTGAGCAGATGAAAGCGCTCCGCCATGTCTGCTAATAAAAAGTACAAAGCACGCAACCCCAAAATCGCAAAGATATTCGAAGTAAACACAATAAACGGATCGCTGGTAATCGCAAAAATCGCAGGAATACTATCCAGCGCAAAAACCACATCTGAAAACTCGATCAATACCAGTACTAAAAACATCGGCGTAAACCAGCGCACGCCTTTATCCACAATCCAGAACTTGTCGCCATGGTAATCATTGCTGATGCGGACATGACTGCGTAGCCATTTTAATAACGGATTTTCTGCCAGATTAGGCTCATGGTCCGCAAACACGAACATCTTGATACCGGTAATCAGCAGGAACGCGCCAAACAGATAAAGCACCCAATGGAATTGGGTAATGACCCAAGCGCCTATCAAAATCATCAAAGCGCGTAACACAATCGCCCCAAGCACACCATAAACCAGCACGCGCTTCTGGTATTCCAAAGGCACGGCAAAATAGCTGAAAATCATGACAAAGACAAAAATATTGTCCATCGCCAGGGTTTTTTCCAGCAGATAGCCTGTGAGATACTCCATCACCCTAGCATCAGCAATCTCTCGCCCACTGGTATGATCCAGCCAGCCCCATAAGGCACCGCCAAATAACATCGCCATGACAAACCATACCAATGACCAGATGAGCGCTTCTTTCACGCCTACTTTTTTAGCACCGTTACGGCCTAGGGCAAACAGATCGATCGCCAGCATGGCTAGCACAAACACGCCAAAGCCTGCCCACATCCACCAGGTACCTATTGATTGAAGTTCGCCCATTACATCCTCTAATATAAATACATCTCAACGCCTGGCAGCAAGTGTTTTACATCTGTCCACCAGGTATTTAATGATTACTGCTGTGCTCTCAACGCTTCGATACGCTCATCCAGCCCTGGGTGGCTAGAAAACAATTTGCTAAACGCGCCACCGCCCGAGATACCAAAAGCTGCCATTTGTTTAGGTAAGGCTGAAGGCTCATGCTGTGCTTTTAATCGCTCCAGTGCGGCAATCATCTTACTTGTGCTGGATAATTTTGCCGCACCTGCATCCGCACGGAATTCACGTTGACGCGAGAACCACATCACAATCATCGAAGCCAGCACACCCAATACCAACTCTGCAACAATCATGGTGACAAAATAGGCCGGGCCTGTACCGCGCTCGGTTTTGAAGACAACTTTATCTACCATATAACCAATGACGCGGGACAGGAACATGACAAAGGTATTGACCACACCCTGAATCAAAGTCAGTGTCACCATGTCACCGTTGGCGATGTGTGACACCTCATGTGCCAATACTGCCTCAGCTTCATCTTTGCTCATCGAATTCAATAAACCGCTTGAAACCGCTACTAACGAACTGTTCTTTGTCATCCCGGTCGCAAAAGCATTTACCTCAGGTGTATCAAAAATAGCCACTTCCGGCATTTTGATCCCGACCGCATCCGCTTGCTGACGCACCGTTTTTACCAGCCACATCTCGGTCGGTGTACGTGCCTCTTCAATCACTACAGCGCCAGACATGCGTTTTGCTGTCCATTTAGACATGGCCAATGAAATAAACGCGCCGCCAAAGCCCATGATCGCGGCGAAAGCGAGCAGATTGCTCAAATCCAGACCGTTAGCATTTAAATACGGTTCTACGCCAAGTATGCGCATCGTCACTGACAGCACCAGCATGATCGCCAGGTTGGTCGCTAAGAAATAAATAATACGTTTCATGTTTTCTCCTTGTGTTCTACATCTGTACGCCCTTCCAGATCAAACGCATTCTGAAAGTACATCATCATGACAATCAGCACTTTAGTCTGTTTTTTTATTCAATAAAAGCAGAATATTTCTGATTGATTGTTCGGTTTTTACGATGTATTGTATCTACTAATGATCAATTACAAACAATTCCATTACTTCTGGGCCGTTGCAAAAGCTGGCAGTATTGTGCGTGCCAGCAAACAACTCCATCTCACACCGCAAACTTTAAGCGGACAAATCGGTTTGCTCGAAGAGTCACTCGGCGTTTCACTGTTTAGACGTGTCGGTCGCGGCATAGAACTTACCGAAACTGGAGAGTTGGCGCTTACTTATGCCGAAGATATTTTCCAGACTGGCAATGCATTAGAAGAGACGCTACGTGCTGGCTCCAGGGAGCGTCATCGTGTATTCAAAGTTGGTATCTCCGATGCGGTGCCTAAATCCATCGCCTATCGTCTGCTAGCACCAGCAATGACGCTGGATGAGCCGATCAAAATCATTTGCCGAGAAGGTAAACTGGAACCGTTACTTGGTGAACTGGCGATTCACCGGCTTGATCTCGTGCTTGCTGACCGGCCCATGCCAAGCGAAATAGACATCAAGGGACGCAGTCACCTGCTCAGTGAATGCGGCATCAGCTTCTTTGCGACCCATGCACTTGCCAATATTTATGGTAAAAATTTCCCGCAGAATATCGCCAACGCCCCCTTACTGGTACCGGGAGAAGACAGCGCGATTAGAAAACGGCTGATGCAATGGTTAAACACGCAGCGCATTCAACCGCATATCTTGGGTGAATTTGATGACAGCGCGCTGATGAGGGCCTTTGGCCAAGCAGGTGTAGGCATTTTTAGCGCCCCCTCGATGATTGCGGATGAGGTTCAACAGCAACACCATGTTGTTCATATTGGCGAGACGGATCAGGTACTCGAACGCTTTTACGCCATTTCTGTAGAGCGTCGCGCGAATCATCCGGCTGTAGTGGCTATCAACACAGCAAATTTTAGTTAATCTATATAACAGACGATATATAACGCATCGTGATTCACCAAGAAACTTAATGGTCGTGTTGTCACTCTTAGTTAGTCACCCCATCAAACTACTTTAAAAGACGCTATGAAACGACTTCAATCTATGATGCTGACTATCAGTATCTTACTTTTCACACCAATGACTCAGGCGCAGTCCTGTTTGGATGATCATACGCTCAAACAATTAAAATCTGCAGAAATAGCTTATTTTAACGCCCGCAATGTGCCAACAATGACACACGCACTTCAAGACGATCTATTCAAGATTCAAGTCACGCAAGGTAGCGATGCTTCAAATTGCAGCGTAACAATTACCTATATCCTGCCAGAAACCGATATAGCAGAAGCTAACCAGATGTTCGACACAAATCCAGGAAAACGTATCATGCTAGCTGGTCAAGGTTATCAATTACCAGAATCCAAGCAAATCAGCGCGCATGCCAAAATTAAGTCATTTGAAACCAAACCTACTGAACCCTCCATTCAGCATCATGACACCCTACAAAGCGCGCCACTGGGACGTAATCGCGCCTCGGTTGAGCTCATGTATGCCACGCTGGCGCAATCACGTGCTGTGGTGACGCCAAACACGTTGAATACCCAACCATGGCCTACTGAGCTGATAGAACAACAGAAGACTACATGCAAAACCAGTTACATTTCAGAACTGCCTATTACTGAAGCTTGTGATTGCAGAACGCAATCATTAAGCGAGCGATTAAGTTCACGTCAGTTAAGTTACATTCAATATTTGGCCAGTGATCCTTATTCTTCTGCGACCGGTGCTTTAGCCAGTTATAAAAATCTGTCTGAACAAATTAATTTCAGCTGCAAGTTGAAACGTCGTTAATTCATTCATGAAATTACGTAGTTGCCATTCATGAACAACAATAGTATATAAATGATGGGCACGCGCATAATGCAATCACACGAACAAGACATGTTGTCGGTTCAAACAGATCAAACATTGGAGAATATTATGTGGACTAAACCAGCAGCTACAGAAATGCGTTTTGGCTTTGAAGTGACTATGTACGTCATGAACAAATAATTATTTGTTCTCAAGTTACAGTACTACAAATAAAGGGTATCCGTTTTTCATGATTGATTAGCCCCTGCCACTCCATCTTGCATAATTTATACAAAACAGTGTTCCGTGATTGACAAAGTGGCTGCGCATCAATAACATGAACCGTGATTTATGATTG
>Ga0172373_10000547_pt1 | contig 61347 bp, 45 predicted proteins | sample Lak10m_2_FD_114546 | JGI IMG/M metagenome (GOLD analysis project Ga0172373, IMG submission 114546) | Freshwater microbial communities from Kabuno Bay, South-Kivu, Congo - kab_092012_10m | ecosystem: Environmental > Aquatic > Freshwater > Lake | place: Democratic Republic of the Congo... | reverse complement strand
TTTTATCAGCCCTTTCGGATCATCAATTTCCCACTTCTTCTCCACTTCTGGTGAAGTGGGCTTTCCCCTGGCAAGATAAATATTGTTTGAATAACCATCACCTGCATAAACCGCAAAATCAACATGATATAGGGGTTCATCATTCTGATGATATTGCACTGTAACACACGGTTTCTTTATCTTAACATCATCGGTATGTCCATACAGCGCATCAAAAACCCATTGTTTTACCACGACCGGATTAGGATAATCACCCTTTTTGATTTGGAACTCAAGCCCAACGTCAATATCATAATCGCTGTCTAAAGGTTTTACGCCTAAATTCATTGCGTACCCACCCTTGTTGAATTCTACAAATGTTGGAGGGTCTTCACATATTTCTTGTAGTCTGTCTCTGAGTTTTTTAATCAGTATGTCCCGCTTTTCCCTCAAGATTTCATTTTCATCGTCCATCTTAATTGCATCATGAAATTTTTCAAAGTATGTTTGTAGCCCGGCCATATTCATTTTCCTCATTATTAAGTGGTGAAATTTGAAACGACTTTTTTATCATAGCACCCAGCATACTACGAGACAATAGACAGAACTAGTGTTCTAACATTATTCTTACACAGGTATATTCGGAGATTTAAAACAAAAAAGCCCCTGATTTCAATCAATCAGGGGCAAGCTCTCTATATAAACATATACCTCACCAGATATTGTTGCAACCTTTCATGCGAGATCACCCTTCCGCTGTAGTCTTCCCGCCACGACCCATCTTCCAACGGTGTGTACACCAGCGGTTTTCTCGCCGGCATCACTAATCCGCATTGGAATGGCAATCGGGTCTCGAACAATCGTCGGCGTTCATCTCTGCGTCTGCGGAACAACTGCCTCTTGTTCACTCGTTTCTTTGGCAATTCACCCGCGAAAAGGGGTGCTTGCACTTGGTTTAGCATCTTATCGGAATAAACCGTGCGAGAACTTGTTTTACTCTGGACGCGAACACTTTTCCCAGAGATGGACTTCATCCCCGCACACTTGGGACCCATGCCGATAGCAATACTCAGGGGAGATTTCAACCGCCGACCACATTTCTTGCACCTTGGTTGTTTTTCCATCATTACCTCCATAACAGAATAGCGCAGTCCGGGTTACACACCCGGACTGCTGTCGTTTAGAAAAGCGACGCTTGATTTTGTGTCGTTTGCTTAGAACGTGCTCTGTTAGCCACTCTTCCGGCCACACCGTTGTTCGTCATCCAGTCGGACCAAGAAACCGTCTTGGGCATTTCAGGGACAGGCAACGGCGCGCTCGGAGCCGTTGGGCATCCCATCGGTGAATTCGAGACAACAACTTCATCCGCGAACAGGGATTGCAAATCAGGCAGGTCCGCCGACTCCAATGCTTCGCGTGCCAACTTCATGAGGATGTCTCCATCCTCCTCTGGCACAATCGCGCCACCGACATTATCTCCATACAACAACTGTGCCGCCTTCATCTTTGCGCCGATGAGCGCCAAAGCCCGCGCCTCCATCGTGTCATTATAGACAGAGAATACCGCTTTGACTGGTTTGGTTTGCCCTAGGCGCCAGACCCGCCTGAGGCTTTGCCAAAGCACATAGAGCGAATACTCAATTTCAAGGAATACAACCGAGGAGAAGGCAATCAGGTCTAATCCAGTGGCTACGAGTTTGGGGTTCACAACCAATGCATCCAACCCAAAGACACGCTTGGCAATCCACTCCTCACGCTTACGAGGATTGATTCCACTCGTCAATACCTCAGCGCGAACACCGCCATCTCGTAGGATTTTCAGAATTCGATCCTGAATGTCACGTGTCCCTGTCTGACGGAGGTATATCAACACTTTGCGCCCTTGCTGGCGTTCTGCACGACAGAAATCCACCAGCCAGGATTCCTTGGGCATAGTCTCATCCTCAACCACAGCCGGCAGTTCCATCAACTCTTTTCTGCGCAGGAATTCGCCTTTACGATCCACTTCATCAATCTCAACTACTTCATCGCGGAAGGCGGAATTTGGACGTGCCAGAGTCCACTGCAACCAGGTCGAGAGATAGCGGCGGTTCTTGATCGCCAGGTCACGCAGTTTCTTTGCCATTGAACGGTACTGTCCGCCTTGTTCATCGGTCATCGTGAGTGTCACAACTTCTTCTGCATAGTGAGGAAGAGCCAGTCCCAGATCTTTCAGGGACAGGAACACGGTTGTGTCAAGCAGGCGATTCACAATGGCGGGTGAAATACCAGGTTGCTCTTTGGCTTGGTTCTGGTAACGGCGATTGCCAGTAAAACCATCTTCATCACCATCCTCAGTGGTGCGTTTACTCTTGCGGGTCATTTCCAGCACACCGTACAACCTTGCCCAGCGTTTCTCATCATTGAAGGCGAAGTCCTTCCTTACACTGGAATTCAAACGATGGAGCAGCCAGAAGATCGATGTACTTCGACCTCCAAAGAAGGTTCCGGTCAAGGTCAGGGTGTATTTTGTTGAGGCTACCAACTGGTGAAACGCGATACCGCGGTCCGAGGCTTTCGACTTATATTCGTGCAATTCATCGCCTATCAACATCTTGAACAAACCCTTGGCATGTTTGGCGATGTACTCTGCAATTGCCCACCGCCGTCCGGTGAATTGAAATAGTGGGGTGTTGCAAATGCGCTTTCCCCAAACTGGGTGTCCATTCTCATCACGAACCAGTCGTCCGCTTGCGTCAAGTTCATAGCCTGTGATTTCGGCTTTACAGAAGCGGCGCTTTTCGCCCAGTTCTTCCAACGTACTTGCTGTGGTTACAAATCCACCGGGCAGATCAATCTCGATTGGAGCGCCGCATTTGGGGCAGGACAGAGCTTCAAATATCCGTCCGTCCTCCTCATCAACAAATTTCTTGCGAACCACTGCGTGTTCCCAACCCGCGCCATATTTTGCAGAGGTATGGGCAATAACTGCCACAGCTTTTTGACCCAACTCTCCTTCCTTGTACAGGTGTAGAAACTGTCGCACATCGTTCACGTCTCCAGGATCATTTGCATTGCGACCGATACGACTCAACTCCATCGCTTTCGCGCCCGGAATTGATTCCTCGATTTCACGAATCCATTTTGGAACCAGATGGGGCGGACAGAGAACGATGGCGGGATAGGCATTCAGTAATTCCATCGCAGCAATGGACTGATAACTTTTTCCGCTCCCCATTTCGCCCTGGATGTTACCAACACCATGCATCCGTATTGCTCTTGCAATTGCTGTAGCCACATGTCTTTGTGTTGGCAACAGCCCAGCCTTCTCCTGTCCCGGTAATGGCTTGCGATTCGTTCCCAATGTATCAAGGATCGCAGTCTCTTCCGGTGTGGGATCAAAGTTGTATAACGGACGGTACGTAGACAGGATATGCGCCCCGATCTGATCACCATACTTGTGCATGAACTTGGAGAGTGGATCAACCGTATCAATGATCTCGATCCCGCTTTGTCGCAGGATGGCAACCGTGGAAACAAAACGGTCACGGAAGATTTCGGAGGTCACATTACCTTTCTTGTCTGTGCTTTCCTCGACCTTCTCCGTGACCTTCACCACCCGTCCCTTTACCAACATGGGCTTGCCGTCTTCATCGTTCAGGCGCAGGGTTCCCATCATGCCGGATGCCATCAACATCGCGATATGCCCCTTCTTTAATGGCATGACCGGTTGCTTCAACTCACCCAAGCCTCGCGATGGATTGAGCAGATCCAGCCATTCCTTCGAGGAATGCAAGCTGCGTTTCTGTGTTGCATCCACGATCTCTTCCGGTTGCCAGTCCAATCGGGAAAAGCGAATCGGTTGCCCACCTGAACCTTTATCTGTTGCAGGCAGCAGTTTGTACAATGGCTCATCCACTTCCACCAACATGGGCGGTTCCACATCTGCCCATGCCTGAACCTGATGAACTTCTTCATGGGATGGAATTTTGAACTTCACCCGTTTTGTCGCCAGTACGATCACTTGGTTGAATTCAGTCTCAGGATAGCGGTATATGCGGATGTTCTCGTAATACCCAGCCAGGTGGGACGCCACATCCAAATCGCGCAGTAATTGATGTGGGACTATGTAGACCAATACACCACCACGAATCAATTTGGGTGTGGTGGATTTCAGGAACTCCAATTCCAATCGCTTTTGATTACCCAAGCGGTCATGGCTATAGGGCGGGTTGAGGAACAACAGGGTGATGGACTCACTTGTCAGGTGACAGGATTGCCAGGGTGTATTGAAGAGGCGGTCCATCTTTTCTGAGGCAAGTGCAGCACGCGCCGGCGATAATTCTGCTCCCCAACTCTGGCAATTCAAGGCTTTTGCCAGAATGGAAGCGGCTGTGCCTTCGCCGGCACAGGGATCAAGCAACCTGCCAGTGTCGGCGGGTTGAAAATAGGTCTTGAGTAATTCAGCAACGTTTTCTGAGGTGGCGTAAAAACCACACTTCTCTAAAGCGGGAGGACGCATTTTGTATCTCCTTTTGAAAATAAAATTCCCCACGCTGGCTGGCATGGGGAATTAGGTTGAATTTTTTACTTACTTCACCTTACAGAACAACCGCCCGGCAATGTTCACAAAGCCGAGCGGTTCATTCTTATCCAGGTGGACAAATTCCGGTTGACCACGAGACCAGTCCGCCTCTGAATGCCGAAACTGGATCACCAGCGTGCGATGATCATTGCGCATCTCCGTCCACAACTTCCAAACTTCGCCACGGCCATCACAAGATACAAACTCGAAATATCGCAGGGCAACTTCTGCCATTGTTTGTTTTCTGGTTTTCGTCGGCAGTTTCATATCTACGAACTTCAGTAGGTACAACCAGTCGGCTTTGCGCAATTGCGCCAGCCAATAGGATGGATGTGCCTCGGAAGCCTGCGCCTTACCCAGGTCAAAGATTTCATCGGGTTGAATGGATTGAAACATTTGGCTTCTCCTATATTTTCAATACGTCCTGCTCCAGCAGGTTTTGCACCAGATCCTGCCAGGGTTTGGTCAGATCAATCCTGACTCCGCCACGGCAATCCCCGCCCGTGACCAGCCGCTGGATGTATTCCGCATCCAATGCGTATTCCCATAGTGTCTTCGTCCAGTCATCCGGGATGGGGAAAGCCAGAGTCTCCTGCAGGCGGTTCAAAGCCAGCGACTGCAATTGTGATTCCACATCCCCACCTTCAAAGACCAGGGCATAAGCGGCATCATCCTTTGCCTCCCACTTGCCGGGCAATGCCTTGCGGCAGATGATCCCGGCGTGCAGGACATTGAACTCAAACAGGGGTTGGGTCAGCATCTTCACCTCACCGTCGGCAAGTACGGATGTGCCTCTCATCGAACAGCCACCCTTGCCACGGATCAATGAGGCCCACAGACTCTCCACGCTGGTCTTATGAGCGGCAATGCCGACATACGCCAACGTATGCTGGTAGGGACGGTCCTGCAGCACCGCATATCCGGTCACATCGGCGCGCGTATGGGCGTTGCTCAAAACAGGGACTCTTCCATCGGGGTATAAATGGCAAACCGGCGAGGCTTCCACTACCGGCTCAATACGATAGACATAGACACCCGCATTGATTCGCACCAACTCCTGATTGATGTCTCTCAGCAGTTCATGGGCGTTCAATCCCACGTTGATGCTCGTGAAAGTGACCTCGATATCATTCATTTGGATATTCACCGTGCGCGCGTTCAAATCCACCACCGCACTCGCCGGCATCCATTCCTTGATGTTATTCAAGGCAGGAGGTAGCTCAACACCTGGCATAGGTGTGAACCACAGCGCGCCATGAAAAGGGACTTGGGGAGCCGCCTCGAATTTCCCATACGGCGCGGTATGTCGGTCTCTGCCTTGATATTCCACATCTGGCAGATCATTCAGCACGGGCAGCCAGAACTGCTCATAAGAGGAGACGAGCACCTTTCCCTGTGCGGCTGCCTCTTTTTGAGCAGTCCTCAATTCTTCAATACGTTCCTTGATGTATTCATCTTCATACGGTTCAGTCCATGCAAACATGGTTACTCCTTTTCATTGATGGTCAAATTGAAGTCGAGCAGTCCGAAAACTTCCCCCTCTTCGGGTTCATCGCTCGCTATGACAGACGGCTGGTATTCGGTCAGATAACGCCAGTCCAGAATGTGGCTGGCGTCGGAGCAGATGCCGTTTTCAGATAACAGTTCCGAGATTTCATCAGCAACGGAGTCGGGGTCGGCATTCTCCGCGACCGCGATCTGGATCGTCAGAATGCGTACTCGTTGATTGGGTTTCACTGCGTGCATGTTGGCTCCTTCTGTTCAATCATCAGATTGCCGTCCATATGGGTAACGGTAAGCCACGGCTCCACCGCGTGGGAATGATGAGGCTCGCAACCGATCAGGATCGGCGCATTGGGCATTTCCCCCGCCATAGATCTGGCGAGAGCGATGGCTTTGGTCAGGTTTCCCTTGGTTTCGTCAGGGAACAAGCCGATTTGATGTGCAATGATGTTCCCCTGCCGCCAGACCTTGAAGACACCCTGTACCTCGTCGTATTGCTCCGCAGACAACCGGTTGAAATCAAGCCGGTAATCCCGAATGACCTCCTCCAACATGCTCCAACGAATGCCCACATCTGAATCGTGAAACTGGAACACCTTGTCGAGCAATCCAACCGCGTGCTCCAACAGGATCGGCTTGCCCATGTTGAAGGCGCAGCGAATAATGTGATCCACCCGCCAGACATGCGCGATCTTGTCCTCCCAGTAATGATGAAGGACACGCAGCACATCGTTGTTATCAACATGAAGTTCACTTGCAATGGCGTCCGCCATTTCTTCAATGATGTAGTCGTACATGGAATCTCCTTTACAGGTTCAAATAAGAATGGGTCATGCCATCCTCGCTCGAAAGGCGGGAGTAGTGGATGGCGTAGGCTTTGCGAATGTAGCGGCGCGCGCCGCGTTCGAAGCGGAAGAGGGGTTCGTTCTCGTACAGATATTTTTTGGTCGTGCGGCGGAAGATCGTCCAGCCGATGGCATCCGGCGCTCCAGGCTGGCTGCGCTCGATCCGAACGCGCTCCCTGTCCCTGTTTCTCGATAGGCGCAGGGTTTGTTCAAACGTGAGCGGAAACTTGGTTCCGATCAGCGCTGCCTTGAAGGGCAGGATGATCAGGTCCGGTTTGGAAGGCATCATGGCAATTCCTCCCCGTTAGATTCGAGCCTTTGTTTCAGAACACCCTTTTGTTCTGTAAACTGGCGGGATAGATCCTCCCGCACATTCATCTCATCCCAGCCCGCGCGATGGGCTTTCTCCAAGTCCGACAGGAATTCAGCAATGTCCCGCTTATGTTCATGGTCCGGGTCAAAAGCTGGGTCATCGCTCGCATCCACCCCGAGGAATTCATGCCAGGGATGATCATCGTCGTACACAACCTCGAAGAAACGTTCCTCCAGATGAACCTGCCGGGCGATGAAGAATTCACCATCGTTCAGGTGGGAACGGATTTGTTTTTCGATTTCATCCAAGGGAAGATGAGTTTCGTTTGAGAAGATTGCCTCGCCATGCTGCTTGTAATTGCTGGCATCACGATACATGTAGGCAAAGCGGATGTTAGGGCTGATCATCATGATGGACCCTGCCTCCTTCCGCCCAGCCCTGCCCCTTGATGTTGCGCGCCCACAACGAGAGGAAGGAGGAAACCTCCCTGTCAAAGCGAGTGTCCACATAGGTCTTGCCATCCCGCTCGACGAATTTTTGGCGATACCCAAAGAAGGCTTGTGTGATGGCAGTCGGCACCCAGGAGGGATAGTGCAGTTCCACATCGGGGTCGGCGATCAGGTCGCCATTCTGTTCGAAGTAATGCGCAACGCTGATCATGTCCCCGTGGCGTTCGATCACCAAAGGCTGGTAGCCCGTCTTCTCGAAGCGCACGTGGAAGGAGTCCTGCTTCTGGAAATTCTCCAGCAGGTTGTGGGATTTCAATAGATGTTCGATAGTGGTTTGAAAAAGAGTGGTCATTTTGGGTTTCTCCATAAAAAGAGTGGAGGGCGACCAGGTCGCCCTCCAATTGAAATTTGTTATTCGTCCCAGCCGCTGATGCTGTCTTCAAAGGCGGATTCGAGCCAGTTGTCATCCCCCAGACGGGAGGCATTCTCGTACTGTTCGACGAAGGGACCCTCGTCAGGTTCCGTGTCCATCTCCTGGAACTCCAGGTTGGGATACAGGATCACATCGGCAGGAAAGTCGCCGGCATTCCAAATCTCCAACGTGTGCGCGACCTCATAGCCCGGTTCGCAAAACTCTTGCGGATCGAGCCCCGGAGAGACGATCACCACGTATTCATCCTCGTCCGAAATGTAGTGGGAGAGGAGGTATGGTCCGACGTCTGATAACGCTGCCTGTTCATACGCAAAGGGAGGCAAAGGAACTCCTGCTTCTGCAAACAGCCAGGCGATCTTCTCCTTGAGCCATTCGATATCGGCATCGCGGTTGAAGATCGTGCGACGGTTAAAGCCTGCGGGAATATCTGCCAGGTTGCAATACTCGTCGGGCATCTGGTCTGTCAGGGCATAGGCGCTGGTTTCAATTTCCAGCGCAACAATGCTTTCATCCTCCCACGCCCACAGCACACTGCCGACATACTCGCAAGGCTTGGAGAACGCGCCGGCATTCATCACAATCCCGTTCCATCCTTCTGGATGGTCCTCAGGCGTACACCAAACCTGGAAACCTCCATTCCCCGCTTCGAAGATGGCCCTCGGATCGGGGTTAGCGGCGATGTCAAGTTGGCGCGCCAGATCGAGCACGGGTTTCATGCGGTAATGTTCAGATTGAATGGTCATGTTTTTTCTCCTTGTTGAATCTATCCGCCGCGCGGACCACTGTATTCGTATGAATGGTGGAATTGTTCCGCGCCCTCAGACCAGCGGGCATGTCCGCTAAAGCCCATGCCGCCTTCGAAGTATTTCAATTCGAAGGCATGATCTGGGAACATCGAGGCAAGCTTTTCGATCACGGGGATGGGCGGACTCCAGGCGGTATCGAACTCCATGAATGCCAGCAACGGTTGAGGGTCAGGAAGCGGACTGCCGCATTGCTGGCAGACCCAGACCGTCATATGTTCAACGTTATGCACGGTTTGACAGAATGAACATTTGGCGGTCTTGCGCGTGACCTCCTTCGAGTGGTCGGGGCGGGTTGTCAGGGATATGCCCCTTGCAGACCATTTCGTCGCCCAGTTTTCACAGCACCATTCATAACCACCGGAGTTAAAGCCATCCTTCAACCAGGACGTTCCGGATTCAACGCCATATTCCGCAGCCAGCGCATTGAGCTTGGACTGTCGTTCAGGGTCATCCTTCCCGATGGCAAGGAATTTTTCCTGGTACTCGTTCGAGCGTTGATCCAATTCCTTGTACATTTTCGGATAGGGGATGATCTTGTCGAAATCCAGGGTGCGGACATCGTTATTTTCACAGGGACCGGAACAGACAGCGTTCAGGATGGTTTCCACGTCGGGACCTGTGATGGTCAGTTCGTTTTCAGCCCAGTTAGGCATGAGACTTCTCCTTGTGTAATGATTGTTCCCTGCCAGGCAACCGGATGGACTGGCAGAGGTATGGTTGGTTTGGTTGAATATTCGGCTTGATCCTGCGCGTCGCATTCCAACGCGATGGCCAGTTCCTCGTCAGTCATGCTTTCCTCGACGATGGCCTGCTCCATCAATGGGTCTGCGCGCGCCAGGCGTTCGGCGTCATCGGCGGTGCGGATGTGCGGATTGTTTCGTCCATAGCGGGCAAAGTAGCTTGCGCCGACCTTGCTCCTGAACGGACCGATGACCGCCGTATACAAATGTCCATGTGTTTCTTTGGTGGGGGTTGTGGGGGAGCGGAAGAGGATGAGATCATCCTGTCCGCGCTTTCCGAGAAAGTACGCCATTGCGCCTCCTAAAAATCCCGCAGCAGACCCAGCAGGATCAACTGCTCTTTTTCCTCGACATGCAGACGCAGACTGGTTTCTGTCATGGTTCCAGTCGTCCTGTCTTCACGCAGGAAATCCAGGGTGAAAGAAAAGGAGGATCGTTGATCCAATACAAGATGGTGGTGCGCGAGCCAGAGTGCATCGTAGAGGCGCTGGTCGTGGTCATCCTCATCTTCCGTTTGAAGAGGCATCAAGGCATCGCTTAGCGACTGGCTGACCTCCACCTTTTTGGTGAAGCCGAGACAGCCTGCCGCCCAGCCTGCATCCAGCCAGGTGGTGTTCTTGAAGATGGTTTTTGCAGGTAGTACAGGTGTGAAGGTCAGGTTGAGAGTCAGTTGCATCTCAGCCTCCCTCGAAACCAAGACCGCGTTCCTTGAGGCTTACCCACTTGTTTTGTCCGATGACAAGATGGTCGAGCAGGGTGATATCCAATAATTTACCGGCCTGCACCATTGCGCGTGTCACGGCAACATCGTCGGGGCTGGGAGTTGGGTCACCCGACGGATGGTTGTGGCAAACCACAATGGCGGAAGCCATGCGCCCCACAGCCGGTTGAAAGACCTCACCGACCCGCACTTGTGAGGAACTAACCGAACCTTGATAGACCTCGATGTTATCCAGCACACGGTTACGGCGATCCAACAACAGCACACGCAGGTGTTCCTTTTCGAGCAATGCCATTTCGGATTGCACCAGCGCAGCCGCATCCGCCGGTGAGTTAATGCTGGGACGCTCCTCCGCAGGCAGGCTCAGCCGCAGTCCGAGATTCAAGGCTGCCTTGATGCGCACGGCGGTCGCCTGATTGATGCCCTTGACCTTGGCGAGTTCGGCAGGATGGGCCTGATACAAACGGCGAATGTCGTTGTTGAAATGTGTCATCAATTCCTGCGCGATCTCGATCTGCTTTGCTCCGCCGACAACTGCCGCCATGAGTTCCGTGAGATTGCAGGCGGTGGCGTTTTGAGTCACACGATAGGCAGGTTGCTCACGCAGGGGCATGCTTTTGAGTTTGGGCTGTTCGTATGCATTGGTTATTTGAAGAAGAGTGTTCATAGTTCTCCTTGGAAAATAAAGACGGCATCGCGCCAGTGGCGCGATGCCGTCTTCGTAATCAATTATTTTTGTCCGTTACGCCATTGCCATTTCAGGCAGGCTGATTGCGATGGCTTCGTCCTCCGGGAAGGGGTCTTTGTGTCCCTCCGCCAGCATCGGCATGATGACTGCCGTAAAGTTTCCTGCCTCGATCAGGATTGGTTTTGTGCCATCTGTGATCCGCATGAGGAGTTCTCCCCTGCAAGCCTCCGCCGCGCGTTTCAAAAAGGTGGCGGACAACCAGGCCTGTGCATCCTCGCCGCTGGCGGTACCATCCAGGATGTTGCGACCCTGCCCGGTCTCGGTCTCTGCAGAGGCGATCTTGGCAACACCATTCACAGCCTTGATGAAGGTGCTTTGCGTACCCATCGCGTTTACCATGCGGATGGACTGAATCAGGCTGGGCTGCTGAACATGGATGGATGCAATGGCATTCTTTCGCGCCTCATCAAGCAGGGTCATGATCTGCGCCGATGGGAAATTTCCATCAGCGGTGACGGTTGCGAGGGTCAGGTCTTTGGAAACTTCTGAATTTGCGATGTGGAAGATATAACGATTGGATCCCGAAGTCCCAATGCGGACTGTATCGCGATCTTCCACCAGGGTGGACAACAGCCGGGCAAAACTCAATGGCAGCGAGACGGAGGTTTGTTCCGCCGGTCCCTCGATGCATTCGCGTACATGACCTGCTGAATATCCATCTGCAGTTTGCGCTGTCAGCGTTTCTGTATCCAGGGTCAGATGCAGAACTTGCAACACTGCGCGCGAGTCATCCGTGGAGGCAAAGGGCAGGACACGCGCCAGGCTGCGGAAGATGTTCCCTGAAAGGGTGGCGATGTTTTGAATGCTCTCCACACCAATGATCGGTAAAGGCTCATCCACAATCCGAAGGGTAGTGCGATTGGAGGCGCCCTGGATGATCATTGCATTCTGTTCCACAGTCAATTTGATTTCACCGGACAGAGTCTCGACCACGGCTTTCAAGGTTGCAGCATCCACACATATCGATAGGTCTTCACTGCAATCCACATTCACGCTGGAACGCGCGGCGGTCTCGCCGTTGAAACAGGACAGGTGCAGGATGCCGTCTGTTTTGACATCCAATCGCACCAGGGAAAAGGCAGCCATCAAGGCGCTCTTTGTGCTGGCGCGTGTGACCGCGTTCAATGCGGCATTCAATAGATCTTGTTGAAGGGTGATCATTTGTCATCTCCTAAAAATTGAGTGGAAGTCCTGATGGATTTCCACTCGTGATTTGGGTTATTACGGAATGTCATCTTCCGCTGGATCAAGTTGTGCCACGGATGGTTCATTACCGTTCTTGCTGTCCAGGAAATGGATCTCGTATATCTTGAGTTCGTAATCTGCTGCAGCAGTTCCATCTTGTCGGGTCCAAATGCGTGGACGACCAGTGTTTTTGTCCGGAGTCAATTTGCCTTCGATCAACACCTTGCTACCTTTTTTCAAATACTGGTTGCAGACCTCGCCCAGCTTGCCCCAGGCGGCACAGCGAAACCAGGTGGTAATCTTGACCGTCTCGCCCTTTTCGTTGGTGTATTGGTCATTTGTGGCAACGTTGAAGGTGGTCACTGGCGTGCCAGCCGGGGTGTAGCGCATTTCGGGATCACCACCGAGGTGTCCGACGAATACGGTTTTGTTGTATTGCTTTGACATGAGAGTCTCCTTGTTTTGAAAATTACTGACCGATGTTTCGCAAGCGCTGATCCACTTCGTATTCGCCGCTGACGATATAGCGAATGAGTTCGATCACGAACCAGATCGCCCAGCCAAATACGAGGATGGCGACCAGAATGGCAATGAGAGTTAGCACTGACATGATTTGTTCTCCTTTTGGAAATAGAAATCGGGGAGCGATTGGATATCGCTCCCCGATTAGGGATGAGTGGTTTGAATGGATTTAGATGGCGGACGGCCACCATCCGCTCAGGATGGCCTCGTCCGGGTCAAGAGAGTCGGGAGGTCGCAGGGCACGCACTTTTGCGCCGCCGTGTCGGATGGATGCCGATACGCTTTGCACCCATTCCGCACCAGCCTTGTCCGGGTCGCGCAGCAGGACATACTCGAATTGGGGATGTTCACTGAACCACCGATGCAGTTTTGCAGAGGGGCTGGCGCCGTTGGTGTACACCGCAACCGTGTCGGCTTCGCGCCCAAGCTGGTGCAGCTTCTGGGCTGTAATGAGCATATCGAACAGCCCTTCCAGCACCACCAGGGTGTGGGTGGCGGGCGTGATGCGCCAACTTCCCAGCGGTTGAACGCGATTGCCCCAGGTCTTGTGATTCTTCAATGGCATGAATGTCCGAGTCCCTTTGGGAATTTGGTCCTCAGGAATGTAGCGTACGTTCATCACCGTCGGGTGTGTCGGCGGGTCGGCATACACAACGCCACCCGCCCATGACCACGTACCATCGCGGCGTACCATCATCGATTGTTTTGCGGCTTCAAATATCTCACGATGGACTCTTGGAACGGGAATGCCATAGCCCAAGCCATAGACCAGGGCGGTGTAGGGGGTTACGCCGCGCCCCGCAAGATACGACCATGCAGGCGAATGTTGCACAACCGAACGTGCTTCCGACACGGCTTCATCGAGCAGTTGTACCTGTGTCGGCGGGCGTGTCGGGCGTGTCGGCATCGTAACCGATACAGATGGTTTCCACTTATCACCCCCTTGTGGAGCCCGACCCAGTTTGGTTTGCAGGGATTTCAACGAGCCACCGCTGGCGCCGCAGCGCAGACACTTCCAGTATCCGCTGACCAGGTTGACGCCAAAGTTAGGCTGACCGCCTTCTCCTTCCCGACTTGCGTCGTTATGGAAGGGACACCAGAAGATGGCCCAGTTGCGATGATCCTCCACGCGAACCGCCGTTCCGAGGATCTCTTCGGCGGCGGATAGGATATTTTCCATGCGGTTTTCTACGACCTCCTTTTCTACGAACTATCTGCCCAGTAAATGGGCGATGGCAGCCAGTACCACCGAAAGCCAGTGATGGGGCTGGCTGGCGGCGATGGCGACCAGGATGAGAAGCAATGCGAAGGTTCTCATGATCTGTCTCCTTGATTGGATTGGTTAAATAGTTCCAGGGGGAGAGCATGATCACGCATCCGTGTAGTCCGGTGTGTCGGTATCTTTTCATTCCACCTCCACACTTGCCCAGCAAGGAGCGCTGGTATACACGGCTGCATCTTCATGGAGCAGTGTAACAATCGCGGAATACAGGTAGTCTCCCTGCTGTCGTCCGGCGGAGGCAGCGATGTTGATCGCTTTGCCGTTCACGATGATCAGACGTTGATACGCCTTGAGAGCAAATGGCGCGGAAATCTTGACTGTTTTTACGGTTGTGGTATCATCAGTTGTGAACATTTGTTTCACTTTTGAGATCGTCTGGCTGGAACCAGGCGATCTCCCTTTTTTACCGGGCCTCTCACCCCGGTGAGTCCTCGCTGTAATGCAGAATCGAAAACGGGCGCCGCCCGGGAAATTCCCAGGACAGCGCCCGTTTTCGATTTTTGGGGATATTCAGTTGTGGTATTTGTTTAGAAAGCCTCCTATGTATTGAGCAAACAATTTATGGTTGTGCGCACCTGAATGCCGCCGACACACACCGATGATTCTCAGGGTGTGTCGGCAGTTGCATCAAGCATGTTGGTGAAAATTTAGCCTGCCTCATGCGCGGGTGATATGTTCCTGTTTCCCTTTTGATTGTGATTTGTCATTTCGGAACAAGCCCGTCGTTCAAATAGGCTTGTTCTTTTTCGTTCTGGCTCAGGAAATGCTATTGATTTGGTCTTGAAATTGTGATTAGGGTTTCCTTTCATGGATGGGGGGTATCGAGATTGGGTACAACGATAGAAGCCCGGCGATTTGCCAGGCTTCTCAAGAGAGGGGATCGATTGTGGGAAATAGGAACGGTCGGGATTATAGGGATATTAGGTGGAACTGTCAAAGCACGTAGGCGGCAAAAGAGTTCCAAATACTCTTTTGTGACGCGTTTTTACGCCCCTATTACCTACGGGCGAACTTACTTGCACAAGCATTCATAGCACAAAACTATTCCGTGTTTCCCAGAGCGTCGAAGATTTCATTCGCCTGGAAAACTCGATTGCGGGCGTATCCGGTTGTCTCCTGCAAAACACCCGCATCCACTAATTTTTCCACATACCGTTTTGCCGCCATGTAGGGCATGTCAAGCCCGCTTTCCAGTTGTTTGATGGTCAGGATGGGACGGGAGAAAACGAAATCAATCACTGCCGCCATGCGCGCAGAATTACGGTCTGCCTGCACCAGTGCTTCGTACTTCGTGCGTATGCCTTGAAGACTGGTCATGCGGAACACGCTGTCCTGAGCCTGGAGGCTGATTCCGCGCAGGAAGAAGCGCAGCCACTCCTCCCATTCCCCGCGTTGCGAAACAGCCAGGAGGTGATCGTAATACTCCTGACGATGGCGCTCGAAGTAGGCGCTGAGATTCAGCAGGGGCTGGGACAGGATATTCCACTCATGGAACAACAGCATGATGATCAGCCGACCCACTCTTCCATTGCCGTCCAGGAAAGGATGGATTGCCTCGAACTGATAGTGGATCATGCCGGCTCGCGCCAGTGTCGGTATCTCCGTATCGGCGTGGATGAATTTTTCCAACTCATTTAATGCGTTCTGCATCTCGTCCATAGGCGGTGGAACATAGGTAGCCGTCTCGATGGTACTGCCGGCTGGACCAATCCAGTTCTGGGTTTTGCGAAATTTGCCCGGGGTGAGATGACCGCCGCGCACCCCTTCCATCAACCTGGCATGAATTTCCCGGATCAAACGCAGACTGACCGGCAAGGTCTCCAGGCGCTCCAGCCCGTAATCCAGTGCCAGGACATAGTTATGGACTTCGCGCACATCGTCCGTGGGTTCAAGAAAGGAGAGTTGAGCCGACTCGTAGTTATACAAGTCCACGAGCGAGGCTCGTGTTCCCTCGATGCGTGAAGACAGAACCGCTTCGCGTCGCATGAAAGGCTGGGTCAACAGACGTGGGAATGGAAAGTTGCCGGCCAGGGTGGTCAGTTTGCTTAGCTCGCGATCCGCATCGGATAGCGCCAGGATCAACGGAGTGGTCCACTCGATTTCCGGTGGAAGAGGGGCGGGGATAAAGGTCCAATACCCTGTCTGGGTTCGGATTGCCTTTCCAACTTTTGGGTTGTGGAATTCATTTGGTTTCATTGGGATTTCTCGCAATTTCGGCTGGTGTTAATATAGTTTACCATAACACCAGTTATGTGCATAAGTGTTAATATGGATTTTATCCCAATTACCACCCACAATTGAAAAAACAGCCGATACACCTAGCGACACAACCGCCACACCATCCTACACACTTTTGTATCATGCGTCCCATGAGCGAGACGTATCAGTCCAAACGGGAAAGAAGGCAGCGGTTGTTGGAGACATTGCCAGCCGCCATGCGCACGCACATATCCATCCGCAATGTCGAAGCGGTAGCCGCTTTGACTCCGCAAGCCCAGGAGCGATTAACAGAAGCGGTACAAGCCGGACTCAAGAGGCTGCCGCGCGCAGTGGAACAACTGCAAATTAATCCCGACACTTCGGTTGCAGACTTGCTCAATCCACCCGCTCAGCTTGATCCAGGGACAGCATCGCAAGGTTCAGATTCCCCCCAGCATATCCATCATGAATTAGCCGACTTGATCCAGGTATGTTTTCCGGACATACCGCGTGTGTCGGCGGAAGCGCTTGCTAATTCAGAGGTGATGGATATGGCACGCACCACTGCTCAAGCGCATCACCTGCTACTGGCGTCGAATCATTTGCGAACAGACTTTGTAGTGATGGTCGTGTACGGACTAATGCGCCAAACCCTGGAACATCTCGAAGAAATGATTGAAGATACGCCTGCCTTGCGGCAGGCATTCGACCAGGGCGGTCTGCCCTGGAAACCCAACAATTGGAGAAAACAAAATGCTTAAACGAATCGCCTCGACCGGCGTGAACCTGGTGGTGCTGGGTGTGTCGGTTGGAATTTTTCTGGTCGCGTTCATCGCCTTGAATGCCTTGGGCGCGGCGCAAAAGCCGCCCACCATTTCAGTTTTATCTGCGACACGCGACTTGAATATTGGAGATGTGATCACTCCAAACGATCTGGCGGTCAAGACCGTTTTTCAGGATGACAATGCCAGCCTGTATATTCCCGGTGAAGAAGTGACTGGAGTGGTTGGCGGCGTGGTGGCACAACCGATCTTCAACGGGCAGCCCGTCTTTCGTTCCGCAATTGTGGCGCAGGCAGCGGAAGGCACACGGCTCTCCGCCGTGCTTGCCAAATACCCGGGGCATAGCTTATTCCCCCTGCCGTTGGATGCAATGAACCTTATATCGCCTGACGCAGAAGCCTTTCTGCCCGGCGATCTGGTCGGCGTGACGCTTGTGATCAGCAGTCGTCCGCAGCAGATGACCACACCGACTGCCATGCCGGAGGTGATTATCGAATCTGATTATGAGGCACAACCAGCTGCAACACCCGCCCCTCAGGAGATTGCACAAACAGATGCATTGAGTCGTGCCTTGCCTCCCCTTGCGAAAGACTTGTTTCCAATGGGCGTGCGCGTGATCTCTGTGCAGGGTCTGCCACCTGAAACTGAAAGCGCGGATGGGAGCGACTCGAATTCCACCTTCACCTCATTTGACCAGCCCCAGATGTTGATACTGCTTGTTCCGAATACAAGCCGCGAAGTTCTTTCACTTGCACTTCAACAGGGAGATCGATTGGTTGTATCACTCATGGCACGCGGCGATGAAACTCCTACTGCCGGCTTCACCTATTGGGACTTCGAGGATCTCTTCAAATCGGATCGTGAAGAAGTGTTGGGAGGAGGACAGTAATGCAAGTTTTATTACTTGGCGCAGGGACGGTTACGTCCCGCTTGAATATGCAACTGGCGGAACAGGGTCATTCTGTGATTGCACAAATCGCGGCGTTCACACCGCAACACATTGACCTGTTTGATTTTCGTGCCCTGGTCGTTGTTTCACCTGAGTCTTCGGTATCTCCTGAAAGTCTGGTCAAGGCGGCGGAACGCGGCAAGTTGATCTTTGTGATTGCGGGTGCGGGTGACGGCATGTCCTCTTGGGCAAATGGTGTGGGCGTACCAGCTCTGGCATACCCGCCTTCGGATGTCGATATCAATAAATTGTATGAAGAAATGCGCCGCGCGGATGCCGGTAACCTCTCGGCGGACGATCAATACCGACGGGCGGTGCTGGGCAGTGACATGTCAGCCCGCATTCAATCCGGCATGGCGGTTCGTAAAATTGCAATCACCTCGCCGAAGGGCGGAACGGGCAAGACCACAGTGGCGGTTAATTTGGCTGTAGCGCTTGCCTTGTCAGGTATCACAACTTATTTGGTCGATGCAGACGGAAACGCCGGCGCATTGCAATATCACATGCGCATGGAACGCGTCAATACGACCATGATTGGATTACTGCGGCGCGAGATCGCCAAAGCCAACAAGGGTGTGATGAGCGATGTCGCCTCGGGTGCGGCTTATCTGAGCGCCTTTACTCCCTTGGAGAACCTGCCCACTTTACGTGTCCTGCCCGGTTTGATTACCGATGATCTGGGTGATGAAGTCTTGCAACAGGAAAATAAAGTTGCCGAGGTCATTCAGGGATTGTATGAAGCCGGCGTTGCGGCAGGTGGCGTGGTCATCATGGACGTCGGTATCAACCCAGCGCATGTCGTGCATCGCGCCGCATTGAAAGCCGCCGAAGGGATTGCGATTGTGATCAAGCCGGAAATTCCTGATCTGGCAGAAACACGCCGCTGGATCGCACGCATGATCAACTCCCTGGCGAGTGTGGTCGGTAAAGGCAGCGCGCATGAATTTGTGGGCAGCCGTGTCAAGCTCTGCTACAACCAGGTGGTCGGCGATGGTTTCAAGGCGGCGCACAAGATGCTGCAACAAGCATTGAGCGAAGACAAGATCGAACTCGCGCTCATCCCGAACGGCATCATTCCGATTGTCGATCCTCGCCTCGCGGCACAGGCGGTGAACTCGGATCGTCGCGATGATATTCTCATCTGGCGCTACAAGAAGGAGAAGTTGGAGGAACTCGGTCCATTCGCAGATTCATTATTGGGATTTGCATCCCACTTTGTGCCGGCTGTGCGTGAGGGCGCTTCACGCATTGGCTTGTTACCGAACACAACCAAAAAGCGCGGCTGGTTTGGGAAGGGATAAGCTATGTTCGATATTACCGGAAAAACCTTGAAACCTGTTTCTGAAGCGCGTTCTTCGGATGAGATGGAAAATTGGTGGAACATTCTCGCAGAGGAAGGCCGCGCAAAGAAGGCAACTGAATCCCTGCAGCGCAGCATGACCTCCACCGAGATCGAAGCCCTGGCGCGTCAGGCCTTTGAAGAAGTAAGCCGGCGCGCCGTCGATGCGGGTGTCGCCCTTCCACAAGAATACATTCTGCGTTTGATCGGTGATCTGTCCGGCATGGGACCTTTGCTGGAATTGATTGCCCGCTCAGACATTGAAGACATCGCTATCAATCTCGGACACATCTACGTGTACACCACCACCAATGGCTGGGAACATGTCGGCGCGGCTCCTGACGGAATCGGTGATGCCTTGCGCGTGATGATCGACCGCGCCGGACAGCGTGCGCCGACTCCAGATTACCCGATTGCCGATGCGATGCTGCAGGTCATGGTCCCGCTCCTGGATGGGACTGTGAGAAGAAAAGGTGTGCGTATTAACTACGTCATGCCGCCTGCCTCACCGTATGGAGATACGATCACCTTGCGTATTTCCAATTATCGAACCGCATCCGATCTTACGCATGGGAGTCTGGCTCTGTTATGTCAGAACCGTTTGCCTCCCATTCCTCGACCCAAATTCGATCCAAAAGACTTCCCGCGTGGGAATGGCATCCTGACCCCGGAAGCCGCCAATTACTTATTGGGTGTGATGGTGCATGGCGGCACATTGGTCATCGCCGGCACAACCGGCTCTGGCAAAACTTTTGTTGGTCAACGTATCCTGCAGGAAATGTTGGATTATTACCCCCGTGGAGCGATCCGTTTGTTTATCGTTGAAGACAGCAATGAGATTATCCTGAATGGCTGGAATGGCGATGGCAAAACGGATACAGGCAATATTATCTACACGGTAACACGTCCCGAAATTCGTGGCGGACCTCCCCCTGTGACCATGTATGACCTGATCCGTTCGGCTTTGCGTTCCCGTCCACATGGCGTTGTGATCGGTGAGGCGCGTGGTGCCGAAGCGTGGGAGTTGATCCGCGCAGCCGCGACCGGACATGGACATTCGGCGTTTACGATTCATGCTACCAGCGCCGAACATGTCTGGCCACGCTTCCTGCAGGTCGTGCAGGCTCATCCGGATGCGGCACGCATGTCCGAAATTCAAATCGCACAATCGTTTGCAGAAGCTGTAACGGCGGCGGTATATATCGAACGTAATCCTCAGAATGGACAGATCGTGCGAGAGATCGTGGAAGTCTCCACCATCGTGGAACGCACTGCCGCGCGTCCTTCGTTCTCTCCCCTGTTCAGGTTTGAGCAGGGTAAGGGCTTAATTCCAACTGGCAACCGCCCGATGCGACCAGGGTTTCGCGCCACGGACCTGAACATTCCCGAATCGATATTCAAAGGCGGTCTTTAATGGCGGAGCAGACCATTGGTTCAACGAGAGCCTTTGTATTGGCAAAAGGCATTACACAAATCGGCAATCACTCTGCATTGATCGGTGAGGATGATACAAAACGATTATTTGCCGAAGTGTATGCCGACCCGGACCGTCCCGACGTGCGCCCTCAGGAAGCATACAAATCCATCCTTTCCTCAATACAACCGGGTTGGACTCTGCGAATCCTGCAATTATTCTGGCCGGACCCGGAACCAAGATTGGAATTCCAAAAGCAGGTTCAACGATGGAAAACTCCATATACAGAAGGTTTGGATATTCTGCACCAGGGCTTATCCCTTGCCGTCCAGGAATACCCGCTTCCCTTTGTGCGGCGCACTGTATTCGAATTTGTATTGCCCGGTGATGAGTGAATTGCCTGGTGGGAAGGAGTAAGTGGATTATGTGCAGGCTTTGGGTTACGGATCCAGTACCTGGATCAGACCGCCATCGAAAGTTTGACCCGCTGGGTATTGAATCCAAATTTAGAATATCGCTCCTAACTCGATTATTTAATTTAGCCTTAGGATTTCCCTCAGTGTCATGAGAATAAAGATTGATCAATCCTTATAAAGGTTGCATGACTAGAAGTCAGAGCGATTTTGCTGAAAATTTTCTTCAGAAATCAAAGTATGCAAATTGGTGAGAGATAAACACTTATGACTGAATAAATTTTAGACAATTATTTCATTAATCAAAGTTGTAAGGTTATTCCTAATTTGAAGAATTACATCCTCTTTTGGAATTCTCCACATTGGCACTAAAGTATCTACTATTTCAATCGCTTCCCAAGGCATAAGAGGAACCGATCGATTCATAGTGAATGGACCGTCTGTCTCTGGCAAAACTTTATTAAGAGGTAATGCTTCAAGTATAGAGCGCCCTTTTGCACCTCGTAACATTGCAGGACCGACACTAAACCAACACCCCAGATCTTGAGCTCGTTGTGCTTCGGATAGGCTTCCTGAAAACCAGTGTAAAACGACAGTGCTTTTTCGGCATTTCTTTTCAATTAAATCGAGAACACGGCTTGATGCATTTCTTGAATGAATACTGAGTATTTTACCGCCCGCCCGCTCACATTCTGTTAGTGTATCGTTCAAAATTGATTCTTGCAAAGATATAGTTTCCTTGTACTTAGGTGAGCCATCAATCCCAATTTCACCCACGTATTTTGCTTTCGAGATGCAAGATAACAAAAGCAATCTCTCTCCTGCCTTCTGTTCTGCAATTTCAGGATGTAACCCAAGAGCGACTTTTATGTTTTCATAACCTGCAAACATCTTTGATGTAGCCAGCCACGCTTTAGGACTGGTAGTAACTACTAGTGTAAAAAGGTTCCGCGCTGCAACTATTGGAAGAAGCTTTAGTGCGTCAGGATAAAGATCTAAATGGCAATGAAAATCTATCATAAAACGCCATGCTTCTTAAGCAATTGCCCCAGTTCATTCATACCACGAGCGACAACTCTTTCATACTGTATGCGCTCTTGATTAGACGCAAAGGCTAAAGCCCCACCTACAAAATAAGGCAATCCTTTTTGTTTATATCGTAAAAATGCACTTGCAACAGCCAAAAGGTCTCGAGATGTTGAATCTCTAAGTCTTTTGCTAAGATAGCCTTTCTTTGTTCTGTCTGGAATGCCAGCCGCAAGAAATGCGGCTCGCCGTACAAGACATGGAAAACATTCCCCACAATGCGTCAAGTTGTGTCGCTGAATTTTTCCACAACTCTTTGAGTCGTTTATTAGCTTCATGAGAATTGCTTGATCTGTACATTCTGCCAATACTTCTCCTTTGGTTTTATAACGATATGGAAATAAGAGTTGAGCATTTATTCCGCAAGCATCCCAAAGAGATTGAATTCCGTTCATGTAAAGAGGATGAGTGGTTTTTGTACTCAAACTTCCAGAACGGCCGGGCGTTAGCGAGATATTAAGGCTTACGAAACCATTTTCAGGAACAATAATTTCTACACGTTGGTTTTCCTCTGGTTGAACTGCGGAAGCCGCCAGAGCTGCAAAGGCAAAGAAAATTATAGATCGACCCCTTGTTGATGGCTCTGATTCCCCCTTATGATTCACGGTAAAGCTCCATTGGTAATGCCGATCCTGGGCTCCTAATTCTCGCGCATATCTTCGTTGTGTCTCCGCATCCCCCCTAACAATTCGAGAGACAAAAAGCGGCTTTCTGCCTGCTGTTATGAGGTCAATGCCGCCAACCAAACTATCGGCTCCCCCCGAAAGAAGGCAAACACAATCTGCATCATTTAGACGCCCCTGCCTCGCTCTTGGCGGTTCAAGCCCTCCTTCTAGAAATCGCAGTGTCCAAAAATCGCCTGTAAGGTGTTGAAGGCATGACTCTAATAGTTCGCGTTGGGCTCCCCACACAGCTGGTTCATTAAGACAAATACTCAGCTCAATCATTCGTGTCCAGCCATCGGGACTATCTTTTCTCAGAACAACTTGATCAGCCGCAGCAACAGAAAGAGCGATTGTAGTGAAGTCCCAAGTTTGTACTGAGGGCATTAGCCCTGCTCTCTGGATAAGAGTTGGTAAAGCAGGCGCAATAGATCCAACCGATGGGCGGTCGGCTGGAGCGTGCGAATAGAGGCTCAAATACTCTACTTGACGATCTAGTCGAGTTGGCAAGAGAGAAGTTGGATAACACATTACCTTTTTCATAAGGTATCCTCGTATACTTGAAAAGTATTCTCCACCGCCTTTTGCAAGATTTCTTGAAGTTGTTTCCGAGTTGCATTTGGCGTTGTCTGTCGTAACTTTCCAATTTGCGCACTCAGGTCGGCTCTCAAATAGTCATGCATTTCATTCATTCGAAGAACCGTCTGTACACTAAATTCTTTATTCTCAAAATACGCGCCGTTGTCAAAATATATGCGACTGGAAGCTTCATATCCAAGAAAGGATTCAATCAACGTCCAAATGCTTTCGTCGCCCAATTGTAGTAGATCTATATTCGGATTATTTACCAATAAATCTTGTAATGCAAAAGCCATAGAATCTCTACAGGAGTTTTCTTCAACACTCCCACCATTTGGGGCAACATAGCGAATTATTTCGTTGACAATATCCTGGACTCTCGTGCTTCGAGCTGCTAATGTCCTAACCCACTCACTGATATTTGGATCACTATTATCGCGGGCAGATTGCAAAACATGAAATAGGTTGGCAGCGGATTTGGTTGAGACACGCATACGATTAGCAACCCTGCGTGCTCCGCCCATTCCCGATCTTGAATAATGTCCAATAGCACTACGAAACGCTTCTCTATCACCAGTACGTATAAATTCTCCGAGATTTCGACGAGCATTTCTGAAACGTGCTGGCGGGGCCACCGCTGGAGAATGGTTGGGTTGTTCGTCTGGTTGTGGATTATCCTCCTCATCGTTGTTTGGTTTCTCTGGAAGCGGAGGCTTGCCATCGCCCGGAAAATCCGGCAATACATCATCCAACCAAGGAGGGTCAAACGGAACACCCGATCCTGCACCAGAACTAGCTGCCGAAGTTCCCATATGCTTATGTTCCCCCTTTTAGGCTATCAATCGCTTTCTTTACAGGCTGAGGAGATCGTTGATCGGCACTCCATTGTTGCAACATTTCTTGTGCCCAAGCTTCATCTTTAAGTAATGGAATGAGAGGAGCTGGTCGTCGGTCTGTGGGTATCTCATTGAGAAAATTGACAAAAGTAGATCCAAGTCCAGGGAATGCTTTTGGAATGTGCAAGGCTTGAATGAGTCGTGTCCTATCCCATTGATCAGATCGAGCTTGGCGAAGTATACGAGTGAGTATGCGTTCGGCATCCATTTCATCAAGAGACTTTAATTGATCGACGAGAGGCTGCATGAAATTCTTTGCTTCCAATATTGCCTCAAGCAGTGTTTTTCCTTCCGGCGAGATTTCATCGAAACGGGCAAGAGACAAGGATCGATCTCGACTTAAGTAAAGTAATGGGCGAAGATCAACCTCCCCTAGTTTCGGATTTAACTTGAGCCACTCTAAAATAAACGGCGAATCCCAGCTTTTATCTGGCGCTTGGTAGGCTTCATCTTTTGTTAAAGTCTCCTCTATCTTTGCAATAAATACAGCCTTACCATCTTCTTGAGCTGCAAGTTGCTTAATCAGATAATCGAAAGCAGCCGAGGATGCGTTTCGTTCAAAGAGCTGTAATTTGACAAGTTGATCAAACGAAATTGCCATTCCCTGGGCTTTTGCTACCGCATCCCTAATCAAAAGGTTATTAAGAAATCTCTTGATCAGGCGTGGATTTCCTGCTATGCGTTCGGCAGACACCATAATGCTGGCAAGCTGGTCAGCAAGATCAATTTCCTTGCTTAGTTTTGCAGCCTTGGCTCCGAAAGCTTCCTGCATCTTTTTCCGCGTAAGACCACCTGCCCAAGGCTGGCGGGCAGCCAACAAAATGACTTTCTCTGCCTCAACCAGTTCCTCAGCTGTGATTTCTCCACGTTGCTTGGCTAAATCTGAAAGCAGAAGTATTAGAAATGCTTTGACCTCAATGACACCCAGGCGAGGCACCTGCAATGGAACTTGGATGAGTTTGTCAAAATAGCTGGTTACGAGATCTTCCGTCAAATCTATATCGTTGAAATGAGCACGGACAGCCCCTCGAATCATTTCCTCATCAGCGGCAATTATGAATGCGGTCCGCTTGAGGAAGAGAAGCAAACGCATTGCTTCCAGTGTGGAAATGGCAGTAGCAGGCAAGCATCGATCAAGGTCATCTACCAAGACAACTAATGTTATATCCATTGCCTTAAGTAAATCCTCAAAGGTACTTCGCAATGCAGAAATCTCTTCAGGGAGTGATATCTGTTCCTTGTCTTTAAGAATGCCGACCAACTCTGGTTGCACGGCTTCGTAAGCCACTCTCAGTTTTTCGATATCCTCTGCTGAAGGTTGTCCAGTTCCTTTAACTAGTCCGCTCGCGGCCCCAAGCAAAGCTCCAACCGGGCCGGCAAGTGTTCCACCTACCACTGCACCGTAAGTTGTAGGTAATATCAACTTTCCAAGTCGCAGCCAATTTATTCGTTTTGCAAAATCAATCGCTTTGTCTACGGCTGTTTGCCGGCTTTTCGATTCTGCAACTAGCTTGTCTGCAACGCTCTGGAGTAATGCCATTCTTGCATCATCATATCCTTGATATAACCAGGCGTTAAATTCAAGGAAAATATATTTTTTATTTTGATCTGCATTCTTCAGTGAGTTGCCTATCATCTTTACTAATGATGATTTTCCAGTCCCCCATTTTCCAGAGATTCCAATAGATATTGGCTCTCCATTCGATTCTCTTATAAGTTGAGCCGCAGTTTCAGCAACAACAGAAAAGTTAAGAAGGTCTTTTGTCGTTTCAACATCATGCCACATCGTAAATCCCTACTTTCTATATTCAAAAATCATGGCTATTTAAAGATTCTACCCTAATCTTGGTATTTATATACTGCTTTTGATAAGAAATATTTAGCGAATATTGCATCAGATACTACCTTCCATAAAAAATATCCCTGTTGGTAGCGACACGGACGGGACACCCGTCCGTGTCTTTTTGTATCATGCAGCCCATGCCTGAACCTCAAGATCATTTTGCCGCCTCGATTGCTTCCGAAGCCGTGGAAGTGCTGGAAGATCATCTGCTCTTTCCAGGCGGCTACTTGTTACCCCTCTCTGCACGCGGAAGTGGTGTGCCGGGCATGACAGATCGCCCCTGGTCCCGCCTAACCTCAGATGTCTTCTATCCCAACCTGCCGGTAGTGTATTCGCTTGCCTTGCGTCGTGAACCACCTGATGTTTTGCGTGGCTCTCTGCGCGCAAGACGCACCCTATTCGAAGGCTTCATGATGGCGCTGGCGGAGAAGACCGGTCGGCGCCCTTCGATGGCGGAACGTTCCGCCGATCACGCGATGGATGCCGCTGAGTCGGAGTTGACTTTCGGCAAGCCCGCCTTCAAGATCGCCCTGATGTCGGCGCTGTTTGTCGAGCGCAATCGCTTTGAAGAAGCAGAGACTGCACGTCGAGTGATCGAGTCCAACCTCCGCGCCCGAGGTCTCACAGCACAAAGACTCTTCTACATCGCAGAACGTGCCCTGCATCATTTCCAGCCGGGAGGTAAGTTATTTCCTGGATTGGATGAGCCGACACTGTTCTTGGAAGAGACGCTGCCCTTGATGCCTGCACCTTCCAGGCAGGTCATGCCGGTTGAGGATTCGGTTTGGATCGGAACCCATGCCAGAGATGGGCGTGACATCCATTTCTCTTTCACCAAGGGTCTCGATCCAGCTGTCCCGCCTCCGCCCCATGCCACTACCTTGATCCTCGGTGAACCCGGTGCCGGCAAGACCAGCCTTTTGCGCTGGATCATGTTGCAGCGTTTGTTACAAGGACGCACGGTTATTTCCATTGACCCCGAAGGCGAGAACAACAAACTCTGTGAAGCCGTGGGCGGAAGAGTCGTGCCGGCTGGCATTCCCGAAGATAAGGAAACCTGCCTCATTCATCCCTTGCAAGGTGAGAACCCGGCAGAGTTATTACTGGCTGTTCGTTTCCTGATCGCCTCTCTTGCAGGTGAGTCGGTCTTATCCCCCGGTGTGCAAGCCGCTTTGCATGAAGCCGTGAAACGCCGCTGGGAACGCAGACCCGGAGCCATGACCATTGCGGAATTCGTGGAGACCTTGGGAACGATCAATGTCCCCGAAGCCGCCATGCCTTTGGCGTTGTTACGTCCCTTCATGGGTGGCGGTTTATTTGAAGGTTTCTTCGATAGACCCAAAGCGCTGCTATCGCCCCATTTTCCTGCGGGTCAGTGGTGGAACTTCGATCTGTCTTCATTACGTGAAGAGAACCGCGCCATCGTACATTCAGTGCTGGCTTGGTTTCTGTATCATGCCGTTACGGTCGGCAAACAACCAATGGACATCTTCATCGATGAAGGCTGGCGTTTGTTGCGTAGTGGTCCCTTCACGGATCTTTTGGATGAATTGGGACGACGTGCCCGCAAGCGCGGTGTCGGCGTGACCCTCATCACGCACTTGCCTGCCGACCTGATGAAGAACCCCACATCTCTGAGTCTTGCATCCACCGCCTTCATCGGTCGGCTTGGACCGGATGAAGCCTTTGCTTTTTATCGTTCCCTCGGCGTTCCGGAAAGCGAATCCAGGAAAAATGCCGAGACCACCTCACGTCTGCCACCGCGTGTATTCCTGGCAGCTCCTTCTGCTGGACGTGGCGCATTGTTTCCGGTGTTGGTCTCCATTCCACCGGCGTGGATCCAGTTTTGGAAGCAACTTGGCGCAACAGGAGTACAGCGATGATTTGTATAAACTGTGGCTACGAACATGCTATGGCTCCAGACCAATGTCCCTTGTGCAAAGGTGAATGGCAGGGCTGGGAACTTCTCTTTGCTCCGCACGCCCTGGACGATCTACGCGCGCAGGTCATGGGCTGGATTGCACAACTGCCATTTCCTACGATCATGGAATGGATCGCATCGCCCAAAGGCCTGCGCGTGCGCTTGTATCTGCCTCCTCATGTGGCAGAAGGAGTCGTTCAATCCTGGTCTGCCATGACCGGGCAACATTCCAGATGGCGCGGCTTGGGCATCGTGAAGGTTCAATCCGATGGATATGCCCTGCATACTTCCAATCGCTTGCCGTCGCTCATTGCCTCTGCCAAGGATAGCGATCCTTTACTTGCCATCGGCAGCCGGCTGATCAGCGCCGCGCGTGAAGGAAAGGAGGCGAGTCTACGTCTTTGGCTGCTTGGGAATGAAGATCGCTTGCAGGAAAAATTGCGTAGCCTGTCTGCGTATTCATACGGCACCGAAGGCGGTGTCAGAAATGACACGCCCAATTCCTGGGGCTTGCAATTGGATTTCCTGCGTGCCGGTTTATTTTCCGGGATGATTATGGCAGGCATTAGCGGCGGGATTTTGTTTGCAGGTTGGTTCAATCCATTTGGGGTGTCCATGTTTGTGATCGCAGGCATCTCGATTTGTGTTGCCTCTGCATTGGGCATTCGGGACTGGCTTGCCTGGAGATCCATCCCCAAGGAAGTCGTGGAAAGGCGGATACAGGAACCTCTGTTGAAGGTTGCCTTTTCCATGTCATTACATATCAATCTCTCCTTATTAGCCGGAGAGCAGTCCTGGTTGGAACATGAAACGGGTTGGCCAGGAATTCAAAAATATGGCTTTCCTCTGCCGGCAGGCGAACTCGCCGGGCTGATCACTCCACTTCAACTTGGCGAAGGATCAGGATTGTTGGACCGCGCCGTCTGGCAGGAAGTGCCGGCGCCGCCTCCGTCACAACCCTTATTGGAGGCCGGGTTCAAGATCGGTCAAAGTGTTGCCACAGGCGAACTGGTGGGCGTTGATCCGGATGGACATGGACTGGCAACGGGTGGCAGCCGCAGTGGCAAGTCATCCTTTGTATTTGCCATGCTGGAACAATTGATTGCCCGGGGCGATGATGCGCCAGGCATATTCCTGACCGATCCCCATGTTTCATTAGCGGATGCATTTTTGGATGCAATTGCACAGCTGCCGGAAGAACAACGTCAGAAGGCAATCAAGCGCTTGCGGATCGTCACACCCGATCAACCGTATGTAATTCCCTTGAATCTTCTGGCAGTTCCTGAATTCACCTGGGCCGGCAATGCCATTGTTCAAATTGGTCGACGTATCTGGGACGATTACTGGGGTCCACGTATGCAGGCGGCTTTGCTGGGGCTATTTCGCCTCGCTCACGTTTGGAACCAGCATCATCCGGAGGCAGGTCTTGGACTCCTGCACGTGGTCTTCATGGCATTCAATAAAACATGGAGACACAAGGCAATGGCGTTGTTGCCTCCCGGTGAACGCATGGGCGCATTAGCTTTGGACGCCCTGCTTGGACAAACAGGCGAAGGCGACAAGTGGAGCCAGGGTTGGGTTACGGAAGTGATTAGTCCGGTGCTATCAAAGGTTATGGCATTGGAACTCTCGCCCTGGTTGTTCTCCGCCATGCACCAGGAACGCTTTGTCGATATGAATAAATGGATCAATGAGCGTGCCTGGATCGTGTTGCGCCTGCCCTCCGGTGAAATGGGACGTGAAGGAGCACGCCTGACGGCAGGTGTCTTGTACAACGTCTTCGATGCCGCCTATCGTCGTGCCACCCTAGAAAAGCCTGTTCCTTTTTATTTCATCGTCGATGAAGCGCAGGAGATTGGGTCGGGCATGCGGTTGGAGTCCATGCTGGCGGAGGGCGCCAAGTTCGGGGCGCGTATGTTCGTGCTGGCGCAGTCCTTATCCATGATGCGCAAAGTCGAAGGCATGGAGCCGGTCGTGCAAGCCATGCTGGCCAACACTTCCACGCAGATGTTCTTCTCACCCGATCCAGAGGATGCCGACTTGATCCGCGCTACACTCAGTTCCACTGTGCGTTATGGCAATATGACTTTGGACTTGCCTTCCTTGCAGTGCTGGTTACGGGCGCGTATTGGCGGTCGATGGCAGCCGCCGACTTTGACGCAGATCAAGCCGCTTCCGCGTGCCGATGGGAATCGGGTGAAGACATTGATTGAGGAAGTGATTGCGGAGCATCCAGCCGATTACCTGCCTGCAGATGGCTGGCAGGAGAAAGCCTCACGGGTATTGGAGGAAATGCTTCCCCCGGCCTTATCCAAACTTCTGGATGAATTCCTGGCAGTGAGAATGGAAGAACAACACAATACAAAGATTTCACAGTCTGCAGCTCAGGATGATGAACGGAGGCTGGGTTTCTCATGATCGCGATCCTTCTGCGTTTCTTGTTGGTATTTTGTGGCGGCTCGCTTGTTTTTGTGCTCGCCGGTATTGGTGTCGTTTATACAGCTTGGGTGATGTCCCGCAGGGACAATGGATGGAACCGATGAATAATATGCACATTCTGATTGAACAAATGACCTCGGATATTTCCGGCCAGGCAATACGGTTGGATGATCTTCGTCTGCGTATGTTCCTGAATTGGTTGATCGCTCATGGCAGCAAGATTAAAACCATTACCAAATCTGATGGACAACCTGGTAAACGGATCGAGTTCCAAAGTGCTGGAAGGATGGATGAATGTCTCAAGAATAGTTTGAGACCTTGGCTTGAGTCTCTGTCCATGCAGGGTTTGCTTTGGGAATATCACCTCATCCTGAATGAAATTGCCTGGTGGCGCGATCTCGATCCTCGCAGGCTGGTCATGATCTTGAGGTCTGAAGCAGGGAAGTGAGATGCTCAAACTTTTCATTGGTTTTTTGGCTGGTGTGTTTGCGGGTTATTTGCTGGGGCTTGTGATTCCAGTCAAGTTCTTCTTGATCACCTGCTTGGCGCTCCTCGCACTGGCAGTTTTATTGTTCTTTTTGTTTCATCTTGGGTTGCGTGATTTTTAGGAATATTAATCATGCAGGAGTTTGGTATGCAACGATTACGAATCGGTTTGATTTCCTTTTTTCTCCCTGTCCTCCTGCTGTGGATGACAGTTTCCACACATGCAGCTCCACTGGCCGCCATTGCAATGCAGGAAGGCCGCACGTATGACCAGGCACATGATACAGGTTATATCGATTGGAGCGGTTCGGCGCAATATGTGTACATCACCCACCGCGATGGGTCTTATCTTCCGCCGCAGGAAGGCGGAGCCTATTGTGGTTCCAGTTGTACTGAATGGGTGACCCGTCTTGGGAGTGGTGGTGTGGCGAGTGGATCCTTCGATCGCGATGTCTCCTATTTTGAAGCGATGGTGGGGTTCAGTCCCAACTCGGGCGTGGGGACAGCTACCCTTCGGGCTTGCTCGGCTGTTGATTCATGGAATCTGAGCAGTGGAGGCAGTCTGCCCGGTTTTGTGAGCATGACCTTGACAGTGCCGGCGGGCTGCCGCACCTGGTCCCTATCCGCCTCGGGTGGTTATGTGGATTTTCGGTCCATCGATGTCAACTACATCGGTCCGCCCTCCACCCCAACCCCTACGGCTACGCGGACTCCAACCTTTACCCCAACAGCGACATATACGGCAACTTCGACTCCTACAAATACCCATACGCCAACCGCCACCTATACTCCCACCCATACGCCAACCAACACGGCGACGTTTACACCTACGTTTACGCCCACCTTCACGCCGACCAATACACCTACTTCCACTCCCACCCCTCTTCCTCCGGTAGTCAACGGTCTGGTAGTGTGCGATCTCTGGGGCGATGCCGGCTGGTGCAGAGGAAATGAGACTTTGGAATTAATTGCCAGCGACCCGCAGGGTTTTGATGTGACGATCAACGGAGACCTGGACGGGGATCCATTTACATGTGGAAGTTCATGCAGCCTGCCCTTGCCTGAGGGTATGAGTACTGCAAATTACACGGGAATCTCGACAAGCGGACGGACAGCAAATGGGTCGTCCACATGGCAAAGGGATAGTACCCCGCCGCTGTTGAATTGGGTTCTGCCTCCCGTGGATGGCAGAAATGGCTGGTATATCTCGCAGGTGGAGGTATCTGCAACCGCTTCGGATGCAATATCCGGGCTTTATTCCCTGAATGGGAGTTTGGATGGCGGCACGACCTGGGGCGCATTCCCCATCCAACTCTCCGATGGTGTTCATCCGATCCAGGCTCATGCCCGTGATGTAGCTGGAAATGTGGTGCTGCAATCCAGAAGTATGCGGATTGATACAGTCCCGCCCGTTTCGCAATTCACTTCGCATTCGAATGGAGAGATTGTACAAGGGAATGTCTTGTTGACTGGAAGAATGGAGGATGCAACATCAGGTGCAGCAGGCGGCGAACTATCCATAAATGGATCGACCTGGCAGGCTGTCTCAATGGGTACAGGTGATACCTGGTCTTTTACCTGGCATACAAACGAAGTACCAAATGGACAATATGTACTGCAAATGCGCGGGATGGACCACGCTGGAAATATCGGTAATACAGTTTCACTTACGCTGGTTGTTGATAACGGGCCGCCCAGTGTTTCCATCACAGAGCGCTGGTGGATTTGGGAAGTTGGCAAACTTGAGGTTTCTCCAAATCACTTCCCGATTGACAGTGTGAGGGTGACGATCAGTGACCTGCAGAATCGTTGGCCTGCTGTGGTTCTGGACTTTGATCCAGATAAGGATACTGACAGAATATCCTGGGATCGGCGCTTTGCGGATGGAACCCTGGCTCCTTCCGGGGAATATCGCGTAATGGCAGTTGCCTGTGATATTCACGATCTGTGTGGCAGTGATACAGGAATGATTGCGATCCCGTTTGTGGCGACTTTGACCACAACCTTGACTCCATCGCCGACTGCGACAAGAACGATGACGCCACAGGTCACATTCACAGCTACACCAATACCGGCAACTCCAACGCCAGCATTGGTTGCATCAACTCCGGAAATTTCTCTTGAGCCAATTCAACCAGCAAGGTCAATACCTTTCTGGCAGTTGTTTGGGCTATTGGGATTGTTTCTTGTCATAGCGTCAGCGAGTGTAATTGATCCGCGTCCTGCGGCGATAGGTCGGTTAAGAGAAAGCATAAATTTGATATTGAGTCGCAGTAGTGAAGACTCAACCAACAATATAGAGTAAATGAAAACGAAAGGAAATGAAAAATGGAAATTATGCTTGCAATAGTAATGGGGGTTGCTGTAATTATCTTTGGGGCATTGCTCAGTCTCGGGAACGAACGTCAACGCAGGGCAATTGATGATTTGCGTGAACAGGTTATCTTATGGGCCATGCAGGATTTGCGGATTAAACGCGAAAGGCTTGCGTATGACGTTCATGTTGATGACCCACTTGGTTGGCTTAACAATGTTGCAGCTAGAGTTTGTGGTTCCGAGTTGAACCTTCAAGTGATTGAATCTGTTGAGAATCCACGAGTATTAATCTGCGCGACTGGCGACGGTAGTGAAAAAGTTATTTTTACGCCGCACTCACCTGGTGAGATTCGGACAATGAAACGGGCAAAACACAGCCGATTATCCCAGTATGCAGATCGAAACCCGCTGTTGTCACTTCCGCGGGATGTAACCGCTTTTGAATGCTCTGTTCTCAACAATGGAATTTTGTTTGACCTTGAACTTCCCCTTATCTGGAAGGAAATAACTGGAATTGACGGCGGCGAGATGAGTATTATTTGGATATATTTATTTTCGTGAAGCCGGGTGGCAAAACTGTTTTCAGCATCCCAAGGCGCTTAACAACAAACTCGCCCAAAAGGATAAAACTTGGGGCGAGTTTGTTATATCACTTATTTGTCGGTAACACAATTAACTTTATCAAATCACTACACCTTATTTTGACCTGTCTTCAACTCTAAAAAGTCTTATCCACCATAAACATTATGCTCCTATGTGCAAACGATTTGTCAATTTATCAACAACTCTTGAATTTTCCTTTGCATATCTTTGTAATTCTTTGACAACTGTATTCCGATCATAATCCACTCTAAAAAAAATAAAAGTTTTTTCTTCATCATCAATAATTAAATATGATGACCAATTATCCGTATCTCGCGGCTGTCCAATACTGCCAGCGCATACCAAAAGTTTGTTTGCCTTCATCAAATCATCACCATAGGAGTAACGATAAACTTTAACGCCATTCTCTAATTTATATTCAGGATATTGTGTTTCAAATGAAAATTGCGAAGGAAACGGCTTAGGTTTCCCTGCATGGATAATGGCACGATGGGTGTGTCCAAATATCCCAATTGGTGTGTCCAGTTCCCTAAGAGAGTCCATAATCACTAAATTCTCATTCATATAATATATCTCTCCGAGCGGGTCGTCAATTGTTCCGTGAACAACCGTGGCAAACTCATCCAAAATGATTGTTCTGGTTGCCATACTCTTTAGCCTATCACGATTCGTAATAGATAAGCTCTCTGATGCCCATTTTGTACTCCACCAAACTGTTTTGTCTTTTTCCTTTTCCTTTTCCTGATTATTTTTCCATGAGTCGTTAAGAACAGCTTTGTCGTTATTCCCTTGTATTGCATATTTTTTCCAATTGTTTTCACCCATATTGGTGTAGAGCCACTCAATGCATTCATTAGAGAAAGGATAATAGACCGTTATATCCCCTGTAAATAAAATGTTGTCACATTTTTGGGTGCGTAGATGCTTACCAACAGCCTGCAATGCAGGCAAATTACCATGAATATCTGAAAGGATGGCCCATTTCACAAAACACCTCCATAAGTTCTGATTTATTATTTACAAGGCTTAAAAGCCGCTCTGAATTTCGGATCCGACTTAATGTTTTCATATTTTTCCAAATAACGAATAAATTTTGCGCTATTATTCTTAAATGCCAAGGCGTCGACGATATATAGCCTATATAACTCCCAATTAAACTGTTCTTCAGCATTTCGAATCTCAACCTCCAGGTTTATTAGCCATTGAACATCTTCATTCTTTATAAAGATATTGGCGCGTAGTTCCATTATTTTTCCTTCAACTTCCGTTATCTGGTTTGTCAGTTCTTTAGATTCGCTTTGGGGCAAAATTCCCTTGACAATTTCCTGTTTTGCATCAGCAATATCAATTTCTGCCAAATCCAAATCTTTATTTGAATCATCCAAACATTTTTTTGCATCGTCGAATTCATCAAAACCATACTTTTCTTCTGCTGTCTCATAGGCTCGATTAGCATCTGCAACAAGCTGATCAGCTTGTTGCAGATGCTGTTGAATTTTCTCCCAAATTTCCAACTGTTCGATTTTTTTGGATAGATTGCTTCCAAGTTCACTGGAGTTCATAAATTCCTAGCCTTTCAAGGTGTCTGCGAGCAGGGCTTACTATGCCAACAATTTTAGAGCGCGGCGAGTTATTGCCAAATTTTCTTTTGGATCAGATGCCTTAATAACATTTATGAGGGGTTTCTGAGTCTCAATGTCGGTTTTTCCAGCAGATATGTACTCCTCAAGGGCTTTTGAAATCCGCTGATGAGCTGATAGAAATCTCGCAGCATCTGCTTTCAAGTCTAAAATGGATTTCCGCCTCGTCAAAATTGGATCGTTGGCGATTGGTTCCAGAGTGGAACCAATATTTAAATAATCATTTATTTCTTCGCTATTAAGGAATTCATCAAGAACTTGGCGAGCATTGGACTGGCAAATTTCTGTTTTTTCCACGCGATCACGAAAATCCTGAATTTTCGTTAGCATTTGAGCAACCCAAGCTTCCCTCTCCTGCTTGAGCCATTTGCTGTGAGCGGCGGGAATTACTTTTTCGAGTTCTTTTTCCAGTTCAATTAAATCCTGACGTTTCGCATTTGGGTCCTGCAGGATTTCCATGCTCTTTTCCTTCAACTTTCCTGAATTAAATCGGAGTTTATCTTGAAGTTCTTGACAGGATTGATCTTCATCATCAATTTTCTGCAATAATTCATAATACTCAACAGCCAAATCGTACTCTTCCTGTGCTTCATATTTTTTACCTGCGGTATTCAAACTGTCTAACAAAGAATTTCGAAAATCCACTGCATCAGACCAACCCGGTTTCTCCTTGCTGCCAAACAATTCCAATCGGGTGCGAATATCAGTCATAGCCAACAATACATTAGTTGCATTTAACAACTTACCGTTTTCCAAATTAGCCCGACCTTCTGAAAGGAGGCTAATTAATTTTTCAAGGTCTATTCTCTTACGCCGAGGCATATCAATGGTTTCGTCAATAATTTCGGCATTGCGGTATTGGGTGACTGCTTCAGAAAATTTTCCCAGTTTTTCAAAAGATTGTGCCATCAGCAAATTCTGTTGAAATTCAAGGAGTTTAAGCCGCTCAGACAAGAGTTCGGTGACATGACCAAGGTTTTTGGGAATATTTTTTGCATCTGAAATTATTCCTTTAAACCTTTCCAACTCGTTTTCATTGCACGAATCACCCTTTGCCAGTAAAACATCTGCCTCCAATATCAATTCGCGGGCACAATATTCATGAGTAAGGCGTTCCATTTTTTTCTTTGCGCCAGGATTTTTTGCGTGCAGGTTTTGCAGCCCATCCAATTTAACTTTTGCCTCTGGCAATTTATTGCCTTCCAAAAGGTCTTCGACTTCATGCGTTATTTTCCACAAGTCCAATCTGTCATCTGTGTCTGAGAACATTGGGAAAATATGTTCGTTATTTTTGATTCGGTTAAAAAAATCGAATGCCAAAGTGCGATGGCCTTGCCCCAATTCATTTTCAATATACTCCTCTGCTTTAATCTTTAAGTGCTTTTTTACAAAAGCACTTAAAGCATCTTGAAAGACTTGAGGTAAAGCATAATCGTCCATGAGCTTGCTATTGGCATCGATTTGATCTAATGCTTTATCGAGTTGATTCTTGTCGAGATGGTTTTCGGCAGCTTTCAAACCGCTGGAAAATTTATTATGAACCTGGGCGGGGCCAAACAAACGATTACGCTCCTGCTTTATCAACTCAGATAGTTCAGGAAACCCTAATTCCAAAATTAAACGCGAGGCGTCAGAGCATTTTTGATAAGCAATATCGTATTGCTGTTCGTTTTCATGGTTTTCAGACGCACTTAAAAACTTCTCTGCACTTTTCAATTGTGTACAGATATTTTCAAATTCCTTTTGCAAGTCTTCCAAATCACTATTCATAATCCCCGATTTTTGCGCCGCCCGAATACTCTTTAATTGCTTATCACATCTTTTCAATATCTTCATCAGTGCAGTGCGCACATTTACGTTGCTGGTCCTAGTAGACTGTTCCCGCTGGACACTGGAAACAGTCTCTTGAAGAATTGCCAGTTCTTTGTTTGCCGTTTTTATAACTTTTTTGACATCTTTATATTTATCTACCCAATATTCTAATTCACCTTTATCGTGGCTGTTCTTAAATGAACTCAGAATTTTTAACACCCTGTTAAAATCCTGCGTTTTTAGGAGGTTTAATACTTCCAGATAGGAATCTTTACGGGAATCCCAACTGTCTTTTAAGTTTTGAAGATAATCGGAATAATGGATATTCTGCTCTAATAGTTCTGCATCTTTCAACAATTGAGCAATTTCATTGTCCAATCTGCTAATATCATTTTCGTTTTTTATCGACCGTTTTGAAATTGCTTTTAACTTCTGGTCAATTTCTTCAAAAGGTTTAACGCATTGCAGATACTTTTTCGCTAAATCCCATTCGGGAGCTGGTGGGATATCCTCATCGCCATCTTTCAAGTTAACGATATAGTGTGAAATTTTTTCTAAATCAGAATTTGCCTTTTTCCATTTACCTCTTTTGAAAGCATCTTCTGCTGAAATAAAGTAGGCTAACAATTTTTGCCCATGTTCGGCCTGAAGCGCAAGCGTGTCATCCTCGGCCGTTTGCTGTTCTACAGGGATTTGGGCAAGCAAGGTCAATGCTATATCATAGTTACCTCCAACAATTTCACTAAATGCCCTTTTGCGCAGGAGGTCCGTAGATCGTTGATACCTTGATCGAATCTCTTCCTGTTGTGTCTCTAAGCTCTGGATTTGTTGTTTCAGGTAGGTATATGCATCATCACCTTCCTCGGGCATTTTATCCAAACATGCCTTCAAAATTTTCTGCGCCTCTATGTAGTTTCCACGTGCAATAGCAGCTGATGCATCTTGTTTCCCCTTCTTAATACTCGCCACCAATGGCAGTATTTCTTTATAGAAAGCAAGTTGAGCCCAGATTCGTTCAACTTGCTTCTTGAGAAATGAATAATGCTCTGACACATTGAAATCAGGTTCATCCAGATGGTTTTTCCAATGCTCATCAATTTCCTCTAAGGCAACAATCGACTCTTCAATCTCTAAAATATCTCTACTCGCAATCAAATTCAGATCAGACGCAAGTTTGCTCGTATGAGCGGGGATATATCCCTTGACCAAATTGTTAATAGCACTGACAATATCAGTCTCATTTTCTTTGGGTCCCCCTTTTATCAAAATAATTTCGCTCAAAATTTCTTCAGGCCATCTTTTGGGATCTTTTTCAGAATCGAATCCTCTAGATACTGATGCATCCCATTTACTGCGCACCTCCTCCCATTTCTCTTTGAGTTGCTGCAACTCCTCTACGTGCAAGCCGGATTTATCCAATTCCACTGCTGCCTTGTAAAAGGGATCAGCATTACGAAAATCATTCCGAGCCAATGCTTGCCGGGCTTTTTCAATATTCTCTGTAAGCTGCGCATGCCTTCCAATGTCATTATGGATATCAAATTGTCTGACCGCAATCTCGTTATTATTGGGATCTATTGCCACTAAGCGGGCATACAATTCATCTGCTTTTTTAAAATCCCCTTTAGAAGCTGCCAACTCAGCCTCGCTCTGTAAAGTGAGTACCTGCTGTTTCTTATCAGCAATCCACGCCGCCAATTTTTCTTTCGCTATGCCAGGTTCTAATTTAGATAATTCTTCCTCGGCCCAGGATGACAGACTGCCTGTTCCAATAATTGAATTAACCTTATCATCCTGCCCTTTTTGCCTTACGATTTCTTCACGGATATTCCGAACCTGGTCGTCGAAATTCATTTCGAGCAGAGCTTCACAAGTCTTCAACGCATTATCGAGTTGACCTTCATTCCGCAAGCCATCAATATGCACCAACTCATCTTTTTTATACTTGTCGAACGCTTCGGCAAATTTAACGTCAATCCTGCGATTTAATTCATTGATGTTCCTGGAATCCTTACTGGACTGGAGATTTTCACGAACGTTTCTGAATATATTAATAGAAGCCAGATAGCGCCTTTCGATGGAAGCTACTTCAGCTAGTACGATTTGTTTGCGCACAGACAAATCTTGTCCTTTTAAATCAAAGCGCTCACCCATATTAATGAGTTGATCAATAGCCTCAATTTCCTGGTCTGGCAGCAAGTCATCTTCAAATAGACGGTTATGTAAAGTTTCCATTCGGTCTTTGCCATCGCCTAGTATGCCAGTAGTATCGCCCTGTGGGCCTTCACCTCGCCCATCATCAACTGATTTTTGTTCATCAGTCCGGCCGTCTGATATTGGTTTTTCTTGCTGTTTTTTCTGCTGGCTCTCATAGTGAGCATCAGTCTCCAAGGGGGTTACTCCAAGGCGCTCCTCCAAAAAAGACAAAGGTTGATAGACCCACTCAGGAATAATAACTTGTATATCCTGCGCAGCACGCAGGAACTCAATAGCGTCATCTTTTTCCCCAGCATCCAATTTTTCCTGGGACTGAATTACCAGGCTCATCAGTTCCGGAAGTTTCGACCTGAGTTCAAGCGCCTGTATATCCGGCACAGCACCATAACTTGCTTGAGTTAGCAATTCAAGCGCACCATCGTAGTTCTTTTCATCCCAAAGTTGTTTGATTTTCGCATCCATAGCATATCCTTCCTGGGCTAATCCTTTTTTATGGAGTCACAGTTGGCAAATTATTCGATGAGCACAAAGACATGGTAGAACTTGGCAGCCATCCTAATATTTCGCCAATTTTTAGTTGAATCCATTCTGCTGTTTCATCAATTCCCAACACAATAAATGTACCGTTACTATAAATCAAAACAGGACTACCATCATCCTGAACAACAAAGGCACCATTTGGTTCGATTTGCAGCTTCCCATCCTGCCCGGCCGAGTTAGTGTATACACAAGTGACGGTTTCAGGCAATTTCTCAAGCTGATCATCCCATCCGTTACCATCAACTGTCCGCATCCATGCCAATCCACTTACGGTCTTTACAAGCAAGAAAGATGTGCTCATATTTCGCCCGATTACTGTAACAGGATCTCCTGCAATCATTTGAAAGTCATAACCATTCTTGTCTTTAGCAAGCCTTGAATAAATAGTCTCCGCAAATAATCGAGTATTATTTTGGATAATGCCCGTGATTGCAAAAAGATCGCCAGGTAGACTCAGATTATTTAAAGATGTTGGAGTTGGTGTAAATGTTGGAATACCAGTTGGGGTAGATGCGGGTATGGCGGTTTCAGTCGAGGTAGGCGAAAATTCTACATTTCCGGGCGGCTCTGTGGTCGGCACCGCAGTATCTGTTACTGTAGAGGTTAGTGTAGCCTCAGGAATTGGCAATGATAAATAAGGTAAAGTTACACCAAAATACCCAACAACTGTCAATACAGCGATTGTAAACAAAAAGCCTGCAATAATACGCGGTTGCCAAGTTTTCCATTGCATAAATTCACGATCAATTTTCTGGCTTAATATATCAACTCGGTTGCCTAAGGAAAAAATTAAGCTCTTAAGATCTATTTCAATTTGTGTTAGTCGTTCTTCAAGTGAACGGACTTTCTCTCGAATATCAGGATCCGGGGTAATAAAATTTACAGGGCGCGCGATTATGCGCAATAAAACTTCAACCAAGCTTAATAATTGATTCGTACAAGCCTCTATTTTTCCTAAAAGCTGTTCTAAATCTTGTTGTGGATTCTGAATAATATTTATTTCTACATCTTGATCTTTCATCTCCAAGAAACGCTTCTTAAGTGTATCGAAATCGTCTGATATGGTATTGACTTTCTGCTGGTATTCTTGCAAATCAGGGTCAGTATCAGCTACATCGATATTTCTTATTAGGTTGTTCGCCAGTTGCAATTTCTCTTCCAAGGATCCAATCTTGATCTCTATCAATTGTAAATAGCTAATTCTCAATTCAGCAACTTTGGGAGATGTATCTTCTGCTGGGCTATTCAATTCTTTGCGTTTTGGTATTAGTTTTTTAAGTTGTCTTTTGGCATTTTCATAGGTTTTCTGAATGTCATTGATATCGTCAGGTATCTTATCGAAATCCTTGCTTTCATTCGCGACCATATCGGAAATGGCTTTTACCTGCCTAAAAGTTTTCCAGAGATTTAAAGCATTTTTTCTTACAGGAACGAAATTAGTCTGCGTTTTAGATACCATCTCTCCCAATTGACTAATTCTGGTGTCTTCCAGTAATTTTATGTTTCCTTCAAGCATTGTGATGCGGTTTTCCAGACCAGCAACGACTCTCCTTGACTGAAACAGATGACGGTACACTTTAACAAGCCTTGAGCGCGCATTGTTTATGATAATCTCGAGTTTGCCAATGCTAGTTAACAACTCTGCAAGTTGTTTTGCAAGCTCCTTAATTTTCCTTTCTAATAAATCTACCTCATCCTTTACCGTTTTTACTAGATCGTCAGCCTTTTTTACATCAACTGATAACAGATTACAAGTCTCTATAAGGTCTTGTGTTTTCGTAACCAGAAGATTAACACTGTTTTTTCTATTATCAACAAGACTTTTCAGTTCTTCAAGCAAAAACGCCAAGGATTCTCCCCCTGTAATAATGGGGGTATCACCCTTTTCTGTTGGATTCAATAATCCGATGATTTTTTTGATATCTATAATGAGTTTGTTATTATCACCATCCAGTTGTGTTATTAATACCTTCACTTTCTTCAAATCTTCAGTTGCATTTTCTAGCTCTGGATTCCATGTATCTATTGTCCTCAGTAATAAATTTTTTTCAACAGTCTTTGCATTAATTCTTTCTATAAGTGTCGACAGTATTTCTTCAATTTGGCCAGTGGAATCTCTTAACTGTTCTATTTCATTTGGGTATTTCTCCAATAGATAATGTAATTCATCAGTCAAGCTTCCAAGTATTTTTGCGCTCTCCATCTTAAGCGCTTCAATTTCCATTTTTTGTTCTTCAAAAAAAATCGGTAAATTCCAGGGAATTCGCAGCGACGCATTAATATCTTCCTGCACTTGTTTAAAATTATTTGCAGTTAAAGGATCCCGCCAGGCGTCGATATTGACAAAATCCTTTACTTGCTCATTTTTAATTTCATTCGTGGCAGCTACAAACTCAGGAAATTTCCGAATTGATGCCAATATTTTTCCAAGTGAGGGAACATTTTCATCGTCGGTCAAAAATGGGGAGATATTTTGCTGCGGAGTTATCAATAAATTGGTAATATCACCACTTTTTGATAGGGCAAGTTTGTAATCGTTGGACTGAATGGCCTTTTCGAATTCCTGCTCGTTCAAATATATTCTTGTTACGGTCAACAACTTTTCAATCAAGTTCGAAATGCCATCTTCGGGATCACTCCAATTCTTACTAAACTTTTGTCGGACATCTTCCAGCAAGTTGATAAGGCCCGGATAATTTCGAGTTCTCCATAAATTTTCGATCACTGAAGTAAGAGGATGGATATGAATGAGATACATTGACGCGCTTGGTTTTACCTCACCGAGGCGCACAAATAACTGCCAGGTTGCCAGCAGGAAATTTCCCGGCCAAATTCTCAAGGCGCGACGTAATTCTATGGATGCACGTTGAAAATTTCTCTCTTTCACCAAATTCGCAATAAAGTTTTGCGTCCACAAAAGCATCTGCGAATCAAAATTTAAATTATCTGGTGGTATCTTTTGTACCCTGTCTAGGCGAAATATATCAATACTGGTCAAAAGATCATTCACCGAGATATTCTGGATCTCGCCCACAGGGACGCCATTGCTTAAAAAATCGCGGTAATTCTCGGCTTTCCTTTGTTCCCAAAACTGTAAATGTGTTTCCCACCTACGCCATAGTTGCAATGACAGGCGCTCGCCGTCTTTCCATTCTCCAAAAGCCATTTCATACAATATGGAGCGTGTTTCAAATGTCAAGTTACACCAGTAATCTGGCCATGATTGCCCCAGCTGTTTTAAACCGAGCAGGTTAAGATCGACGACTCTTGGCGATATTTCCAGGGAATTACCAGTAAACAATTCGTAAAAAGCAGATGCCAATCTGGGCATAGTCTCTTTGCGAAATGCAACTGGGGGTTGCTTTGTATCAACAATATTCCAGTCCACAACCTTAACCACCAATTCATTGGATTTTTCTTCGTAGAAAAAATTATCCAACTTTAGATCAGTTAACGCTATTTGTAACGACAAGGCAATATCTAATGCCTTACATACTTGGACTATAAGCCGAATGCGGAATAATTCATTGAACTCAGATGGAAACCCTTCCCGTTTTTGAACTTCCCGCAATTCTTGAGCTAAACGATAGAAAGGTTTTCCTTCCGCCAACTCCATTAACAGACATGGTTCGCCATCTTTCGATTTTCCCTTGCCAAAAGAACGAACAATCAACTTATCCGGATCATTTGGACCAAGCTTTTCCAAGATCGAAATTTCTTCGTTTAATTTATTCTCGTCTTGTAGTGAATAAATTTTTACGGCTCGCCGTACTTTCGGGTCGTTTTTGGCTTGGACAGCCCACACAGTGCCATAACGCCCGCTTCCAAGCTTCGCCTCTGACAAATATATACCATCATCAAAGTAGAATTCCATAAGTTATCCTATCCTAAGTCTTTGATGTAATCCAAAATAATCATATGCATCAATATGCCCAAATCGCGTTCATCGGGGTCATCACGGTGTTTCAGCACCTTTATTTCATCAAGGATAAAATCTTCAAGATGTCGTCTTAAGTGGGCACCATCGCTTTTTGTATTCCTTCTTATGGCGTTTCCAATTAGTTGCGCTGCATAGTTTGCCAATTTTTGATTGAATGGCACATCATCCTTCAAACCCGATAGCCAGTTACTTGATTTGTTAATTAAAGACCTGGAAAGGGCATCCGTATCATCAGTATCAATTTGACTGTATATCTGATCCATCAAGAAATATCTAAACTCACTTTGGAGCAGTGATGAAAAAGGTCTAAGATCATTTACTTCTTCGTCTATAAAAGTGCCTAACTGCATGACAAAATATTCCATACCTCGCCGATTTAAATCTTCAAATAGTTTAATAGTATCGCCCACTCTAGATTTTAGTACGGACCGATTATCCAGCGCCACGATTAAATCCGACGCATTCGCTTGTGGTTTATCAGGTTGGTTGAAGACAAATGTATGAATTGCCTGAAACATCGAAGGACGTATCTCCGGTTTAGTTAACGGAATTTCTGCAGACTTATCAAAAGCACCCGATCTCTTAACTCTTAGGATGTATTGCTTTTTCCCCAATTGTCCAGGGTTGTTTTCGGTCTTGACAATACCAAGAGAATAACAAAGAACAAATAGTTTGAACTTTTCCAAATCCTCTAAAAGCATGACAACGCGCGGAGAAAAATGATGAGGGCGGTGGGTTTTGTAAGTCACTTGATAATAAATTGGATATTCATCGAGACGATCTTCGAACTCCATAGCGTGAACTTCAGCAGGGAATATATGTAGTTGGCGTTTATCTGTAGGATAAATGTCATACCATTCACGTGCATCGTTTAAGGAAGTAATGCTATCAACTCCCAAAAGATCTATAGTTGAAAGGACAATGCAGCGGTATGGGTCAGAGGCTGAAATGATTTGAGCATCTTTGATGCTATTTAAATTGTTTTGCATGAACTTTTCAGTCTGTTGCACAAACTCAATGGCGCCTTTTTCTGCAATAGACACAAAAGTTTTCATTTCTTGATCGGATCCAGCCTCATTTTCGCGTTGAACGTGAATCATTGGTTTGCACTTGTCCATTATCATTTTTACCAAATTCTCAGGGCTATATAGTTCATTAAGACGTTTTGCCGCTGTCTGCTCATTTATTTCTAAAAAATATAAACGTGCTGCGGCAAGCAATTCTTTATAAAGAAACTCTGCCTGGGTCTGGAGCCCAACTTCTTTGCTAATTTCTTGTCCGTCAAAATCAAGGCCAACCGTGCCTTTCCCATTCAGAAACGAACAACTCCAACGCAAGCGGCTTAATAAATGATCGAACTTTCCATTACTTAGATTCAAGTAAAGATTATCTTCATATACAGGGTTTGTTAAATAACGATGTGTAGGGATTAAATTCTTTTCTTGTCTCTGATGATTTAAACTTGCAGCAACATTTTTGATAATGGCCAATACGCCCAGCTCTTTTCGAGTCACGCCACCCTCGGATAATAACGTCACCCATCGCCTTGCATCGTTAAGCAGACTTTGCGCAATTGTCCGAAAAGATTGAGCGAGTGAAAATAGTTCTGCAAAAATCAAATCTTGCATCTCCAACTCGATTTCCGATTGAGCATATTGAATGCACCTTTCTTCAATAGAATCTTGGCCCACGGTTATTATCTTCGTATATTTTCGAATAGAATAGCTTAAACCGCTAATTCTTTTCTTCTCCGTTTCTAACATCTCCAATTCCCGTTTGGTATCAGCACGTACAGACGATAATTGCTGGTTCAAACTTTGGCGTGCATTGTCAATTAACATAGCGAATCGTTCAAACGTTGATACCAACTGATTAAGAAAATCTTGAACATAACTCAATCTGGGGTTTGGAACATTAGACCACATGGGATCAAATAATTGATTCACGTATTCCAAAAGCACCTCGCGGTATCGGGCTTCAATGAGTTCCAACGAGGAATGTATAGCGTTTTGTAATTCCCCCCCCTGGCGCTTTCCAGTAGATGCAGTGAATTTTCCCAAATACCTTAGTTTAAAAGCTTCAATTTGTTCTGGAATACGTACAGCTGAACTTTCTAAAGGATCCCCCCATTCAAGGCTGGTTTTTACTTCGTCCTTTAGCTGCACATGCGCCAGCATTTGCAAATCTTCATTGATTTTCTGAGTCGCTACATCATCACCCACAAGTCGGAATGATTCGATCCATTCATGACGATCCCTGCTAATAAAAGCTTGAATGGCGTCAATCTTGTTTACAGGATAATCTCGAACATCCTGCGCAACACAATGTAAAAATGTGGGATGTTGAATGCCCGATCTTGAAGTAGCTTGAAGCAAAAATCCAATTGTATCTTCAGCGGATCTTTTTTTATTGTTGTCTTTTCTGTTTTCAGAGGAGATAAAATAATTTTCTAAAAATTCAGACGCAAACCTGAGAGAGCAAGATTGAATTATTTCCTCAGCAGGGAATATAAAAGAAAAAGTTCCGAGACTGCTATATAGTGCGATTTTTTTTCGTTTTTGTACAAGGGCTAGGCGATTGTTTACATTCTTATAATGTTGCTGGAAGGCATCGCCAGATCTGGGATCCAGCATCATAGTAATACCGTCTGCAATACCCGGATAAACGCTATGTTTTGGTTTTTTATCCTGCAAAGAACCTTGTACTTCCATTAAGAAACAACTGTCAAACAGCTTGCTTTCATAAATCGTATGGAGCTCAAGATAGTTTGGGTCATCTGTATAATTGATAGGATACTTTTCACCAAACATGGTCATAAAACGATTTAATTCCCGGACTGCCGCAAAAGCTTGTGGTTTGATATGGTTTACATTAATTACGGATTGAAAGGTATTGTGGAGTACCACGTAACCTCGTAGAATGATCTTAGGGGCAGGATTCATTTTTTCGGCAAGAATCTTTGTTAAATGCGCTATATCTATCAACATTCCGGAGCCTGTTCCCCCAGCTATTGATGCTACAATAAAAATATTGATAAACTCCGGATTAGAATGAGTGACTATTCCTTGTAGACCATCTGATATCTTTCCAAGAATTTTCGTGTCGTTATGCTGTAACAAATCATAATAAATTGCCATACGACCAAATTGTCTACGGGTTCCCGCTCCTCTGGAAAGATTAAAATCATCATTACTCAAACCGATTTGGTTATTTCGTCCACCTAAATACGCATCTGTCTGCAACCAACTTGCTATATGGTTATGCTTGCCCTGGCGTGTTTGTTCGCAAATTTTTTTTATATTTCCACCCAAATAAACAAACTCTGAGGAATCTAAGTGAATTGAACCAATTTGAGCAGGCTCATCAATTTGCTCTATGGGTTCACCTTTGTTAACTTCCGTATCGGCACCCGTAGTATCAAAGGCTAAGATTTTTATTTGAGGTGGAACCGATTTAAATTGTTCAAGCAAGTTTTTCTTCACATACGTAAGTGCCCATTGCCCAGATCCACCTAGTCCGATTATCATGGCAGGACTAATATTCTCATTCATATTCACCTTCCAAGCTTATTAGGTTTAAAAGAACTTTCAATTATTTATGATTATTATTCGCTGGGAAATTGTTCGGCGGCTCATATCTAATCAAATATCTGGAGTTACCAACCTTGCTGCTACCAGGAAGAGGTTTTTCTTCAACCATTCCGCGGTTAAATATTAACTGATATAAGCATTTGTTCTTGGCGCCAAAGACAGAAACACGAACGCCTCCACCCTGACTCTTGGTCTTGCCTGGAATGTGAGAAATGACCATTCGATATATACCGATAGTCTGCAGTTTAGGATTATTACGCCATACCATTTTTTTGCCTATCCGAGATGAGAGATTGATCTCGGCAAATGAAGCGGGCCTTTGCAAATTATTCTGCTCTTTGATGGTAATGATTCCCTTTGGAAATGGGGGAACTAAATAGTTATAGGATAGTAATAAAAGCCATAACAACAATCCAATAGCTATTAACCATGCTATCAATTGCACCCAAGGCAATAAACCACCCTCAACCCGGGTAAACTTAATTGTTTGTGGTGCAAATTCCATGTATAATTGTTTAGAAGCTACCAGCATTGCGGGTTGAAATTTGAAAGTTGCTTGATATTCCCCAGCTTTTGCTAAATTAGGAAGTGTCAAACCAAAAGTGCTAGTATCTTCTTCACTAAGAACCTGCAATGGCAAATCGATTAAGTTCACATCAGGACCTTGAATATCTACTAAGACTAAATCTTCGGGTTTGTTGATAAAGATATCCGCAGGGTCAACAGGCTCGTTATTCTGCTTCCACTGTATGCGAATTTCAAAATCTTTTTTAATAAATCCATCAAATAGTGGGTAGCGCCCTTGAATGTCAGGCTGTGGCGAAATAATTGTGTAATAAGGCAAGCTGGAAGAAACATCGTAATGTAATTCTTCATCCAAAACTTTTACTATATCACCGTTGATCTTATAATCGCCCGAGAGTTGGACGTCTACAGCACCTTCTACTGAAGTCGGCAACTCTAAAAATGATGCACTGAACAGCTTTCTGTTTGCATCATATGTCATTGGTTTTTCTATGGGGGAGGCCTGGGTAATAGGAATTACCAAAACATTCAACCTTAAGTTGTTATCGTCTAGCCCTTTATAGGGCTCATCATTTTGATTTAATATTCCATTATCAACTGAATTCAAACTGCTCATCAGCGGCACCGTATCTAATGGATTCAACAACACTGCTTTCAATTTGCCAACCGTGAAGGAATATTCTTGATCAATTACTTTGACGTCAGGCGTTGCTGGATTGATTTTAATCAAGCCCTCAATCTTTAAGCTGTAAACCCCTATTTGCTCAGGCTGATAATATTGTTCGGAACGAAAAGTTGATAGATCACTTGATGAAATAAATTTAATTTCCGATACCTGCCCATCGGGTTTAGTCAGTGTGGCTTGCCAATGCAATGGGAAGTCCAAATTATCATTTGTCAAATCTGGAATTGCGAACTCAAAAAAAAATGGAAACTTGAATGGAATATCCTTTTCAGGCTGGGTAATGTTAGCGGCCAAAAATTTGTTCTGTTTGAAAATATCAAGCCTCGAATCACTTCCAGCCTTAAATATCCAAGTTCCTGGAACAGGATTTTTAATAACCCATAACTCATACCCAGAGCTCGGCAAGCGAAATATATCCACTAGGTCAGGTATTACTGTTTCCTGCCCGCCGTTTTCCTTTTGGAATATAAGAGAAATTGGCGTTTCCTCATACTTAAAAACAGAAAACTGAACAAGTTCAGAATATGGCTCTACCTGAATCGGCTCGTCTGCACTAAATATTTGATTGCCATATCCCAATAATGCCCCCATTTCTTTCACTACTTCAGATTTAATTTCTTCTGCACGCTGAACCCGAATAGCAGTAGTAGCTATCTTATTCCACTCGGGAGCTGCATCATTTGTCCAAAACGAATCTTGATCATCAATCCCAATAACTAACAAATCCCACCTGCCGAAATTATTTTTCATTTCGTCATATTTTTGACCAATGCTGTCAAACTGCTGTAGAATACTACCTCCCTCCGAATCATCCAAAGGAACCCCATCTGTAATTAAAACAATAATATGTTGTCGATCCTTCCCGAGTTCTTCCGACATTTGTAATTGTTGTTGAGCCAACTCAAACGCAGAGACAACATTGGTTTTTCCTAAGTTTTCGCTTTCTATCTTTTGTTTCGCATCATCTATTCTGTAATCTTTTTCTGCTAAATTAGTAGCAGGCACAATCATCAGGGGCACCATTACCTTACTTTTACTTTTACTGCCAAACCCTATAACGGAAATACGATTTACACTATCCGACTGACTAAGAGAATAGAATGTCATAAAATCCAGCAAATACTTGGCAGTATCTATTCTTAAATTTTGAGGGTCATTGAATCGCATGCTATCAGATTGATCGATCAAAATAAACAAATCTATACCTGCAGATCGATTCTCATAGCTCAATGCCTTGACAGTTATCCTACTGGCGCTAACCGTACCATTGGGCACAAGTACAACAATCAACAATAACACAAGGAGAAAATCTTTCAAGAAATTTTTCATGGCTCCGCCATATTTCTACATAATAAACATTTAGTGTAAAACAATGTACACACGTAAGCAATTTATAACTTAAACACAATGGAGTTTCTTGTCACATTTGTGTCAAGACTCTGTCAAATTTACAGACTACCCACCTATCAAAATACTTTTTAATGCCGTTTGAACATAGAAAAATAATTGTCTTATTACTATATGCTTCATTGATAGGGCACGAATTCCGCAATATGGTCACAACCAAATGACGGTCTACAGTTTTAGACATATCTTTTTTACGATAGCACACACCTCAATCAAGTAAACAAGCGATGTAATTAATGTGAACTCGTTAAATCAAACTTAATCCTCGAAATGAATTTAAATTTTATTAAATTTCATTCATGTTTAAAAGCATTGAGCGCAGAATGCCCGATTTATCTTCTTCTCGAAAAGGAAACAAATCATTTACCATAGCGACAAGTTGGTTGTTGGGCAGGTTGAGTCTCTTAAAACATCGCCATATGTAATCCAAGCATAAGTTGAGATACAAAACTCTATCGTATTGGATAAACTTTTCCACAGCTAAACGGAAATGTTCCCCGGCAACCCGGATTGCTGCGTTAGAGTCCAACTCTGTCCTTAAAACGATATCACCTGATATTAACTCAACATCGCCTTCTATTCCAAACAAATCCTCGTGTGGGAATACCTGGCTTGCCAACTTTAACTGCTGTTTTGCTAGCGCAAGAAATTTGATTACCTCATTATCTGGTTTAATAAATTCTTCCCGACTTGAATGTAGAATTCCCAACTTTGCGAGAGACACATATGCACGGGCCTTCATAACCTCATTTCCGGCAGGAAATCTCATTACATCACCCAAAACTTTCTCGGTATATTTTTTGCCATTAGTTTCCACACCGGAAATTAGGCCCTGAATTACTTCCAGGCTTTGCTTCTCCGTAATTTCTTTGCCAAGAAATATATTCTTAAGCTGTAAATGCATGAGTAAATCCACAAAAAAAGTGGATCGCAATTGATACAGAGCGCAATTCTCCAATTCAAAACGGTGAGATATGTTTTTATCAGCCTTCGCGAACAAAGTTTCAGTTTTTTCAATTAGTGAAATTTGATCTGCTGTCGTTGCATCCATGCTATTGTTAAAGGCAAGTTGCCGTAGAAGTTGCAATGAACTTAGGCGAGCCCTCAATAACCATCCTCTGCGCCAATCCAGCCAAGGTATGGAATTGACTTGACCACCTTGATCAAAGTCAAATTTTTCGGGCAGATCATTAAGCTTCTCAATTGCGGAATTGACATCACCATGAGCGAGAAACAATAGAGCTTGTATTTGCCACAACAATAATTTTGCCGTCTTGCTTGTAGCTTTTTCAAACATCCTTTCAGCTTTCCGAGTATAGAGCATTACGAACGGACAATCCATGCGATGTGTGTGTAATTCGGCCAAATGTGAGTAAACCCGAACAGCATCTGTATACAAACTTGTTTTTTCATAAATCTGGCTGGACAGGGAAAAGTTTTGCTTCGCCAAATCATTACGTCCCATGAGTTTATTAAGGTAACCACAATAATAATACGCATCTCCTAAAACAAACTGGCCCAAGAGATTATCGGTCGATCGTAATATTTCAATCACGGCGTTTAATAATTGAAGGAACTCCCCCAAATCCTTATCAGGAGACGCACTATTCCCTTTAAGTAGGAGGGAAAAATTCAAATCCAGTATCCATAATAAATATCTATAAACTCTATTGACTTCTACGTCGCCATCCTTCAATTTTGAAAACATATTAGTGATTTTTGTTATATCTTTTGTTGGCAAGCTGCTTTTTACAAGAGCTGATTCAAGTTCCTTTCCGGAAACAATATAGTCTCCCGTTGATAATAATTTCTGCCGAAAAGTTTCTATTTGAAGATCGTTCGATTCTTTTATCGGGTTTTGGTTCAATAGTCTTACTACCCACTTGTCGTTGATAAGCCAATCCCATTCTTCAAGAAACCTAAAGAAAAGGGGCCAGTTTCCAGATCTCCTAGCCCGTTCAATTTGTTCCACGTAATAAGAGTAAGCATCTCGAGGGTTAAATAGATATTCGTAATACAACCTGTCAAACAAAAACTCTTCCTGATTGGATAAATTAGTAGATGAAATAGAAATATTACGGTAATATTCAAGCAATATTTCGTAATATTTTCTTAATTGAGGCTTTGAATTGGTTGTAATAGAATACTCAAATATAGCATCGTGAGGGATTATCCTAAGTTCATCACCATAGAACCGAACTTTGATCAATGGTTTGTTCTGAACAATCCATGCCTCAATAAATTTCTTACTTTCAAATTCATCTATGTCAACGCCCAGATTCTGCAATGCAAAAAATAAAATCCCTGGAGTTAACCCGCGTTGCGCAACAACTAAAAGATTATACAGGTGCAAGTTAGGGTCCGGAATCAATTTATTACGGCTAATAAACGCGCCTGCAACTTCTCTAAAGGCGAAGTCAAAGCGAGCTTCTTTTTTATACTGATGTCGTTTTTCCAAAATATCCTGGGCAATTTGCACTCGTTCTGGTAGCCCTAGTAACATTGACAAAATGACCGGATGCCCAGACGAAGCCTTCCAATACTTTTCCCAAGGTTCATCCTTTTCTTTCCAGTCATGAATTAAAGTCGCTGCACTTTGCTTGATATATTCTCTGGAATCCGTTTTATCGAGCAATTCGAGTTCAATCAGCAATGACTGGATTCCTGGTATTTGGCTAGCTAATCTATTGGCCAGGTCCCGGGTCAAAGCTTGTCCATTATGCTTTTCTGGTTCATCGCGCCCCGCTAGAACAAAAAAGGTGTTCTTTAACTTGGTTGCATAATTCTCAAGCCAATCTTGCATCATACGGCTCATTTTTTCAACGGTATCAAAAAAAAGTACTAGACGAATGTCTTTGTCGAGGAATAAAGCATTGTATTCTTGAACCCATTGTTGATGTAATTGAGCAATATCATCAGATGTTAAAGCATTATTCTCTGAGAGAATGCCGTTAAAACCGGAAAATGCAGCATCATCCTTTAAATTCTCTTTTAGGAAAGAGGATATTTTTTTTTCTATTTCCAAAGTATCTCGCCAATTCGGCCAGGATAGGTCAATAGCTGAATAATCATCCGGCGATAAATTATTATTGCTATTTTCTGCCTTAAATTTTGGAATAATAATTCCATAATTATTGGTCTGAGAGCTGGCTTCAGTTAAATTCTTCTTCAGTTCAGAAATTAGTTGATGCACAAATTCAGTCTTTCCAAAACCTCCACGCCCAATAATACATATCACGGCAGGTGATGCTTTTTGGATTAGATTTACAGCATTTCGTAATTGCGCCCAACGTTTCTTTCCAACCATTTGAGATGGTTTAGGATAAATAGACTTGTTTTCTCCAGTTTGTTTGACAGCGCTGATGATAGAGACCGGAACCCTATCTAAATGCACAATTTTGGTTTTGGGCATAATTACTTTTTCCTCTCTTTTATTTGATGAAGGCATCAAACTATTCAGGAATTCCCTTTTAAATAACTCTCCTTCATCCTTCTTTAGGTATTCAGCAATTTCCGGATCGCTACGTAGGTTTTTATCGATTTCCTTAATGGAGCTTTTTTCAAAAGAAATATTGTTTTGAGCTAAACTTTTAAGGTCCAACCGAATTTTCTCAATGCTATCCTGGTTTTCAAAAAGCAGAGAAATAGCATGATAAAACCATCTTTCTGCGTAAATAATAGGCTCATAAGGATAATCTTTCAACCATTGCAAGTAAATATCATAAGCCCATAGGTGAATATCCATCCAGCGAGAATAATTTTGCGCCTTAAGCAGGTTTTTTAACACAGTCCTGATTTCAGGTAATAGTTCATATTTACCCTGGGCATAATCTATAGTATTGGTCTTGAGTAAATTTGATAAAAGTCCTGCTGGATTATGGGGTATTTTTTTCCCGGACAGAAATTTGCTATTAATAAATTTATCTATAATAGCCAAGTCCACTTCTTTCAGTAATGACAGGGATTCCAGATAGTTTAAATATTCCTTGTCAGTGATCGATCCCGTTTTCTCATGAGCATTCAGATTTTCCTTTGCAATAAGATGCAAGAGAGCGTTCTCGACTTGCTTCCAAACACTGCTTTCGGGAGGAAACTCCTCCGCCATTGGAATAATTGACAAAACATCTTCACATAATCGTGGATGTCCCATAGCATACTCGAACAAAATATCTATAGTTCGGGGATTTGCACTCTGGCCACGGGCTGATATAAATTGCTCTATTTCCTTTCTCCCTAAACTCGAAAGGTATATGAGTTGGGGTGGTCTGGGTAGCTGGAATTTTGTTTGATCTTTCTGAATAGTTCTACCGGGCTTTCTTCTACTGGCAAGAATTACTATCGATGCGGACGATCTTAATACAGGCTTAACAAGCTTGTTTAATACCCAAGCGTACTCATCCGAACAATAATCTTCTGCCTTGTGAATTTCATCAAAAAGAAATATAACCGAAACCTTTCCAGACAATTGCTCAAGGCTACGAAGCATTAAATCAATCACATTGTCCAGCCTGTCTTCGCTAGAAAGGTTCAGCAAATCATCTTCGTCCAAAACTAATTCAGGTAGAACACAAGATTCCCTTACTCTTAATGCCTTGATCTCATCTAAAAAGTCACTGGCTAATTTCTTGATAAAAACCCGTTTGCTTGAATCCAAAGCCGCAGTTAATTGCTGATATAAATCGCTATAAACACATATACATACTTCGCCGGAATCGGGAAATTTAACGCCATCAAAACTTTTCTTAATTTTATTTAACAGCCATGTTTTCCCAATACCGCCTATACCCCAAATATAGATCAGGGTACTTGCCTGGTATTTGGACAAGCGTTGAAATGCGCCAGTAACAATGGAGAGCGGTTCTTCTCTACCGACAAACAATTGGTTATCGAATTTAATCATGATCATGATCCTTCCTTAGGCTAAAGAAGCACACCATTAAATAGTATCCTCATTCGCTATATTTTTTCAGCAATTTTCTCGATAACTTCAAACCATTTTCATAATCTTTGACCATTTCATCCAATTTTTCTCTGTTTTCAACTGCAATGATCTGTTTTATATAATTATCATATTCATTAATGGAGTGAGGACGGCTAGGTGTCAATTTCTTTTCAATATCCCTAAAAAAAAGCTGCATCATAGATTCTATTTCTTTCTTTAATACCTTTTGATCTTCATACGCCCATTTTTTTGCCAACTCAGCCATGTATCCAAAAAAACGTTTTTTCTGTTCGGGCGTCAAGTTTGGATCCGCATCCAACAACAATCTCTCTTTGCTATAATTCAGTAATTGCCACCAGCTAGAATCTTTTAATTTGTCTCCCATACGGTTTAACGATATAGTGTTGATCGAAAAAAACGAACATTTATTTAATGTTGAATTAGATGGAACACGGATTTCACCATTGGACTTTAGACCTAATTGTTTTGGAATGGGTCTATCCTTGATCGAACCGACAAAAACGGAATATCCTGTTTCCAACTTGGATATATCAACAGTTTGCCGCAGCGCCGGTAAGGGCTCTTCGGCTTTACCCTCTTCTAGTAAATAGCTCAAGAAATCTGCCGCCATCTGGCTTGCCCCGACTCCAATACCAATTTCCGGGCTAACAATACCTGCTTTAGCTGCCAATCCACGATTTCGTATTTCTTGAAATAGTTTCTGGAATTTATTGTCACGAACAACAACAAGACGCAACTCAAAAGAAACTTTTGCAGTTTTCCAGGCAGGAATCCAATCTGTCAAATCAGTATTTAAACTTAAAGAGGATGGTTCATCTCTTTTTATACTTGGGAAAGTGAATGCATTTTGGAAATTAGCAAGTTTAGAGTTGGGAATATCTGATATTTGAACATTGGAAACCAATTCCACAGAGGCTGGTTGTACCAAACCGCTTAATATTCCACCTAGCTCATAATAAAACTGGGCCTGATTTAATTTAAGCTTAACATAGGAGTTATCAGGGGCAATAACATAATCGGGCTTAGGCTGAGATGTAATTTCAACTTTCGTAAAACCAGTAGGCATAGTTATCTCCTTTATTTCTTTAGTTTATTATAGTTGTCCCATTTATTTATGAACTCTTTAAGATCCTTATAGTTTTGAGTATCCGAATCAGAAGTTATGCGTAAATGATCCATAATTGCGCCGATGCTAAGTGCCTTAAAAAAACCATAATTATCCTGCTCAATATGCAATGCAATTACCTTATCGTCTTCGCCGATAATTGCACTCCCTGAACATCCGACTTTAACAGGAATATCATGATAAATATTTGCCTCGTCAAAACGGCGAACAACGCCATATAATGACTCTATTTTTTCTGCATCATATAAAATAGCAAGGGGCTTTTGAGGTCTAATCGCAGGACTGGGGTTAATAAGCATAGAGTTTCTTTTTTTATAAGTATGACCCCTATCAGGCAGCAATTTAAGCAATGCAACGTCTAACGCTGGAGGCTGAAAAAAACCATCGTCGGTGAATTTAGGATATATGGGATCAAATTCGAAATCCTCGTTACCCTTAAATCTAATTAATAAACTTCGTAATAGTCTGTTTATCTCTTCCGTTTTTACAGAACTCGAGGTTGGGTTTTTGGCAATAACATGAAGCGCAGTTAAAATATATTCATCCAACAAAAAAATTCCTCCGCCTAAAGCATCTGGAGACTCGAAACTGATAATTTTTGGGATTGATCTCGCATAAGGTCCATTTATATATTTGTTTAGTGCTGTAGTTATTGTCTTAGGAGCATACTTGGGAGGATTTGGCCGATTTTCTTCCATGATTTCATGCACTTTTTTCTGGAACACACTTAACATTCCCTTGATATTAACTACATCATTTTCCTGGATATGTTCAGAGTACCACTCATCATCAAGCTTAGGAAGAATCTTTAACTTTGATGTAATAAAATTAATATGATCCGCTAACAATGGTTGAACCATATATTTAGGAAATATTGGATGCACGACCTTTATTCTGTCTCCTAAGCTTTCCCCAGTACTACATGCAATTAGAAATTGTATTCCCATTTTTTTGAATTTTTCAAAAATATCAATACAACGTTTTAAGTGAAGAAACCAATCGTCTTGATCAATGACCGACTTTGGCTCATCCATAAAGATCCAGATACGCTCTTTCGAATTAGAAACAGAACGAACTGTGCGTATGATCCCATTACACCAACTTAAAAATTGTTTTTCTCTTATAGCATTGCTTCGCGCATGCGTGGGCAAAAAGACAGGAACATCCTTACTCAACAAACCAGTTATTATTTGTTTCCCAATCCATTCCATGACCCCAATTTGATTATCGGAAACCTTCTCCCAATCGCTTGTTGAAAGCAATTCGGAGCTTAAAAATACACAGGTACGAGTTTCACTACAAAAATTTCTCATTTCCTGGAGTAATCTCGTTTGGCCAGTTCCTGAAGGCATATCTAAAACTGCCGACTCATTACTAGAGATCAATTCCTTCAATTCGTCAATATTTATATGAGGACAAAATTTAAACCGTGGGCTATCACAATTTATATGATGATCTTCTATAAATTGGATCAACCTTTGCTCGTCCTCATATCTTGTCGGAACACCATAATAAGGGAATTGGTGAGGTTCTAGATTTATTTCTGATATGGAAATTTCTGCAGAACTGCCCATAGTATCCACCTTCATCCCCTATAGTTTTGAGCCTACTAATTAGGGGTATTTTTATGATTTGTATTTGCCAGTTCATCCTAATCTCCTAGATTTATCTGGCATAAGTTTACAACAACTTAGAAAAACTATCTTGTCATTTAATTGTCAGAATTATGGCGGTCTTTTATCAATCATCGGTTATTCTCCAATTATTTAGTTCAAAACCCTGCCCAAATCTAGCTCGTAGATATGTTGGTTTTTTTGCGTCATCTCCCAGTTTTCGACGTAATCGCTTAACAAGGTTAGATAATTGCTGATCGGTATAACCCTCGACAGATTCCCCATAAACAAGCTGTGCAATCTCATTCTTATCACAATACCCATTGTTATTTGCAAGTGATAAAAGAAACCGGTTTTCGAACTTGGTCAGGCTCAAAGTCTTTCCAGCTAATATTATTGTTTTTTTACCAATTTCAAGTAGCAAGGTTCTGTTTGATATATGCACGAAGTCGACGGATGTGCTCACTTCCTGATGGGCCACCTCCCATTCGTACACAGTTAAAAACTCTTTAGGATTATTATCACGGCAATGCACCCAAAATATGCGGTTTGCTAACTGCAGTAAGTTCCTAGGCACCCCCCCTGATTTTAAAATCAACTCATTATCGATAATTCTTCCTAATGCTGGTTCACAAAGAGGTTTCAAGGAATCTATTCCAAGGGAGTTAAAAGCCTTAAGTCTTGACGCAATCAAGCTACGTAAATCATCAGAAGTCCACACTAATTCCGCGTAATCCAATTTATCTGGACGAATTCCTGGCATTGAAAATAATTGGCTTTTCTCATCTGCAGGCAAAAAATATTTAAATGCTAACCCCTTTATCTCCATAATACGCAGATCTGATAACAGTGATGGCAGAAAATCCAACCATGATAACGTTTGCGGTAATTCATCAACCGCATCAACGAGGACATAAACCGCTTTTAATCCCAAGCTGAGTACAATATCAACGAAAAGTTCAAGCGCAGCAAATGATGGAATCGTTTCAATATTCTCATTAGTGGAGATCAAATCTGAAAACTTTGCAAAAAAGCGAGTCGAGTGGGAAACGTTCTTATCTCGCAGGAAATCCTCTAGACGGTGCTTCACAATACTATTGTAAAGTTCCCGCCGACTATCTTGAGCCATATCTTGTGATATAGTTTTTTGAATGTATTTATCTAAATTTGTAGGGGTTAGTAATTTAGAGGCAAATTGATGACATAGTCGTAATATATTAGATACTTGTTCATCCGCAGAGCTGAGTAAGTATTCCCCTTTACAATCAGAAATTGTCCTAAATAAAGCATATAATCCCTCCTGCAAAATAACTTTTATGTGGTCTTCTGGCATAAGAGAATTTGGTTGCCTCCAATGAGAAAATTTGTTATAAACAATAACCAAAATTTTTCCACTCGAATCTATTGGGCAGGCATTTTCTTCAATCCTTCGCCTGTGTGCAGTTTTTCCACATCCCCTATTTGCGAAAAACAATACCGTCTGCGGTTTATCTGGATCCCCATATATCCATTCTAACTTGCCTGTATCTACGAAAATTGACTTTACATAAGTTTCTTGTTCAGCATTCGAATCCTCGAAGGGGTTTTTATCAAACCCCCAACGATTCAACCAATCTCTAATCCTGTTTTGGATTATTGGCGATGGTTTTTCAGGCATAATCCAACTCTCCTTCAAAGACTTTCGATTTAACCAATAGTGGTAGTATGATAAACTTTGTAGACAACTGCCACGCTTGGGCTCATAATGAAATATGAGCATCGGTGTAAATTATATACTTTTTCTGGTTCAAGGCTGACAACAACCTATAAATATCGAGACTATCCATCACTACACAATACCCTCAGCCTCAACAAAATTGTCAGATAATATTTTTGTGATATTCGCCCAGTCTAATACTTTACGATGAAAACAAATCTTATTTAGGACTTATGCAAAACCTTGAAAGAGTTCTCTAATCTTCACGAAACTACTCTCATCTTTTTAATTTACACAATTGGTGTTGATTAGTATATAATTTCATTCTCCGTTAGTCTTATTATTAGAATTTATCCGTAATAAAATTTTTGGACGAAAAAACCGGTTTTTATGGTATTAAGCGGGCAGTTTTCTTATTTCGGATAGAGTTTATTATATCACTTGAGCTAGACATTATTCGAATGCGAATTATAAGATTACAATTACTTTATGAATACTCCGAAATATTTTTAAGGCGCATCTTTTCAATTGCCAACCGGCCGGTTTTGGCTTGAAATGCGACGTTTTTTTGCCCTGGCATGACCATCGTTGCTCCACCCATATACAGAAGTAAACAAATCATAAACAGATAAGAATAATTACGCTCCCTAGAAGTATGGGATGTAATTATTTGAATAATATTGCCTTTGAGACCCCTATATATGTTTATCACTAGCTACGCCGAGATTAAAAGTGGTGTTCTCCAGTAACAACAAAGTGAAGCTGGTATTGGGACAAGTAATAGATATTACGACTTCTGTCTTTACTCAGCCATAGTAAAATTGTCTCATGACTACTTACTGCGATTATTGCAATTCTCACGCTGAAGATACATTTAATAAGGTTTATCACGAGACCCAATATGGCTTTCCCCTTCAAGACGATAATTTATTATTTGAGCGCTTGATCTTGGAAATCAACCAGGCTGGGCTTTCGTGGATAACGATATTAAAGAAAGCCGATAACTTTCATGTTGCATATAGTCAGTTCGATATTGATAAAATTGCATCCTATGATGAAACAGATCGCGCTCGATTGTTAAGTGATGCTGGCATAATTCGAAACCGCCTAAAGGTTAACGCAGCTATTGAAAATGCTCGGCGAATTCAAACCTTGCGTAATGAGTATGGATCATTCAAAGGATGGTTAGATAGCCATCATCCTCAAACTCTGGGAAACTGGACTAAACTATTTAAGCGCACATTCATATTTACAGGAGGAGAGATAGTCAAAGAATTTCTGATGAGCACCGGCTATTTGCCTGGTGCTCATACGCCCGATTGCCCAATTTATGAGGTTGTTATTGCCAAGCGCCCTGCTTGGTATTCGGGCTAATATTTCCAATAATACACTCACAGGATTAAATCAGTTGACAACACTATCCTTTTACCGTAGTTATTGTGTTCAGGTCTTGAAGAAGACCTTTATTTTCACCGGCGGAGAGATCGTCAACGAATTTCTCATGTCCACCGGGTACCTGCCCGGCGCGCACCAACCCGATTGCCCCATCTATAAAAAGGCGGCAAAGCAAAAACCC
>Ga0172373_10000546_pt1 | contig 61413 bp, 50 predicted proteins | sample Lak10m_2_FD_114546 | JGI IMG/M metagenome (GOLD analysis project Ga0172373, IMG submission 114546) | Freshwater microbial communities from Kabuno Bay, South-Kivu, Congo - kab_092012_10m | ecosystem: Environmental > Aquatic > Freshwater > Lake | place: Democratic Republic of the Congo... | reverse complement strand
CGACGAATTCGTGACGTCCTTCCAGTGGGAAGCCGGTACTTTGGTGGTCAAAAACAGGCTTATTCTGAAGATTACTTCTTTTAATGGTAGCTCCGGTCGCCTGTGACCGGATAGTTTTGAGTAATGCTTTATCTTTTTCCCATTTTTCAGATGAAATTTCCCATCCGGACGGGCTGTGGCATGCAATACAGTCTGTTTTGAGGGTACTGCCATGGGGAGATTGGCCTATGACAAGCATAGGCCCCAGGAAAAAAAATCCGAATAGCAGTCTATGTAGCAAATCGGTTATTTTAGTTCAGCGCCTTCCATGATGATGTCGTATTTGTATCCGGCACCGAAGTCTTTGTTGGTTGCAATCGTTCCCTCCATGGTCAGAATAGCACCCAGGGGAATATTCTCCATCGTAGTGACGGTCAAATCCAGATTTTTTCCGGAGCCATCCTGTAGGTGTACCCAGTTGCGTCCCATAATCATTGGATTTATTTTGACACATTTGCCGGTTACTTTTACTTTTTTTCCATTGAATTTGGCTGGGCTGGCAAAAATATTGGCTATTTTGACCGACCCGGGAGCAAGTTTTATGGGTTCTGTTACTTCCAGTGCAACAGGGACTTCCGGGGAAGGATTCATTCCCATACCGCTTTCCATGGGTTGGTCGCGGAGGTCAGAAACCAGATAAAGGGTTTCGAATACCCGGTTAAATTCCTGACTTGGAAAGTTTTGCTTGACCAAGGCGCGTTGGAAGTAATAAGTGCCGCCGAGACGAACATCCTGACGGGCAGCTGCTACCCAGAATTCTTCTCCATTTTCACTTACGCGGAGGTAAGTATATCGACTGGTATTCATGGATTCAAGGACGACTACCTTGTGTTCCGACTGGTCTTCCGGCTCGGCTTCGGTGGGTGTGTCTTGAAAAATGGGTGTATTGTCGGGACTGGCTGTTTGTTCGGATTCGACGACTTTGGGGGTGTTGTTACACGCGAAGAAGAAGGGAACAAGCAGGAAGAGAAAAGGGAAACGTACATTTTTTTTCATAGTAGCGGAAAGTATATTTTCAAAAATAAGTATCTGCTTTATTTAATGAGGTTAAAATTTGTTTTCAAAATATTAAAACCGGCGGATAATTTTTGTGTGTAACCGGTGTAAGGGGGTGGTCGTATTTGAAAAAGTGCCTTCGTAGTACGTGTGCAGACTCCATTTTTTACTGATGGTGAAAGAAAAATCGGCTCCGCCTATGTACTGCTGTACCTTATTTTCGTAGTAGCTATAGGCATAATCGACATATCGTCCGTTTAAATCAGCGAACCACACCCCGGGAATGAGTTCTTTGGATAGCCGGACACCCAGCATCCGGCTGTTGAGAAAATCTGTCTGGAGTAGATTAGCTGTTATAGAAGCACTGGCTTTGAGAAGGGGGATTGCGTTCACATTGAGGTAGCTATTGATATTGAGTGAGCGATTGACTTGATTTTTCTGGAAGCGCCAACTGCTGCTGGCACCCCAGGAAATGGTTTTGAAGGGGCGGTAGTTGAGGGAAGCGCGTAGGCCTTGCCGTGTTTCGTTTTCAATCAGCTGGTCGATGAAGCTCTTATAGGACTCGTAGTAAATCACATTTTTTCGATTGTCGTAAGCCGCCGAAATACTCACTTTTCGGGAGGGCTGCACCTGTATGGATACGAGGGAGTTGGTCAGATGGGGTCTTTGTCCGACAGTAGAAAACAGGTCGAGCTCCAGGGAAGCAAACGCGCTGAGTATATTACCCAAAGCGGCGGTTTGTTGGAAGTAGGCAAACCGTCGGTCGGTCTTAAGCCGGTTTTGCTGTTCGACGAATGCCAAGGTCGTCTGGTGGGTGATTCGGCCGGTATCCACGCTAAAGTTGAGATACCCACCTGCCTGGAGCAGGTGGAGGTTAATCCCGTAATCTTCAAAATCAGGACGCGACCCTACCAATACCCCGCTGTGCCACCTACCCCATTGTTTGGCATATTGCAGGCCATCGATAGCGCCCATGCTGGAGATATGCTGGTTCATTCTACGCCCTAAAAAAAGGGAGGCGCTGGTATCGATATCGTATTTTACCCCCAATGAATAGATAATCAGCGAACGGTTAAAGTTGCTTCGAACTTCATCCCAGGCACCTAGGGTATGCCGGAAAGTAAGGTAGTTTTCGGTAGAAAACCGCGAGTTATTGATGTTTGTTCCTTGTAAGTTAATAGAATAGCGCATTTGATGTAGGCTGGCAGCACCGGCGAGGTTGCTGTATGAGGCGGCAGATATCCTGCCCCGTATTTCTTGCCGGTTGGTTTTCTCGGTCTCTGCACGATCTATCTTGGGCGCAATAAACGCTACCGGTTCCGGGTTGGCGTTCACGGGAGCGTTGGGTATTTGAAAATTATTTTTTGGCACACTGGGTATCTTCGGGGCACGTGCGTATAAATAGGTTCCGATAGCCGGCCGATACTGGCCGGCCAGCACCACCGCTACACAGGATACGGTGGATTTATTTTTCACCACCAGCCAAGGCAGATACCCTACCCCCGTACTGTCTTTAAATAGCGTATCTCCGGGTTGAATCGTTTCGGTAGAAGCGAATTTTACATACGTGTGCTGAGAAGATACAAAGGTGACCGACCCTTGCAGATACGCCGGATTCGGCTGAGCAGTTACCGCCGCCAGACCGAAAAGCATCCAAAAGTAAGTCAGGTATATCTTCATTCGGTTCACATTTTTGCGTTAACTCCCTCTTGGATGACAGCTATAGCAAGCAGTACTTACATATTGGTAATTGCGCACCCGACGGTGTTCTTGTGCTAAGTCATTTTGGTTGCTATGTTCGTGGCAGTCAATACAACTGAAAACAGCATAGTTGCCGGGTGTGGTGTGGCATTCGGTACAACTGGACCAAACACCGCGATGGTGCCCGCTATAAATAGGAAAATGCTGGGCGTCGTGGTTGAAGGTAGCGGGTTCCCAGGCATTCTCGCTGTGGCAGTCTTCGCAGCTCGTCGGAAATTGAGCCGTAATATGGTTGGGGTCTTTGGTCTTGTTGTAATCAGCTATATGGCAGCCCACACAGGTATTAGGGGTGTTATCGTAGTTTCCTCCGATATGGCACTCCGCGCATTCTTTTTCAATTTTCTTATGGGCGCCTTTGAGGGGATAGAACTTATCGTGGTCAAAGGCAGCGGGTATCCAGGCTCCGGTGGTATGGCAGGTAGCACAATCGGTGCTGAATTGCGACTTTGCATGGTTCGGTGAAAGGGTGCGGGTATAATCTGGTTCATGGCATCCAAAACAGGTATTGGGCGTATGGCTGTAGTTGTTGTTGACGTGGCAGGCAGCACAATCGTTGGAGATGGCAGCATGGGCACCATCCAGTACGTAGAACTTGTTGTGTTCTGCGGTAAAAGAGGCTGGGCGCCACCCGCTTCCATGGATGGAATGGCAGGCACCGCATTCGGTATCCAAGCCGAGTTGGACATGATTTGGCTGTCGGGTTTGCTGAAATTCCTGCTGATGACAATGGACGCAATCGGTGTTGCGGCGGTCAATACGCAAGGGGTTGTCGGCCGCGTGGCACTGGTTGCATGCAACGACACCATGCACCCCAATCAATGGAAACCCGACGGCCTGGTGTATCTCGGCTATTTGATTCACTTGCCAGTTTACGGCTGTATGGCAACGGGCACAGTCGGTACCGACCGACTGTTGATGGACGTCGGTATGGCAGGAGTAACAATCGGGTTTGGCCTCTGTAAAGAGCAGTCTGGGGTGGCAATCGCGGCAATTTACCTCCTGGTGTTGCCCTTCCAGCGGAAATTGCGTTTGACGGGAATGGTCGAACTTCGGCAGGTGGGCGGCAATACTGTCGGGGTGGGTGGGTTGGTGTCGTTCTTGTCGCTGCCACTTTTCCGCAGCGATAGCCCAGCCTTCCGGAGAGTGGCAGTCGGCACAATCCAGTTTGAGGGAGGGTCCGTGCGGCGATTGACCGAACAGTTGCAAAGTGAGGAGCAGGAGCCCTGCTATTGGTGGCAGTCTTCGCATTTGAAGCGCTTGAATTTATACTGTATAATAGTTTTATCTGCGATAACAACTGGTTTATGGCAGGCGTCACAGGCTACTTTGGCATGTTTGCCCTCCAGGCTGAACGCTGTTTTGTTGTGATTAAACCGAGGTATTTTCCAGTTTTCTTCGCTATGGCAGCGCTTGCAATCGGTTTGGCCTTTTTGCTCAAACTGTCTGTTGTGGTTGTCTTCATGGCAGTCGGCACAGCGATTGTGCAACCCACTGAATTGACCGTAGGGATGGATAATATCCGGTAGGTGACAGGCGCTGCACGCTTGCTTTTGATGGGCACCATGGAGCGGGAAGGGCGTCAGATTGTGGTTGAACTGACTTTCTTTCCAACTGGAGGTAGCATGGCAGGTCTCGCAGGTCTGTTCCGGGTAGTATTTGGTCGGGATTTCTCCGATATGGATATCGTCATGGCAATCTACGCAGCGCTGTTTTATATCCCGAAAAACCCATTTTTCTTCTTTTCGGTGACAGGCAAAGCAAGGGGTCGCTTCGTGTGCCCCTGTGAGCGGAAATTTCGTCTGGCTATGCATTTCCAGAGTGTATAGGCTGGTTTCAAAGCCATCCGTATGGTGGCATACGCTACAGTCGGGGGTGACACCATTCGCTCGGGTGAACTGGCCCTCATGGTGGTCTTCATGGCAACTGGCACAGGTGTTGTGGGGCAATGGGTCGGTGTAGTTGGCTGTTTTATGGCATTCCTTACAATCTACGCTGACGTGTTTTCCCAGCAAGGGGAAATCGGTGCGTGCATGGTTGAAATTATCCAGGTCATTTACCTTTTGGAAGGAGTTTTCGGTATGACATTCGGCACAGTTGTTTCCTAGTTTGCCTTGGTGCTTATCCTCGTGGCATTGGGCACAGGCAGTAGTCGGGATGCCATTTTTGTCTTGAAAAACAGTGAGTGGCGTCATACCTTGTAGCGTATGGCACTTCGCGCAATCTACGTTTTTGTGTTTTCCTTTGAGTGGAAAAACGGTGTTGTTGTGGTTAAATCGCGAAAGCCCCCGCTGACTGGTAAAGGCTTCTTCTACGTGGCATTCCTTGCAGTTGGTGCCGAGCTGACCCCGATGGGTATCGTCGTGGCAGCTGCTACAGTTGTCAAAAGCGATTTTGGTGAAATGCTGGAACTCTTTGCCATTGCGCATTTCTTTCTTGTGGCACTTTATGCAGTCCACCTCTATATGCTTTCCCTTTAAGGCAAATTTGGCACGGTTATGGTCAAATCGGGAAGCTGGCTTGAAATCCTCTGTGGTGTGGCACTTCGCACAATCGTTGGTAGAGAGTGTTTTCTGGTGCACGTCTTCATGACAAGATCCACAGGATTGTTTCAGTCCCAGAAAGGTCGTTTTCTTTTTCTTCAGCGTAAGGTCTGAAACGTAGTCTGCTTTGTGGCATTCCCGGCATTCCGTTTTTTTGTGGGCGCCGGTCAATTCATACCCGGTGAGCTGGTGCTCAAATTTATCTTCATCGAGCCGGACGAGGTCGAACGTCCGTCCGTGGTGTTCGTTGTGGCAACTGGCACAGGCTTTGCCTTTTACTTCTTTGGAAACGTGAAACCCTTTGTTTTGAACCACCCGGCTTTTGAGCTCCTTGTGGCAGTCGAGGCATTTATCGTTGGACACTTTTTGACCCAGCACATGGCATTTGGTACAGTTGGAGATACCTTCCAATTCAGCGTGCGCTTTCGACAAGTCGCCCGGAGAAAGTTGTGCCCTGAGGTTGCTGGCAACCAGCAGGAACACCGACAGTCCAATCAGTCTATGCCAGGTTTTCAATGCTGCTCGTAATTTATTTATGTCCTTTGAGGTAGGGCTGCTTATGTAAAGGTAACTGGTTTTTTTAGCTGCTGCCGGTTTTTTTTTAAAAAGGCTGCTTTTTAGTGGGCTTAGTGGTGTTTTCGCATGGTATAGCCGAATCGTGTCGTGATTTCGATACCGGTTTTTTTCAAAAACTGGGTGGGTAGTTCACCCCCTGCAAAAATATACACCAGGTCATTTTCGATGGTGGCGGGTACCTGCCCGTTGGCATAGGTCAGGTGTATTTGATGGGGTTCGATCCGAACCAGGTTGGACTGCAGGTGGACTTCCAGTAATTGCTGTCGGACGGCTGCTTCCAGTTGTTCCCTGTTTTTGGGTTTGAGTCGGCTAAATGCTTCGCTCCGGTAGCTCAGCAGCACGCGGTTTTTTAGGGCAAGGGACAGCGCAGCTTCAATGGCTGAGTCACCGCCACCAACTACCGTGATGCGTTTGCCTTCCAACAGCTCGGGTTCCAGTAGGCGGTAAGCTACGTGCTCCAACTCCTCTCCGGGTACCCCTAGCTTGCGTGGGCTACCCCTGCGACCGGTAGCCAGTAGTACGCGCTGGGCTTTGATATCATAGCCCTGGTTAGTGCGAATTACAAATAAGCCCTTCTCCCGTTGTATTTCTTCTACTTTAGTATGCTCGCGTACCGCAATCCCATTCTTTTCGAGGGTAGATTGCCAGAGCGTCAGCAGCTCCTGTTTACTGGTTTCGAACAGGCGTACTTTACCATGCAGCGGCAGCTCCATCGGAGCCGTCATAACTACTTTGGAGCGGGGAAAGTTATATACCGTTCCGCCGAGCGAATCCTGGTCGAGGAGTAAAAAGTGGAGTTGGTGCTTTTTAGCCATAAGCGCTGCAGAGATACCGGCAGGTCCGGCACCTACGATGACCAAATCAACGACATCTGCTGCCTTATTTTGGGAAAGGCCGGATTTAAGTATGCTGGCAACTGCTTCCTGCCCCTGTTCTACACTGTTTTTGATGAGACCCATGCCACCTAGCTCGCCGGCTATGTATATACCGGGCACATTTGTTTCAAAATGCTCGTTGACGTGTGGCAAATCTACGCCCCTTTTTTCGGTGCCGATGACCAGGGAAATGGCTTCCACCGGGCAGGCATGAAAACAGGCACCATGACCTATACATTGCGAGGCGTTGACCAACGCCGCCCGCCCGTTGATAATTCCAATGATATCTTTTTCCGGACAAGCGGTCACACAGGCTCCGCTCTTGATACAGGTATTTAAATCGATGACCGGATGAAGGGAGACTGGTTCAAACAGCCCCTCTTCCTTTGCTTTTTCAATTTTGGCCTCCACCACACGGGATTCGCGTTGCAGCTTTCGCACATATATCCATAAAACCAGCGCGCAAAAGAGGAAAACCGAACCGTATATAAGCAGTTGCTCCATAAATCCTGTTTAAAAAATCCAGTGGTAACCAAATAATAGGGTGATACCAACATGGATAACCATGATGACCAGCATAATGAGCGCGAACGGTAAGTGGGCGATATGCCAGTATTTTAATAAGTTTTGCATCGTGTGAAGCCGCTCAATCCGATTGTTGAGGGAAATCTCATTGCGCACCAGCTGCAAAATTTTCTTTTGATCCCTTCGGGAAAGCCCTTCCCCCCGCAGTGTTTCGGATATCTTGCGGATGGCCTGGCGGTCGTCTTTTATTTTTTGAATTATTCGCTGCATGTTTTCCGAACCACCCGAATGATTGGAGGTGGTGGTGCTGGAAAGAATAGCCTGGTAGCTACTTTCCTGCATTTGGTAGGTATGGCGCAATACCTCCTCAATATTGGTCTTCATCGCTTTTACCTCCTGGAGACTCAACTCCCGGCCTTCTATAGAACGCGGTATCTGCAGGTAGATAAACCGCCCTACTACGCCACTGGCTACGACGGCTACCATACTCCAAAAGCTGACAGAAACAATTCCTCCAAATTTAAAAGTGGTGTGAAATAATATCATCACCGGACCCAGTGTGCATAGAAAAATATGAAACTCCAGCCAGTATTTCAGCCTTCCAAAACGAGCCAGAGACCTAAATCGCTTCAAGGCCATATACCCAAATACGCCAATCAGGATGAGCAGGGTACCGATAATACCCAATCCATGTCCAAAAATGCCGCTTGGCTTGAACCACGCGTAATCCGGATGCAAAAAACGATCTTCAATGGGCGTGCGATAGTACTCGAAGCCGTGTATCCATAAAAAAATGGTCACGGCAATGACTATAAAGGATAAGGTGCCAATATAAATTCGGTGAACAAAGGGTGTCATGCTTGGTCAACTGTCATTGGTATGTCACAAAATAAGGACTTTTTTATTCGATACCGTCCAATAAGCCCGAAGTGGTACAATTTGTACTCATTCTAAACCACGGGAAGCGGGTAAACGACCACAATATGGGGGGATAGGGCTATACCAGATAGCCAGCTGCCCGTAATTGATCGATGAGTTCGCCCAGCCGATGGTAGAATTTATCCGTTCGCCGGGGGTCCGTACCGATATGGATGAGGAGTTGGGCTCCGTTTAGCCATCCGTGATCCTCTTTTTCCCGGCTGAATAGCTGGTCGAATAACCGATCGCTGCTTTTGTAGTTGGCTTCGTCGGGAGTCGTATAATCGGCGTTGGTGCCGGTATGTGGCGTAAAATTGATGAGTAGGATGCCTGCTTCGCTACACCAGCGGGTAATGGTTTTGTTGTACCACTCATAAGGAGCGACAAATAGCGGCTTGTCTGGTCGGGGTATTCCGATAGCATCTAACGCGGCATAGTTCGCTTCTAAATCGGCCATAAAGGTTTCTTGGTTCAGCAGTAGGGAATCGCGCTTATCCCAGTCGCAGTAAAGCAGGTGCTTGTCGGAGTGGGGTCCTACGAAATGGCCTTGTCGGTAGATTTTTTTTGTGAGCTGGGGATAGGTACGCACGAAATCGCCTGTGAAAAAGAAAAAGCCGGTCACTTGTTTCTCTTTCAGGGTATGTAAAATATCCAGGGCGCCATCGGCAAACGCATGGCCGGTGAATAGGAGCCGGATGCGTCGCTCCGACCGATCACTCCGAATAACTACCCCCTGGTTGTCGAGGAGATAGTCATGGTAAAAGGGCTGCGCACGGATTAAAAAGGGCAGTATCAGGAAGAGCGGGAAGAGCGTTTTTTTTGCCATTTGGAAGGTCGGGTTGCAAAAGAAAATACGGGTACGTCTATGCCGAAGAAGAGGCCGTATCTCCAGGCAGGAGTACTGGTCTCTACCCCATTTGCAGCGGTGATTGCCCGGGTCCGCGGTCCGTATTGCGCCCCTGCACCCAGGGAGAACGGCGATTTTGGAAAATTATACAGTAAATATCCACCCGGTGCAATAAAATTATCCCAGCGTACCTCGGGCAATAACTCCGCCTGGGAATCTCCTAAGCGAAAGGTGGCCATGGTGCCCAGATCGAGTACGGAAAGGAGAAAAGACATCGACGAACTCCGCTCTTTTGACACCCTCCAGCTGGTCGAAATACCCACGGGGAGGCTCAGTCCTACTGAATAGGCACCGGTTCCGGTTGCTTCCAGTCTTTCGCGACCTAAAGATAATCCAAGGTAGGTGTTGAGACCTAGGTTAAAGCTGCTCTCGCGCTTTATACGGGAGCTGCCCGGAGGGAGCGCCGCAGCGAGCAGGGCACCTTTCATGTCTTCCGGAGTCTGCGCCGTAGCGACATTGGCCATGAAGCCACCGTAGCGCACCAACGTGTTGGTCACCTGATTCCAGCGTTCGGATGCCGGTTGACTAGGAGCGACTACGACCTGGAATAACTGTATCAGCTGCTGAATCGCATTGCCATACCGCTTGGCCTGTATATCTTCAAATAGCGACAGTAGGTACTGGTTGACGGAAGCGAATGCATGCAACGAGGGCATCGACTCATGTTGTTCCACCATTGGATGCTCAATGAAGGTACTTATTATATCTGCGCCCACACGGACGATGGGCAGGTAGTCCGAAAAGCGGAGCTGATCTTGGGGTATATGGCGTAGGCTATCGCGGATGGTATATCCGTTAAATACCAAATCAGCCAAACGAGTGGTAATGCGCGCTACGTTGCGGGACGAAAGCCGGCTCTGCCGGGAAACCACCTCTAATCGCTGTTGGACGATACCCAAAAAAACATCTCGTTGTTGTTCGTCGCGCATCAGCGCCCAGAATTGATCCGGGCTTATGTAATGTACGGCCTCACCGGGCTCGGAAACCTGTAGGCAGGAGAGTAACTGGGAGGCCATATCCACTACGCTGCCCAATAAAGCTGCCTGCTCCAGGGCATGTGCCGGAACTCCAACATATCCCGTATCCATTCGTACGAGCAGGCATTGCAGGGTATCACATCGCCTGGCTATACGCTGCCAGGTTGCTTCTATGCCAGAGTGGTCCAGATTCAAACCGCTGGTGGTTTCTAGGACGGATGTTTCCTGTATGGAGGGCAACCCGGGACTCACGACATTTAGGCGTTTCTGGGCGGGCAGGATGCGTTGTTTTGTCCAATCTTTAGCCTGATTGAGCTGGTTTTGCTGGTATTGCAAGGTAGCGTAATCGGGCTGCTGGCTGGGGGTGGTTATACGGAGCGCATCCAGCGCCCGGCGAATAAATTTGAGGGCTTCCAGGTCATCGAGTAAAAAGGCGGGCTGTGATTCCCAGAACGCGATTTCCCGATCGAGCTGTTGGCTAAATGTTTGCCGAGCTTCCTCGAGCTTTTTCTGCTGCTGCTTCAGCGCCGCACTGCCCCGAGACCGGACGAAATCTACCTTCTCCTGCAAGCGCTGTTCGATACCAGATACATCCCGGTAGTATTGCATCAGGAAAGTAGTGATAGGCGGCGTCCCGTCGGAAGCGGTAATTAGTCTTTTGGACAAGTCGATGCCGCTGGCTACGAGTTGGATGGAATCGGGTTGCGAGCCAAAAAATTCTTCGTACCGTTCAAGCCTGGAATCATCCGCCATGGGTTGATAATAACGCTGACCTGACAGCAGGCTGGGGATATTGTAGAGCTGATTTTGGCTGTTTTTTATAGTCCAGTTAGCCAGGCGCTGACTGGATCGTTCAATTTTATCCCAATAATCGTCAAAAGACTGTCGAAAATCCCGGTTGGAAAAAAGCACGCTGTCTTTGGATTCGGTCACTAGTAGGAGTTCAGGCAACAGGTTGTTCTCTATGTGACTATTTATTTTTAGTATGGCTTTTTCGAGCGTATCCAGGTCGTGGTTGAGACCGAGTACCAGGTAGCGCAGGCTGTCTATGGATGGCCTGGCCGGGGTGGATTGCGCCAGATCGCGGTTGACCTGGAGGAAAAGCTGTTGTTGGCGCTGGGTCAGTCTGGAGGATAAGTTTTGGAGCAAAGTATCTGGGGCAACACCTTGTATAGTCATAGAAGCTATATCGTAGAAGAGTGCGATGTTATAAATATGGTTGGAATTGCGCAAGTGGGCGTAAGGCTCGGTTTCGAGCAAACGATGTATTTGCAGCCCCATGCTTTGCAGGTCGCGTACAAAAAAACCGCGGACAGTTGGCAGAAAATTTTTGAAATCGGATACCGTTGATTTTTCTTTGAAAAACTGGGCCGTATTTGGAAATAAAATAGCGAGTTCCTGCATGCCGAACTTGCTATCGGTCGGGTTGAGGTTTCTTTGGAATCCTTCTAAAAAGGTAATGCTGAACTCTTCTTTTGCGCGCGCTAAAACAAAATCGGTTAATCCGGCTACAATAGTGGCGGTATTGAATGCCGTAGGCGGCGTATTGGATCGAAGGCGTTGTTCGGCCTGGCGTAGGTCAATGGTGCCATCCGCTACGTCCGACTGGTAGGTATTGGTCAGGTCTTCCAGTGAAAAATAATCTTCTGTGGCACGGCGTGGGCTGGTGGTAGGTCGTGCAGGAGTGGGGGTGTCGGTAATCGAGCTTAGCGCTGTATTAAAATGGGTCAGCAATTCGGGAATGAGCGGGTGGGAAGTGGGAATAGTGCTGAGCTCCAGGGATGCGAGCTGATGGTGAAAAAAGGAGTTATCGTCTATCTTTTTGATTAATTCAAACCATTGATCGGTATATTTTAGCGTATCGGTTGCTTGTATTAGGCCGCTCATGACGGCGATGTGTGCCGTGATGGCGAGGAGGTCTTCCTTCCAAAGGATGGTTCCTTCCGGTGGATTCCCATTCTTCTCTACCAGCCGAATCCAGTAAGGTGCATTTTCCAGCAGAATCGGTTGGTAGGATTTTTTTCTGAGTTGCTGAGGGCCATGCCATGCCTTTATTTCCAGCGCAGTAATCTGGTACAGGCCATACGATTCCAGCGGAATGATGCCGGTTGGTGGAATAAGGAATGGGTCATGGGTAGAAATATTTCCTCCCAGGCCTTCAATCAATTTAACTTTCACTGATTGATTAAAAACTTCCAGGGAGTCTGCCGGAGTTTGGGCGAGTAAATCGGCCAGATTTCGGGTAGTCTGGTACACCGGAGTTTGTGCTCGGGCGGAAAACACCAGTAGCGCAATTGGAATAAGGAGAGAAAATTTGGGGCGCATAGGATTGTTTTTTGGCAGTAAATCAAGATAAGCCGGAGCCGAAATAATTAAGCGGGCTGGGATGGAGGAAGGGGGCTAGCGTCGCTGCTGGCTTGTTCTAGGGCATATAACGCATTTTTTTCGCGCAAATAAACCATCAACTGGTGGGTACCCTCAATGGTCATTTCCTGGTTCTCATACATTCCAAAGGTGAGTACCATTTGAATCTGTTGTATAAAATCCAATTCCTTTTGGATAATTGAGCAATTTGGGTTTTCCAGGTTGTTGCTCATGGTATGAATAAGGGGGGCGAGGAGTCTATAGAGGGGAAGCAACCGGACTTTAATCTCTGGCAGGATGACTGCTCCGCTGATAAAGCCTTGTAACTGTCGGTTAGTTTGGCGCAGCGAATCCAACATTTCCATGTTTTGTACACGTCCCATTTGGTAATTAGTTTTATGGTTTTGACAATGAGGTGGCGATGATTCTAGATGAAAAAGTGGTTGCAAGGGAGAAAATATACTTTTCTATCGATATTTTCAAGCTGAGCACCACGCTGCATGTATAGCGGGTATAAAATATTTGAGTACAACGGTATCTCTTAGTATATTTGACTGATGTACTTGTGAATCTACTATTTTTTCATCAATCTACCTTGCACATGGCAGTGTTGTTTTTTCGCCTGGTGACTATAGTGGCGAGTCTGGCTGGTCTGGGCGTGCTGGTTGTACTGGTTCGCCGGCTTATGCGTGCCGGGTCGAATGAAAAAGAAACGGATGAACGAGGTGATGCCATCGCATCGAATTTTTTTCAACCGCCTTCGGCGGTATTTTCCGAAGCCGATGAAAATGAGTCCCCTTCTTCTGAAAAAGGGTTGGCTTTTGACTCGGAAGCACCCACTCCCCCCATCATTCCCGATATCCCCCTGACCCCGGAAGAGCGTCGCCGGGCACAGGAATACCTGCAACAAACTTCTGAAAATACTACGGACTAATGCGGGAAATCATCCGACCCACCGCCGAAGTACTGTTCGCTGCGGAACTGGATGCGCTCGCTGCTCAGGATACGCATCCCCGGCCTCCCGGCTGGCTGCTGTCGCCCCGGGCGATATCCCTTTACTTGTTGGGGGGTACGCTTCCCGACGGACAGGTGATATCCGCCAAGTATGTCGGGCAGCGCCACTTGATTGAAATAGCTATTGCTACCCTGGCTACCGACCGCGCGCTGCTGCTTACCGGATTGCCGGGAACCGCCAAAACATGGCTCTCCGAGCACCTGGCTGCGGCTATTTGCCGCGATTCAACCCTCCTGATTCAAGGATCGGCCGGGCTGAGTGAAGACGCACTCCGCTATACCTGGAACTACGCCCGATTGCTCACCGAAGGGCCCGGTGATAACGCGCTCGTGCCTAGCCCGGTACTGCGCGGTATGCTCGACGGCAAGCTGGTGCGCATCGAGGAGCTTACGCGTATGCCCAGTGAAGTCCAGGATACGCTCATCACCATCCTGTCGGAAAAAACCATGCCCATTGCCGAGCTCAACCGGCAGGTTCAAGCAGTACAAGGCTTCAATATCATCGCTACTTCCAACGATCGCGACCGAGGGGTGAATGAATTGTCCAGCGCCCTTCGCCGCCGTTTCAATACCGTCGTGATGCCCTTACCTGCTTCGCTGGAAGCAGAGGTGACCATCGTACAGCATCGGGTAGCTGAATCTGGCCACGCCTTCTCCCTACCTGCAGGCATTACCCCAGTAGAGGAAATCCGCCGACTAGTGCGCATATTCCGAGAACTTCGGGACGGCAAATCCGAAGATGGTAAGCTGCAGTTCAAATCGCCCGGAAGCACCCTTTCCACCGCAGAAGCTATTTCTGTAATTCATAGTGGACAAGCGCTGGCATCCTATTTCGGCGACGGCCGACTCAGTGCCGATAACCTGGCCTCCGCCCTCGTAGGCGCCGTCGTCAAAGATCCTGGAAGAGACCTGCCTGTATGGAAAGAGTATCTGGAAACAGTGCTCCGCCGAAGACCAGAGGACAAGGATATCTACCAGGCCTGCCGAAAAATGCTCTGAATCGTGCTACACCCTTTTCCCCATTCGATCCCCTGCCGGGCTGATAAACGCCATCAACAGGCCACTCACCACAAATACATACCCGAATTTTTGATTGAAAGAGGAAATCGGTAAGGCACTTAGCGTAATCAACAGCCCGAGTAACCAGATGATGTGGCCGTAAAAATGAAAGGGTATAGCAGGTGTTTCCGTCCTGGAGGGCATCCCCGTCAATGGCACCAAACGCGCCCGGTCGAGAAAGAGTAGGTACAAATTGATGAGCAAAAAGAAACCTACTACATAGGGCGTTCCCCTCCAGTGCAGCGAAATGGTGACGAACAAAATATTGAGCACCATCGGCAATAACATAAGGGCTCCTATGGTGATATAGCGCAGGGTAAGCAGTACAAAGCCGATGATGACCTGCGCAAACGCGATGAATCGCGCAAAATCACCTAAATCATATTCCGCGAGCCGCTCTTCCAGCCATACCGGACCCATAATGCCCGGAAAGCGGTGACCCGCATACAGCTTGGCCATACCCGCCGTAAAAAAAATAAGGCCCAAAAAAGCACTGCCGCCGTAATAGGTAAGTCTGCGAAACATGGAAATGGGAGTTATTCCGGAGGGAGAGCGTCTCCGCCGCCCCTGCGCAGTACCTGACCCATGATAATACCAGCTAGCGCCATGCCCATGATAGTGTATTGGAGACCCGAACCTTTTTCGAGCCCAATGAGATAGGTTCTATCCAGCAACCAAAGTACCGCGAGCAGTACCGAAACGCCCAACAATAAATAATACAGAACAAACAAAACTTTACGGATTGGCATAGGTGTCGGAGATTATTTATTAATCCACAATCATACTGCTTCGGTCGAGCTCCTGCTGTACCATAAACTCGGGCAGCTCCCTGAATTGGTATTGCTGGTCGCGGAGACGAGGTACGAAGCCCGCCTCGCGAATGGCATCCTGGATACCATTGGCGGTAAACCGAAACCGGGCACCTGCTGCAGATACCACGTTTTCTTCAATCATGATGCTTCCGAAATCATTGGCCCCAGCGTGCAGGCAGATTTGCGCCGTCTGTTTGCCTACCGTGAGCCAGGAAGCCTGGATATTCTGAATATTGGGCAGCATTATCCGGCTGAGCGCAATCATACGCACGTATTCATCGCCGGTACACGTATTGCGCGCGCGCTTTAGCTTCTTGAGTATGGTATCCTCATCCTGGAAAGGCCATGGAATAAAAGCAATGAAGCCTACCGATCCTGCCGGTCGCATCGCTTGCACATCTCTTATTTTGACCAGATGCTCCATGCGCTCCAGATTGGTTTCTATGTGTCCAAACATCATAGTGGCCGATGTGGTGAGGCCAATCTGGTGCGCAGCATGCATGATGTCCAGCCATTCCTGTGCACCACACTTGCCTTTGGATACGAGCCGTCTTACCCGATCATCCAGGATTTCTGCGCCGGCCCCAGGCAGTGAATCGAGACCAGATTCTTTGAGTGCCCGCAGCACCTCCAGGTGCGTCGATTTTTCGAGCTTGGTAATATGTGCCACTTCGGGCGGCCCCAGGGCATGTAGCTTGAGGCTGGGATAAAGCCTTTTCAGCTCACTGAATAGACCGGTGTAGTAATCCAACCCGAGATCCGGATGGTGCCCGCCCTGCAAAAGCAACTGTTCTCCACCAAACCGGAACAGCTCTTCAATCTTCTGTTTGTATTGGTCGATAGTCGTGATATACGACTCCCCGTGCCCCGGCCTCCGGTAAAAATTGCAAAACTTGCAGTTGGCAATACACACGTTGGTCGTATTCGAATTGCGGTCGATAATCCATGTAACGGTATTGCCCGGTACATGTCGTTGCCGAAGCTGATTGGCAACATATACCAAATCGGCCGTAGGAGCTTGCTCGAAGAGGAAAACGCCTTCTTCGGCCTGAAGAAATTCCAGGTTTAACGCCCGGTGTAATAGATCTGCTATCTGCATAGTGAAGGCTTGATTCAGTTGACCATAACGCTGTCGGGTCAGAGATGGAGGCAAATTTAGGGATTTATCCCGCAACAACCGCTTCCTAAATGTAAGAACAACACCTCAATAAAATGGATGTTGCCTCCAAATAGCAGAAAATGAAAAAAGAAAATCCTGCTTTTGGTGTATAAATTGGATTTTTTGTAAAACATATCTATTTTTGTACCAGAATTGCGATTGGCACGAAAAAGAGGGAACCACAAGTTCCCTCTTTTGCTTATACAAAAGTCGGATATTTGTGATAGAAGAAAAAATTGAGGCACTCTTACAGGAAAAATTCCTGGAGCCGGATTTCTCAGATTGTTTTTTGCTGGAAATCAAAGCGAGTGCAAACCAAAAAATCGAGGTGTTTATAGACGCCGATTCCGGCATCACCTTCGAAAAATGTCAAAAAATCAGCCGTCATCTCGAAGAACACATCGACGCCCAAGGCTGGTTGGGTGAACGTTATACCCTGGAGGTATCCTCCCCGGGCGTGAGTCGTCCGCTGGCACTCTGGCGGCAGTATCCCCGAAATATAGGCCGTAACGTAGAGGTCACCCTGGAAGATAAATCCGTCCGAACGGGAACCTTACATGCAGTCACCCCCGATACGGTGGTGCTTCAGGAAGAAGTGAAGACCAAGGAAGGCAAAAAAACCAAGAAAGAAATAGTGGAAACGGTAATCCCGTTCAGCCATATTGTTAAAACTGTCGTAAAAGTTTCATTTTAAAGCGAACGCTTATGATGAATTTGGTAGATACGTTCTCGGAGTTCAAAGCCGGAAAAAACATTGACCGCCCCACCATGGTGCGCGTGCTGGAAGATGTATTCCGTACGTTAATCCGTAAAAAATTTGGCTCCGACGATAACTTCGATGTTATTGTCAATACCCAGAAAGGCGACCTGGAACTCTGGCGCGTACGCACCATCGTACCCGACGGAGAAGTCACCGACGATCGCAGCCAGATATCTATCTCCGAAGCGCTGGCTATCGATGAAGACTACGAGGTGGGCGAGGAATGCTACGAACAGCTCATGCTCGAGGACTTTGGCCGACGCGCCATCATGGCCGCCCGCCAAACGCTCATCTCGCGTATCATGGAACTGGAAAAAGATGATGTTTTCCGCCGATACAACGAACGGGTAGGCGATGTCATCACCGGTGAAGTCAAACAAATCCTGAAAAAAGAAATCCTGGTTGTGGACGACGCTACCGGCAACGAACTGGTGCTCCCGCGAACGGAAATGATTAAAGGCGACTTTTTCCGCAAAGACGACGTGGTGCGCGCCGTCATCCGAAAAGTGGATATGCGCAACAACAACCCCGTGGTGATTCTATCCCGTACCGATAATATGTTCCTCGAAAAACTCCTCGAACAGGAAGTGCCCGAAATCGAAGACGGACTGATTAGCATCAAAAAAATTGTGCGTATCCCCGGCGAACGCGCAAAAGTAGCCGTGGAATCCTACGACGACCGCATTGATCCCGTAGGAGCCTGCGTAGGTATGAAAGGTGCCCGTATCCACGGAATCGTCCGCGAACTGCGCAACGAAAACATCGATATCGTCAATTTTACCAATAATGCCAGCCTGTATATTCAGCGCGCCCTGACTCCTGCCAAGGTCTCTACTATCGACCTGAAAATGGACAAAATGCACGCCAATGTGTACCTGGACCCAGACCAGGTGTCGCTCGCTATCGGAAAAGGAGGAACCAATATCAAACTGGCCAGCCAGCTCACCGGCTTCGAAATTGATGTGTACCGCAATAATGAAGAATACGAAATCGATGATGTGGATCTCGAAGAATTCGCAGATGAAATCGATGGATGGATTATAGATACCCTGAAAGGCATCGGCTGCGATACCGCACGGAGCGTCCTTTCCCTGAGTCAAGAAGAATTGATTCGCCGTACCGACCTGGAAGAAGAAACCGTAGAAGAACTTCTCCGTGTTTTAGCCGCAGAATTTGAAGACTAAACGCGCAAATTTCAAGAAAATCAGCGGGGAACGAACTCTTTTCTTTAAGTTTGCGTTCGATTCACTGCCCAGAGTATTAGCCTAATTTATCAGAATGACGAAATCTTTAGTAAAGATTGCCAAAGAACTCAATGTCGGGACAACGACTATAGTTGATTTTCTCAACCATAGTGGGTTTGATATTGAAAACAAACCCAATGCTAAGATCACCGACGAAATGTACGCAAAGCTTTTAAAAGAGTTCCAGCGGTCAATCGATGATAAAGAAGCTTCCAAACATGTCAGTATCGGGGTTCGGCCAAAAGCGAACGAGCCGGAAGCGCCTGCTTCTACCTCCCCCGAACCAACAGACGTGGAAGACCAAAAACCCCAGGAGGAAGAACGCCCTCGCGTGCAGCTAAAACGGCCTACGGTACTTGGGAAAATCGATTTAACCAGCCGTCTCCAAGAGCGCAATAAGGAAAAATCAGAGCCACCGACCAAACCAGTCGCCCCTGAAGTAAAACCAGCAACGCCCGTCAGCGAGACTCCGGCTGCTCCCACGCCGCCCGTAGAAACGCCACCTCCTCCCCCGCCTGTACAGGAAACCCCCGCACAGCCGATAACTACTTCGCAGACACCAGCCGAAACCCCCCCGCCTGTCGTACCCTCCCCCGCGCCCGCGACATCGGATACGCCCACGGAAGCATCGTCAGTATTCCGGGCAGATACGCCCGAATTGCGCGGCCTTAAAATTTTGGGTAAAATCGATACAGGTAAGTTCGAAGCACCTAAGAAAAAGAAAAAAGACAATAAAGACCAAGGTAAACGCCCCGGTGCTGAAGGCGATAAGTCTGCCCCCGCTTCCGGTGGAGGTGCGCCAAGGGATAAACAAAGCCAAGGCGGTGATCGCAGCCAGCCAGCTACCCCAGCTGCCGGCGATCGCAGAGATCAACGTCCCACAGATAAAAAACCCGGCGAAACGCTTTCCGAAGAGGAAAAGAAAAAGCGCAAACGCAAACGCAAAAAAGTGGGTACAGGTACGGAAGGCCAGCCTCGTACAGGTACCGACCAGCCTAAAGGCCAGGATCGCCCCAAAGCCCCCGGCAATAAACCGCCTGTAGTCAAAGACGAACAAAAAGAAGTCACCAAACGCGAAATCGAGGACAAAATCAAAGCCACTATGGCGCGATTGTCCGGCGGAGGGGGAAAGAAAAAACGTCAAAAACTTCAGCGCGATAAACGCGACCGTTTCCGCGAACGCCAGGAACTTCTCGAACAAGAGGCTTCCAATGCCAAGCTGGAGGTTACCGAGTTTATCTCCGTACAGGAACTGGCCAATATCATGGACGTATCCGTGTCCGAAGTAATCACGGCCTGCCTCAACCTCGGCGTAATGGTTTCTATCAACCAACGCCTCGATGCAGAAATTATCGAACTGGTAGCCGAGGAATTCGGCCATGAAGTGGAGTTCGTTTCGGTGGAAGAACAGGACGAGGAAGATGTACTCATCGAAGACGATCCGGAAGACCTCCGCCCCCGTGCACCTATCGTAACCGTAATGGGCCACGTCGACCACGGTAAAACGTCTCTGCTCGATTATATCCGAAGCGCAAATGTCGTCGCAGGAGAAGCCGGGGGAATCACCCAGCATATCGGTGCCTACGAATTTGTGACAGACGACGGTCGCAAGGTTACTTTCCTCGATACTCCAGGTCACGAAGCGTTTACCGCCATGCGCGCCCGGGGTGCCAAAGTCACCGACATCGCAGTCATTATTATCGCTGCCGATGACAGTATCATGCCCCAAACCCGTGAAGCTATCAGCCACGCTCAGGCAGCCGGTGTTCCTATCGTGTTCGCTATCAACAAAATTGATAAAGCGAATGCCCAACCGGAAAAGATAAAAGAAGAACTGGCTCAAATGAACCTCCTCGTGGAATCATGGGGCGGTAAATATGGTTCCCAGGACATTTCCGCCAAAAAAGGAATTGGAGTGCCCGAACTGCTGGAGCGCATCCTCCTCGAAGCAGAAATGCTCGGGCTGACCGCCAACCCAAGCCGCCTGGCAGTGGGAACGGTACTGGAAGCCTCCCTGGATAAAGGGCGGGGCTATGTCTCGAAAATGCTCGTCCAAAATGGTACCCTGCGTGTCGGCGATTCTATCGTCGCCGGGGAATATTCCGGTAAGGTGCGCGCTATGCTCAACGAACGGGGCAAACGTCTCAACGAAGCCGGGCCATCTACGCCCATCCTCGTATTGGGATTGGGCGGCGCTCCTCAGGCCGGCGACCGCTTCAAAGTAGTGGAAAGCGACCAGGAAGCCCGACAAATTGCCTCCAAACGCGCACAGATTACCCGCGAACAGGCCAATAGAGCAACCAAACGTATCTCGCTGGATGAAATCGGACGCCGCTTGGCCCTGGGCAACTTCAAAGAGCTCAACCTCATCGTCAAAGGGGATGTGGATGGTTCCGTAGAGGCACTCTCCGACTCATTGATCAAACTGTCTATCGAATCGGTTCAGGTCAATGTGATCCACAAAGCAGTTGGCCAAATCGCCGAGTCCGATGTCTTGCTCGCATCGGCTTCCGATGCCATCATCATCGGCTTCCAAGTGCGCCCGTCTAGCGGTGCCCGCAAACTGGCCGAACAGGAAGGGGTGCAGATTAAGTCTTACTCGATTATCTACGAAGCCATAGAAGAAATTAAAGCGGCTATCGAAGGGATGCTCGAACCAACTCGGGAGGAACACATTGTCGGCCAAGTGGAAGTGCGCGAAGTGTACAAAATCAGCAAAGTTGGCACCATCGCCGGATGTCAGGTCGTGGAAGGAAAAATTATGCGCAACAGCCATATCCGCCTCGTGCGCGATGGTATCGTGATTTTCCCTACCCGCGAAGGCGCAAATGGCGAAGTGGCGTCGCTCCGCCGTTTCAAAGAGGACGTTCGCGAAGTGAAGAATGGCATGGAATGCGGTATTAGTATCAAGAATTTCAACGATATTAAACTGGGGGATATCATCGAGGCGTATGAAGTGGTCGAAACCAAACAGAAGCTGAGCTGATATCATATACCAATAGCAACCAAAAAGGGGATTTCCGATATACCGTCGGAAATCCCCTTTTTGCTTAGATGGCAGATCGTACAACAGGCTGCCGCTGCTTACCTTATCGATGTCTGTGGTCCTTAAAAGGAAAGAGGCTGTCCGAAGAGTATTTTGACATCCGTGTGTCCAAATAATACGCTCGAGACAGCCTCTCTTATATACATTTTCCGCCGCCAAAGGCAGCACATAGCGTTATCAGGCGCGGTTCAGTAGGAAAGACTTTGGTAAATATAGAACCAACTCCTGACGAGCTTCCAAATCGTCGTGGTTCAGATTGTTCCATTTTTTCAAATCCTCCGTGGTAGTCTGGAATAACTTGGCAATCTGCTGGAGATTGTCCCCTTTAGATACTACATAGGTGGTTCGAAATACCTTGCCAGAGTCGGCGATGGCCTTTTGTTCGGGGCTGTTTAGAAACTGACGGAGCAATGAGGTGGCGTTTTCATCTGGCAAGGCAATGAAATAACCCGCTTCACTTTGTGGGACAATACCTTGCGTGAACGCTGGGTTGAGCTTCCCAATCGTAGCCAGAGGCAACCCCGTCACCCGCGCAATTTCACCAAAAGAAATCCGTCGGTAAATCCGAAGCACCCGTACATCCGAAGCCAGCGCTTGTGCCATATTGGGTTGTAGATTGTGCTGGCGGTAATACTTGGAAACATAAGCGGCTGCAATGAATGCCGGTACGTAGCGCTGGGTTTCCTTGGGAAGAAACTCCTGGACTTTCCAATAATTGCTCGAACCAGCCAGGCGAACAGCCATGCTCACTTTGCCCGCTCCACTGTTGTAGGCAGCCAGCACAAGCGACCAGTCACCAAACTGATTGTACAGGCTCTCCAACATTTTAGTAGCCGCTCTGGTAGATCGATACGGATCCATGCGCTCATCTACTCCATTGGCAATCTCCAATCCAAACTGCCGAGCTGAACTCGGCATAAACTGCCACATTCCAGTAGCACCAACCGGCGATTTGATGGCCGGTAATAATGCAGATTCAATCAGTGGAAGGTATTTCAGTGATTCGGGTAATCCGTTGGCGCGGAGCTGATGCTCAAAAACAGGGAAATAAATGGAGGCCCGACCTAAAATAGCTTCGGTTTCCTTCTTTCCAGTGGTAATGTATTGCAGAATTTGCGCAAGTACCTGTTCATTCGCTTCTACAGATACCGGTAATTGCAGGGTGGCCAGTCGGTCGACAATTTCCTGCTTGTTTAATGCCGCTAGCTCCGAAGAACCCGTAGCTTCATTGGCCAAAAGGGATGTGTTAGGCATTACCGAAATAGCAACTAAAGCCACTATCGCAGCACTGCGTGTCCATGGGAAAAACATTCAATTATGATTTGGTTAATAAAATCCCGGCCGCTTTTTCAAGCCTTCCGGTCTATCAATGGGATTCGTTTTGGATATTTGAATTTGGATATGTTCTAACACGTTATAAAACAAAACATTATATGATTGTTCGGCCAGCAAAATTAGGCTCTTTTTCAATGGCAAGCAACGTTTGGTCTTTTTTTGACATTTCTCACAATATGGATACGCATCTTTTGTGTTTACTTTAATTTTTTAATCAACAGAATAAACCAATTTATTTTTTGAATTAGTATCCATTTTATCAAACAAACCTGTTTTATTTGGATTTATTCGAAATACAACTTCTTATTTTGTTTTGATTAAAATTTAACGTTTCGTTAACGGCTGCTTCATTCAAAAAATTGAGTATCCGTCAAAATTTTTCAAAAAAATTGCATTTTGATTTGTTACAAAACAGGGTTACACTAAAAAAGAGACCATGCAAAAATCAGTTCAGGTACTGGCCTTTGGTATCGCACGCGATATAATAGGAACCAGCACCCTCTCTCTGCCATTTTCTCCGGATATGACCGTTGCTTCCCTGCGAATGGATTTGCTGCAGCAATACCCGGCTTTGGGCGAACTGAATGCCCTGGCTTTTGCTATTAACAGTGCGTACGCTCAGGAGGAGCAAAGCATTGCTCCAGGTGATGAGGTGGCGCTGATTCCTCCCGTGAGTGGCGGTTGAATAAGCCCCCGGGATTTATGCCGGTCGTGTAGGGCGTACTTCGATCTTGCTTGGAAGCGCGCGCGGGTGCATGTGCAATAAATCGCGCACCATCTGCCCAATATCAGCAGGCTGAATTTTCCAGTGGTCTTCCGGATTAGGCAGGTGATGGTTGAAATAGGTGGATACCGAGCCGGGCATAATGGTAGTGACTTTTATGCCATGTGGCCGAAGGTCGAGCATGACCGCTTGGGTGAATCCTACGAGGCCAAATTTACTTGCGTTATACGCAGCGCCTCCGGCAAAAAAATTACTGCCTGCCAGGCTCGCAATCGTAATTAGGTATCCCTGCGACGCTTTTAATGCTTCCGTACCCGCTTTTACGGTGTTGAAAACACCCGTTAGGTTGATGTCTATAGTCTCATGCCATTGTTCAGGACTGAGGGTTTCAATAGAGCCAAAGTGCCCTACGCCTGCGTTGGCAACCAGTACATCCAGGCGATGCCAGTGTTTTAATACCTGTCCAACACTGGCTTGCTGTGAAGCCAGATTCCTTACATCTGCTTCTATTCCGATAGCTTGTCCGGGTCCAATCGCATTCAACTGCTCGGCTGCCTGTGTGGCTTCGGCGGCATGCCTGCTGGTCACCGCTACGTGCATCCCTTCTCGAATGAGTGCTTCGGCAATTCCGTATCCAATCCCTTTGCTACCTCCGGTGATAAGCGCTGTTTTTCCAGCCCAAGTTCCTTGCATAACTCCTTGTTTTGCTCTTCAAACAACAGATGCTGCACAGGGTTTTTATTTTTTTTTCAAAAAAACGAAAAAAGAGGGAAGAAACGGAGCCCGCCCGCGTAGTAGGGATTGAAAACAATAAGCAATCCACACTAAAAATGACCAACCATGAAAAAGCAAGCATCCCATTTTGTGATGATGTCCCTTCTTTTGGGGAGCGGATTATTCTTGGTACAGTGCCAGACTGATCTCGGCGGCAATAGCAATCAGGACTTCTACCTGTACGGTCGCGGTGGCAATGGCCAGGGTTTTGGAAACGGAAACCAAGGTAACGCAAGTAGCCAAAACCCTGAAGCGACCTGTACCTGCCTGGCAACCAATTATCCGGTAGAAACTCTTTCTGAGGAAGAACGCAACCAACTGCTGCACATGCGGGAAGAGGAAAAACTCGCGCTGAACGTGTACCAGGTACTGGCTCAGAAATGGGGCCTGGCTCTCTTTTCCAACATCGCCCAATCTGAACAGACCCATACCGAAACGGTTGCCTGCCTGCTGGATAAATATGGACTCGAAGATCCAGCCGCAAATACCGTGGCAGGTGTCTTTCTGAATGCCGAATTGCAAAAACTCTACGACGCGCTGGTGGCAGAGGGCAGTACGAGCCTGCTGGCAGCCCTGAAGGTAGGAGCTACCATAGAAGATCTGGATATCGCAGACTTGCACACTGCTTCCGCACAAGCCGATAATCGGGATATCCTGGCAGTCTATGCCGAATTGACTAAAGGCTCCAGAAACCACATGCGCTCCTTCGCCGGACTGATTACCAACTATGGTGCAGCGTACATCCCGCAGTTTATTGCGGAAGAAGAATATCAGACGATTATGTCAACGGCACGCGAAACCGGCAGCGGTTTGTGTAAGCAATAACTTATATAGCTCTTCACCGGCAACAGAACGGTCGTATCTATGGCGGCCACCCTGTGCACCCATCGCCCGGAAAAGGATGGTATAGCGTATCATCCGGGAGTTTGCCGCCGCATAAACAGGCGGCGGCAAACTCCCGGATTCGGCCATCTGCGGCGAGTAAATCGGAAGAGGTAAAGCGCTAGCGCGTACGAGGGTTGTTTAGGAAAAAGTTATGAAAATCAATGGTGTAGTACTAAAATAGCTTATCATGAAAGCACGAATTATCTTAATAGCAGCATGTGCAATCGCTGTTTATTTGCCTCTGGAATCCACCGCTCAATGTGCAGGCGGTTGTGGCCGCGGTCAGGCGGGCATGTCTATGCAAAACCAGCAGGGTAAACCTGGTCAAGGAATGGGCTATGGTAAAGGCGCCCAAAGGGGTGCTGCGACGCAATCGGAGGTTTTTCGGTGCGACGAGGTGCTGGCTGAATTTCCCAAAGAGGCCTTGTCGGACGCAGAGCGCCAAAGCCTGGTACGGATGCGGGAAGAAGAAAAGCTGGCCAGGGATGTTTATACCGTATTGTACCGAAAATGGAAGCTGCCTATTTTTAATAATATTCTGACGTCAGAAAATAGGCACATGGAAGCGATGGCCTGCTTGTTGGCACGATACAACCTCCCCGATCCAGTGTCCAAACAGAAAGAAGGGATATTTACCAACAAGGATCTGCAAAAAGCCTATGACGTATTGGTGCGGGAAGGCAGTGCCAATGTGGATGCGGCCTTGCGCACCGGAGCGTATATCGAAGATTTAGACATTTTTGACCTGGAAGCAGCGCTAAAAGTGGCGGATAATGCGGATATTCAGGCAGTTTATCGAGATTTGGCAGCGGCATCCGGCAATCATATCCGGGCTTTTTCCAGGCAACTAGCCCAGCGGGGAGCGTCCTATATGCCCAAAATGCTCACCCAGGAGGCGTATGACGCGGTACTGGCCACTGCGCATCAGCGTTGCGATCGGTTGCATCCCTGATACCTATTGAAAAAAGTGATAAGATTGTCGTCGTTTGATTGTCCCGGAAGTTGGCCGGCTCCCCAAAAAGGAGCCGGTTAGCCAAGGGTAGGACCTGGTCGGTTTTTATTCGGTATGTATTGCTGCCATTTTGCTGAATGAATTACGTATGCTGGTTGCATCTGTCCTTTGTAAGGAGCTGAGCGATGCAGAGATTCTGCAGAAATCGCTGGAAGATTTGGATTACTTCTCCTGTATCTTCGAACGGTATGAGCGGCAGTTGATGCGCTACATCCTTCGGCTTGCCCGTATGCCCGAACAGGAGGCTCAGGATATTTTGCAAGATGCCTTTATTAAGATTTGGAAAAATCTGCACGCAATGGATCCCCGTATGAAAATTTCGAGCTGGATATTTCGCATTGTGCACAACGAGACCATCTCCTGGTTGCGTAAAAGAAATGCATTTGGAAGAGGGGCACTGCTTAGCTGGGAGGAGAAATATGACGACATGGAAATGCCTTCCTTCGCCGAGGAGGAAAGAGCGGGTTTAAAAGAACAGAAAGTAATGGATTTGCTGAATGACCTGCCGTTTGCCCATCGGGAGATTTTAGTGCTGCGCTTTTTGGAAGAGCTGAGCTATGAGGAGATATCAGATGTGCTCAGGATACCGGAAGGTACCGTGGCGACGCGGATAAATCGCGCTAAAAAAGGCTTTGCCCGACTGGCAACGGAACAGGGTATTCAATTCGAATTGTAGATGACAGAGATACTTTCAATGGAATAGATAGGTAAACGCAACATAACAAACGAATACCTGCAAACTCAATGTAAAATTGCGCATGGAACGTTCAAAACAACTCATGGCTCAGATTCGCGAATCGGGAGTCCACCCACACCCAAAGTGGCGGTTCGTGCTGGTTAAAATGCTGCGCACAGCAGGCTTCGTCCTTTGTGTAATGTCAGGGGCTGCTGCCTTTTCTATCGTGCTGTTTGCTGTTCAGCAGACTGATTTTGACTTGCTCGGGCATATGGGCCATTCTCGTATGGAGGCTATTCTGGCGTTGTTGCCCTTGCTCTGGATAGTGGTGTCGGTGCTCGCCGTTTTGGTTGCAATGTACGGTATCCGGTATTCAGAGCGTGGATACAAGTTTACGCTGGCTCGGCAGTTTGGATATAGTGCCGTGCTGAGTATTTTACTGGGCACCCTGGGTTTTATTTCGGGTGGGGCTCGTGTGCTGGAGCACACCTTTGATACGGAGCTCAGCTTGTATGAAAGTATTCAGGAAAAAAAAGTGCGTTTGTGGATGGCTCCGGAAGAGGGCAGGCTTGCCGGGCGCATTGTAGGGGTGGATAAGGAGGTGCTGAATCTACAGGATTTTGAGGGCAATTCCTGGAAGGTGCATATACACGGCGCATTCGTAGCGCCGATAGTTGAGCTGGAACCCGGGGAGGAGGTCAAGGTATTTGGAAATAAATCCGGATCCGCGGAATTTTTGGCCACGGATATCCGACCATGGCAGGGATTCGGGCATCCACTACACCATGCGAATGGCCGGTGAACCACGAAGCGGGTATTACACTTTAGTTGGATTCAGGTTTTTGTATGAGACTATCCCTTATTTCTGGGCTTTAACTACGAGTCGTGCCGCAATTCCCATAAAAATGAAATTGGGAAACCAAGCTCCTAACCAGGCAGGCATATTACTGTCTAGGGCGAAAGTGGTAGCAAATTTTGATAAGAATATGTAGAGGGCACCCAAGCCAATCCCTGTCGCCAGGTGTAAGCCTACTCCGCCGCGTACTTTGCGTGCCGCAATGCTCATGCCGATGAGGGTGAGGATAAAAATAGTGACGGGCTCTGCTGTTCGACGTTGTAATTCAAGCGCGTACTTGCGTACGTTGCCCGCTCCCCGGCTTTGTTGCAGGCGGATATGGGATACCAGTTTTTTCGTGGTCATCATACTCTGCTGGTCCGCGTAATCCACAAAATCAGCAGGATATAGCTGTAGGGAGGTATCTAATTGCTGGCCCAGACCTAGAAATAGGCTTTCGTGCAGGGAATCGGGAAACATACGGGTTTCGTAGTCGTATAGCCGCCATTTTTGCGATTTTTCCTGCCACTGTGCGCGGTCAGCTTTGAGAAGGCCAGTGAGGCGCTGTTTTTCAAATGTCTCAATCCTGAAATCGCGCGCGCTGCTATCGCTTTTATTGTAATAACCTATAAACACCTTTTTCTGCGGTTCGACGAAGAGGTGTATGTCCCGTACCTTGGCTTTGTCGCCATTTTTCTGAATATAGGTATAGAGAATTCGGAACATGTGCTGGTTGCCAATCGGGATAATGATATGTGACCCGACGAGGTATAGGATGGTGAGTATGGTTGCACTAAACAGGTAAGGGCGCATCAGGCGGTTGAAGCTGACACCAGCATTGAGGATAGAGATGATTTCGGAATTGAAAGCGAGCCGGGAGGTGAAAAAAATAACCGCTATAAGAGTGAAAAGAGGCCAGAGTAAGCCGGTCATGTATAGGATGAAACTGGGAAAATACTCAAGTACAATTTCCGATTTAGTGATAGGTTCTTCAATGAACTTATTCACCTTTTCGCTGAAATCGATGATAACCGAAATCATGGTGAATATGAGGACCGTAAAGAAAAAGGTCGAAAAAAACTTTCGGATGATATATCGGTCAAGCGTGCGCAACATGTAGCAGGTATTGACGGGAGGTGATAGATACGGGTTATAGCCTTCTGCCTAATTCGGGAAGTAGTTGGTTTTTCCAGGACGAAAAGGTGCCGTTCAATAATTGGCGGCGCGCTTCCTGCGTGAGCCAAAGGAAAAAGCTGAGGTTGTGTAGGGTGGCAATCTGTGCACCCAGGATTTCGCCGCTGTGAATCAAATGCCGCAGGTAGGCCTTGGAATAAAACCGGCTGCTGGGGCAGGTGCTTTCGGCGTCCACCGGACTAAAATCGTCCTTCCACTTGAGGTTTTTGATATTGATGACACCGTGTCGGGTGTACAGCAATCCATGGCGGGCATTTCGGGAGGGCAGCACACAGTCGAACATATCGATACCGAGGGCAATACTCTCCAGAATATTTGCAGGAGTGCCCACACCCATGAGGTAGCGGGGTTTATCGGCTGGCAATATCTGGCACACCAGATCGGTCATGGCGTACATGTCTTCCGCGGGCTCCCCTACGGATAGCCCACCGATGGCGTTCCCCGGCCGCTCGAAAGAAGCAATGGCTTCTGCCGACTGCTTGCGCAAGTCGGGATAGGTGCTGCCTTGTACGATGGGAAATAAGGTCTGTTCATAGCCGTATAAGCCCTGTGTTTCGTCAAACCGTGTACAGCAACGTCCCAGCCAACGATGGGTGAGTTGCATTGACTCCCGTGCGTATCGGTAGTCGCAGGGATAAGGGGTACACTCGTCAAAGGCCATGATGATGTCGGCTCCAATCTGACGCTGGATATCCATCACGGATTCGGGCGTAAACCGATGTGCGGATCCATCAATGTGAGACTGGAAAATGACGCCCTCGTCATTAATTTTGCGCTTATGACTCAGGGAGTACACCTGATACCCCCCACTGTCGGTCAGAATAGGGTGCTCCCAGCCGTTGAACCGGTGCAGGCCGCCGGCTTTCTGAAGTACCTCCACCCCAGGCCGCAGATAGAGGTGATAAGTATTTCCCAGAATAATCTGTGCCTGCACATCATCCTGTAGCTCATACTGGTGTACCGCCTTGACACTACCTGCCGTACCTACCGGCATGAAAATGGGGGTCTGGATACTGCCATGTGCAGTTTGGATAACGCCGGCCCGGGCCTGGCTGTGGGTATCTTTTCCGGAGATATTAAATGCGAACAAAGGAATCTTTTTTTCGGATGAAAAATATTCAACGCGGTACGTTGAGCTGCCTGCTGGAAACAGCAAACAGCCTGGTTACAGCCTGCCGTGCCCGGTGTGGAGGGTTTAGAGTAGGTGCTTTAAATATCGTAGCGGTGGCGGTCGAGTTTGAGTAATACACCGAGCATAATAGAAAAACTCAGCAGGGCGGATCCCCCTTTGCTCACCAGCGGAAGCGGAATACCAATAATCGGGAGCAGCCCCATCGTCATGCCAATATTTATAAAAAAATGGATAAAAAAGATGCCTGCCAAACTGTAGGCGTACACCCTGGAAAAAACAGTGCGCTGCCGCTCGGCTATTACGGATAGCCGGAGCAAAAGCCCCAAAAAAAGAACGATGGTGGTGAAGCTGCCAATAAACCCGTGTTCTTCCCCTATAGTGCAGAAAATAAAATCGGTGGATTGTTCGGGTACATAGTTGAGCTTAGTCATCGTTCCTTGAAGGAATCCTTTTCCCTGAAACCCACCGGAGCTGATAGCCATTTTCGATTGCAGTAGGTTGTATAGCGACACCCTCGGGTCGCACTTGGAAGGATGTAACCAAACGTTGATGCGATCTTGTTGGTGCGGTTTTAAAAAATGATTGAATCCGTAGTTCGCTGCAGTGGACAACCCGATACCTACTAACACGGCCAGTACGAGCGGACCCACTAGGCGGGCACCCCGTCGGCTGAAAATATAAAATGCCCAGCCCGCGAGCAGCGCTCCCAGCCCGTATAGTACATATAGTGGATCATACTGGATGCGCCCATAGATGGCCAGTGCTGCCAGCAGTAACCACCCTCCCCGCCATAATCTTTTTTGAGAGGGAGGCTGAAATGCGAGAATGGCCAGCGCCACCAGCAAAATGAGCAGGGTAATATCGATGGGGTTGAACAAAAGGCCAGCCAAGAGGGTCGCCGCAACGAACGTACCCACCCAATAATAGAGCGGCGAAAGTCCCTCTCTGTAAAAAGGAACAAGAAATGCAGAAAATACCAGGGTCGAGCCCATGTCGGGCTGCAGCAGGATGACACCGGCCGGAAGGCCAATCATCCCAAAGGCCAGGAGCTGGTGTTCTAATTTTTTCAGCGAGGTCTTGAAAATGGCTAGGTAGGCCGAAACGGCGAGCGCGGTGCCAAATTTGGCGAATTCCGATGGCTGAAACGAAAAACCACCAAACGCATACCAGGAGGTGGCGCCCTTTATATTGCTGCCAAATACGAGTACACCCGCCAGCAATAAAACAGCGATGCCATAAATCGGATACGCAAAAGTCTGCCAGAATTTCCAGTCAATGGAGTAAATGACAACCAGCGTAAAAAAGGATATTCCAACCCATATAGCCTGCTTCCCTGCGGTTGATTGCAGGAATCCATATTTGCTTACCTCCGGCTCCGTAACGGCATATACCATGAGCCAGCCCAAAAAGACCATGGCCAGGTAAATGGATAAAACAGGCCAGTCGAGATTTTTCGTTCCGCCGAGTCTGCGCAGCATGTGGTACCTAGTTAGTCGTGCCCAGCAACTGCTGAGGCTCTATTTCGTTATCCTGAATTAAGTAGGCTGTCGGATAGGAAGAACGAAGAAATTGTTGCAAACGAATAGCATCCAACTTGTCGGTAAACGCTCCTACACGCAGCATATAATATGGGCGGTTGTGCTGTGAAACGATGGACAGGTCGGGATATTGTGTGCGAAAGCGGGTGCGCACCTGCTCGAGCCGTTCGCGATCGGTGGTAGATAAAATCTGTATTCGCCACCCTTTTAGGTAGGTGGTATTGCGATTGGAGGAAACATAGGAATTCAGCACTTGCTGTACTTCCGGCGACTCGGAGAACTGCACCATTCCCGTTGCCGTATCCTGAGCATACGCCAATAAGGGATAGGAAAAAGCAAGTAGGAGGATAAAACGGAGCATAAGCCTTGATTTGGCAGCAAATATACCAAACCTTTGGCAGGTTTTTAGCTTTGCATCATGCTAACGCCCGCCGAAGTGCCAATCCGCTGTACTCCCGCAGCGATATACGCCTCCGCCTGGTCTTTGCTGCGGATACCTCCGGAGGCCTTAATCGCTATCTTATCGCCCAGGCATTCTTTTAGCAGTTGTACTGCTTCCAGCGTAGCCCCTTCTCCGTTGAACCCGGTAGAGGTTTTGGCGAAGTCCGGCCCGCTCTGCAGCAGAATATCAGCCAGCTGGCGGATTTCTTCCGGCTTTAGAAGGCCAGTCTCCAGAATAATCTTGATTTTTTTGCCGCGCAGCCGCGTCGCGGTACACATGCTGTCAATGTCGTTTTGCACAAAACTCCACTGACCACTTTTCACGGCACACAAATTAATCACCGCGTCAATTTCATCCGCCCCATCATCTATCGCCCGCTTGATTTCTTCTACTTTGGCCGGGGTACTTGAATACCCCAGCGGAAACCCAACTACCGTAGCTACCTTGACTCCCTGGCTGCCCCGGTTTTCCATAAACTGGTGCGCCTGGGAAACAAAAAACGGGGGTACACAAACGGATGCAAATTGATACTGTACCGCTTCTTCACATAGCTTACGTACATCCGATTCAGTACTGTCCACTTTGAGTAGGGTATGGTCTATATATGCTGCAAGATTATTCATAGTAGCGGTAGTTGAAAAAGTAAGCGATTGGGCAAATCGTCGCTGTAATCGTATTCAAACAATTTGTGCCCGCAATTTAGAATAAATTATTGTGAAGTTTATATGAAAAATTTACGATTGTTATACAGATTTTAACAGCTTTTGAAAATCAATGGCTTGAAGGCATAAAATCTTTTACCGCCCGTGCATCACCTCTTTTTTCGGTGTTCAAAATGGTTGCTTTAGCCAGTAGATTCCGGCTTTGCTTGCTGCAGGTAGCGCTTTAGAGAAAGCATCTACCTGCAGCGTGCGTACTGTTAGATAGTTTTAGGGTCGGGCGTTTTTTCCTGTCCAAAGCCGGGCGTTGGGCCGAGAGCCCATTTCCAGCACGAGTTGACCGCCAGCCAGTATTTCCGCGTGGGTCAGGTAGCTTCTGCCCAGTGGCTGGCCATTGAGGCTGGCTTTTTGGATGTATTTATTCTGGGCGCTGTTGTTGGGAGCGCTAATGGTAAAGGACTTGCCGTCTTTCCCCGGCAGTGTCACCTTAGTGAAGAGGGGGCTACCCAACGCATAGACTCCGGAAGCGGGATTCACGGGATATAATCCGGCCGCACTGAATACATACCACGCCGACATCTGTCCGCAGTCTTCGTTGCCACAAAGGCCGGATGGGGTATTGTTGTATTGGGTCTGCATAATCTGACGAACGATGGCCTGGGTTTTCCAGGGTGCCCCAGCATAATTGTACAGGTACGCAATGTGGTGACTGGGCTCATTGCCGTGCGCATATTGGCCAATCAGACCAGAGATATCGTTGGATTTGAATTCTCCGAGTATTTCAGAGGATTCATCAAAAAGCTGATCCAGCTTTTTGATGAATGGAGCATCTCCTCCATGGAGCTGAATCAAACCCCGTGGGTCATGCGGTACAAACCAGGAATGCTGCCAAGCATTACCTTCTGTATATTCGGCTACTTCGAAGTTGTGGTCCGAGTACTTCGGGTTAAAAGGGGTTTTCCAGCTGCCGTTGCTGAGTTTGGCGCGCATGAATCCCGTTTGCGGGTCAAACATATTCCGGTAATACTGCGCCCGCTTTTGGTATTCGGCTGCTTCCTTTTCCTTGCCCATAGCCTTGGCCATCTGTGCAATACACCAGTCGTCAAATGCATATTCCAGTGTTTTGGTGACAGATTCCCCGTCTTTGTCAAATGGAATATACCCAAACGCACGGTAGTGGTTGGAGCCGCGAATATCCTGTGCCCCGCTTTTCAGCAGCGCTTCGAAGGCCAATGCTACATCGTACTCCCGAAATCCTTTAAGATAGGCATCTACTACAACGGGTACGGCGTGGTATCCGGTCATGGTATTGGTTTCATTTCCCAGCAAAGACCATACGGGCAGCAACCCGTATTGCTGGTAGTGGTCGAGCAGCGAGCGTACGAAGTCGTTTATCTTGTCGGGCTGAGTAAGGGTGTACAGTGGGTTTGCCGCGCGGAATGTATCCCAGAGCGAAAAAATATCGTAGCGTCGGTATCCTTGACTGTGGTGGACTTTTCCATCCGCACCCCGGTAGTTGCCCTGCGCATCCGAAAATTGAACCGGTGCCAGTGCAGTTCGGTAAAGCGAGGTGTAGAACGTCGTTTTCAAGGCATCATCGCCCTCGACCTTTATTTTTCCAAGCTCCTTTTCCCAGTCGGATGCGCTCTCTGCCCGCGCCTGCGCAAAGGTCTTTTTCGAAATTCCAGCCAGCGCACCCTCCGGGCTAGCTGAAGAAATACCTACTTCTACTTCCAGAACTTCACCAGGCAAGGTGCCGAAAAAGAACTGTGCCCGGCTACCGGAGCCTTTCGGCGAATCGGTAGCTACTTCCCAGTGCGAATCTACCATCGAATACGACTGGATGGGCTGGCTGAGCACCATGGCAAAATAAACACGCTGGTCCTTTGCCCACCCTTTTGAAAAACGATATCCGGTAATAAGCCGCTCATTGACAACCCGTATCTCCGTAGCCTGGGCGGCGTCCCAGTTCATCGCATGCGCCAAATCGAGCACCAGGGAAGCTGTCTGCCCTTTAGGAAACGTGTAGCGATGTAAGCCGGAGTACGTGGTAGCCGACAACTCTGCCTGAATCCCATTGTCCATTCGTACCCTATAGTATCCTGGACTCGCCTCTTCGTTCCGATGGCTAAAACCGGCTATATACGGCTTCTTCAAGGGATCCGCCATATTGACTTCCAAGGGCATTTTTCGAATTGCAGGCATGACGAGGATATCGTACAAATCGCCAATACCCGTGCCACTGAGATGGGTATGGCTAAAGCCGGTGATGATACTGTCGGCATAATTATACCCCGAACACCAGTCCCAACCCTGGGTACCATTGTCGGGACTCAACTGTACGGTGCCGAAGGGGACGGTTGCTCCTGGATACACGTGCCCATGATCGGCTGTACCCATAAACAAGTTGACGTATTGATTGACCGACTGGCTAAACGCAGCCGGAGTGGCCGCCAGGAGTACGAAAAGAAAAAACACCCGAACTATTTGCATACACGCTATTGGTTATTGGTTGAAAATTGATTTTTTCGGATAAAAGGGTACCGCATGCCGATTTGCTGCTTGTCTGATTAGGTCGTTGGCAGGGCTAATCGGTAGAATGCCCGAATTTAAATAAGTTTCAAAAATTATACATGGCTGTAACCTGCCTTTATCGATTGGGATCCCGTACGTCGGCTATTTTATTCTCTGTTGGCATCGGGTAGCTGAGGAGTCGTCATGGAGTGGCAGGTATCTATTTTGATAGCCTGTACATTTCAGAACTTAGATTATTTTTGGCGGGGTACTTCCGCTTTTTGGCCTGCTTAAGGTAGTTGAACAGGACTTCCGGGGCTGGATGCTGGGTATAGTACCTGTATAGATACCCCCTACTATTTCACCGACAAACGAATGGCTATGGAGCATGGTAAGCAGGGCCGGGTGATTATTCCGGCTTTCACCCAAATCAAGGAGTACGGAAATATTTTATGCTACGTGTGGGTGGCCGTAGTGTTGGTCGGAATCACATCCTGCCAGACGAGCCAGTCGGTACCTTTTTCTAAGCAGGATGTTCGGGCAGCGCAGCGGGTGATTGGACTGGATTTTCCGAAAGGCCGAATAGATACCATGTACCAATATCTGGGTAGAAACAGGGAGGGATATGATTCTATGCGCTTGTATTCGCTCGACTACCGGGTCTCCCCTGCCATGTATTTTGACCCCCACCCGGATGGGTTTATTATCCCCAGCAGACAGGATGCAACGGATTGGGGGTTTCCGGATGCGGGAGTGCTTCCCGATAGCCCGGAAGCGCTGGCGTTCTCTCCGGTATCGATGTTGGCGGTCTGGATACGTTCGGGCCAGCTCCGTTCGGAGACGTTGACCAAGTTGTATCTGGAGCGTATCCGCCGGTATGATTCCAGTTTACATGCCGTAGTAACACTATTGGAAGAACGGGCGCTGGCGCAGGCTCGCCGGGCAGACGCCGAGTTGGCAGCCGGTTTGTACCGGGGTCCGTTGCACGGTATCCCCTATACCATCAAGGACTTATTTGCGCTCCCCGGCACACCTACGACCTGGGGTGCGGCTCCTTATAAGAATCAGTACCTCGATCATACCGCCGCTGTGATTGCGAGGCTGGATACCGCAGGAGCTGTATTGCTGGCTAAAGTTAGTTCAGGAGAGTTAGCCCGTGGAGATGTTTGGTTTGGCGGAATGACGCGCAACCCCTGGGATATTCGTCAGGGAGCGAGCGGTTCTTCTGCAGGGTCTGCTTCTTCGGTGTCGGCTGGGCTTTGTGCTTTTGCCATAGGTACGGAGACGCTGGGCTCCATTACGGCACCTTCCGCCCGTTGTGGCGTGACCGGTTTGCGGCCAACGTACGGACGGGTGAGCAGGGATGGGGCCATGACGCTGGCATGGAGTATGGATAAAGTGGGGCCTATCGCCCGCAATGCCCAGGACTGTGCGCTCGTATTGGAAGCTATCCGGGGTGAAGACAGCAAGGATCGCAGTGTACGAGAAGCCCCGTTCAACTTCAACACGCGTAGGGATATTACAGCGTTGCGCGTGGGTTATCTTAAATCGGCCTTCGAGACGGATAGTACGTCGGCGGGTGCCAATAACCAGCGGGCGCTACAGGTATTTCGGGAGCTAGGATTGAGCCTGGAAGAAATTTCACTGCCTTCGCACTTCCCTTTTAATGCCTTTGATATTATCCTGCGCGCAGAAGCAGGTGCTTTCTTTGATGTGCTGGTCAGAAGTGGAGCGGTGGATGAGCTAGCGGAGCAACAAGCGTCTTCCCGGGCAAACTCCCTCCGCCAGGCCCGGTTTATCCCTGCTGCCGAGTACCTTCAGGCAAATCGGCACCGCAAGCTGCTCATTGAGGAGATGCACGGGTTAATGCAACAGTATGATGTACTGCTGGTACCTCCTGGGGGTAGCCAGCAAAGCCTGATTACAAACCTCACCGGACACCCCGCGTTGGCGTTGCCTACTGGTCTGGATAAGCACCAAAAGCCATCTGCACTTATCCTGATTGGCAATTTATACGACGAAGCAGCACTATTGGAATTGGGATATGCGTTTCAGCGGGAAACAGATTTTGAGGCGCTGCACCCTCCATTATTCTTTGGAAAAACCAATTAAAAGTGCCAGTTTGCAGCGTGTTTAGGCAATCTTGAAAACGGGGCAGTACGCTGCCTACAAAAAAAACCTTTATGCGCGACGTGGTATTGTTTATCGCGAGTAGCCTGGATGGGTTCATAGCACGGAAGGACGGACGGGTAGACTGGCTTTTCCATGACGAGGATTACGGATATTCAGATTTTTACGATAGTATCGATACAACCCTCATGGGCAAAAAGACGTATCGCGAAATACTTGGCTTCGGCGAATTCCCATATCCCGAAAAAACCAACTACGTCTTCGTGCGAAAGGATAATCTGCCGAAGCACCCACAGGTCGAATTTGCACACGGGGATATTCCTTCTTTTGTGCGCAACCTGAAAAAACAGGAGGGAAAAGATATCTGGCTCGTAGGGGGAGGGCAAATCAATACAATTCTACTAACCAGCGGGTACATCGACCGAATGATCGTTTCCGTACATCCGGTAATCCTAGGTCAGGGAGTTCCTCTGTTTGGTGCCGCCACCCCCGCTGAACGCTGGTTCTCTTTGGAAGAAGTCAAAAGCTATTCCAGTGGATTGGTACAGTTGACCTACAAGAAAAAATCCTGATCTTCACAACGCTATTCATCCCCTGGACGGCTTCGCCAAACTGATATATGCGACGCCAGCGGTCACCAGCAAGGTGCCAGCTAGTTGAATCGCGCCCACCGCTTCTCCAAGGAACCAATATCCAAGCGCAATCGTAGATACCGGGCCAATGCTGGCGATGATAGCCGCATTGGCAGGTCCAATACGCCGTATTCCTTCACTGACCAGGAATACCGGCAATACAGTGGAAAACAGTGCCATGAGCAGACTGAGCCAATATACCTGTGGAGCAAAATGCCATAAATGCAGCCGATATTCCAGCGCATGCTGTATGAGAATAGCTACCCCTCCGGCAGCTACGGCAATGGCCGTATAGCGCATGGATCCATATTTAGGTAACAGTATGGATGCCCCAATCATATAGATGGCATACGTCAGCGCGCTCAGAAAAATAAGAGAGCCCCCCAATAATACCTGATTGCCCCGCTGCACGGTGGTGCCGTCTGAAAAGGCCAGGGCAATACCCCCATAAGTCAACGCCAGCGCAATGAGGTGTGTGCGGGTCACCGGCTTCCGGAACAGCAGGGCTGACCCCAGTAACACTATTGTCGGGTAAAGAAATAACACCAGCCTTTCCAGCGCTGCCGTAATGTATTGCAAGCCCATGAAATCATACAGACTGGCAAAATAGTACCCCAGTAAACCGTATGCCGAAATCTCCAGTAGGTCGCGGAGGCGCAGTACTTTGTCGGGATTCCCCCGCGCGCGCGTTCGCCAGATGATAAATAGAAAAAAAGGAAGGGAAAACAGCATCCGCAGAGCGAGCAGGGATACGCTGTCCACCTGGTAGCGATAAGCTATCTTTATCATGATAGCTTTTGCTGAAAAGCAAATGGCACTAAGTAGTACAAACCCGGCTGCCAGCAATTGAGAACGATCGAAAATAAAGCGTCTTTCCAATATATTTTGTTCTATCCTGACCCCAAACCAACGTTATCCGGCTGTCATGGGTTGATTCCCGGGGTAGGGTTAACACAAACCATCCTGTATCAACTGCGCTGCCTGATCGAGCACGGTTTCTTGTATGGGCCGGTAATTTATAGAAAGTTCGTGGATACTGCGCGTATTATCAAAAGCAAGTGGATACCCGGTATTGTCGCGCACAAATTGCCGGGATACGCCCAGCAGAGGAGCCAAGGTCTGTACCAGCCACTTGGGTACCTCCCGGCGCGGAAGCGGAAAGTGCCGCCCGTATTTTTTTTCCAGTATATTAGCTATATCGAGGATGCTGACGGTGGTGTTGCAAACGATATTTCGCCCGGCAGCCTCCGGAGTAAACCCTGCCTGGATATGGGCTTGGGCAACATCCCGTACGTCCACCACCCCATAATACAGCGCCGGCGCACCAGTTCGAAATCGGCCCCGGAGTATCGATTGAATAAATTCGATGCTGGTCGAGTCCGTTCGTCTACTCATGGAAGGACCCAGCACAAACGCCGGGTTTATGACTACCAAATCCCATTGCATCTGACTGCGGGCAATCCGCCATGCTTCCCGCTCCGCCAGCGTTTTTGAATAGGAATACGGCTGCCGATCCAGGCTGGAGCTGACGTTCCACACACTTTCAGTGAATATATTCCGGGGCTGGTCTTCTATTTCACATGCGTCGCCATAAATAGCCGCTACACTGGAGGTGAGAACAACGCGTTGCACCGAAGTGGATTCCTGCGCGCTGAATAATACGTTCCGGGTGCCCTCCAACGCCGGATCCACCAACTCCTTCTGCGGATTTTGCACCCCTTGTATGCGAAATGGGGAGGCCGTGTGCAGGACGAGCTCACAGCCTTCCATCGCTTCCTGGAACGAACCGTGGCGCATTAAATCCGCCTCGTAAACAGAAAGCTGCCCCTTCCACCGCGATGCCATATCTTTTAGGTGCTCCAGCCGATTCGAATCAGCCTTGCTTCGCACGGTGCCGCGTACGCGATACCCGCGCTCCAACAGAAATTCAATGATCCAGGAGGCAATATATCCACTTGCTCCGGTGACGAGAATAGGTTTGGTACTGTCTATTATGCGCATAACTAGCCAGAGGACTTGTCGAATGATAAATATAACACCGAATAAACAGCACACCCAACCGACAGGCTTCATCGACTGCAGAATGGCTTTTTAAACGGGTTGCTGCAAAGCTACTTATTATTCGCATCAAAACGATTGTACACCGTCCCCACCCCGCGCAAATACACCAAAACACCAGGAATGCGAAATAAACGGAGAAGCGGCGGTATACCTACAGGTGTTCACTGGCCGAAAAAAGAAGGGAGTTGAAAAATATCCATGCCAATACAAATAAATTCTGCTAACTTAACGGTATCAACTCAAAAATCTATTCGTATGAACGTTCTTGCACCAGTTAAAACTATTATGAGCACCGAGCTGCTTACGGTAACACCTGCAGACAAGTTGACGCTCGTCAAAGAAATTTTCGATGAGCACAATATCCATCACCTGCCGGTAGTGCGCTTCAAGGAGTTGATTGGCATTATTAGCAAATCAGATTTTCTGCATTTTCTGCGCGGTTTTAGCCCCAGCGATGAAGATCGGTTTGTGAACTACGCCCGCCTGCGTGCATACACCGCAGAGGATATTATGACAAAAGGACTCGCTAAGCTCGATCCGGACGACCGGATTAATGTAGCGCTCGAAATCTTTCTCGTAAATCGTTTCCACGCAGTTCCAGTCGTCAAAAACGACGAACTGGTGGGCATCATTACAACCTACGATATTATCAAAACACTGGCACAGCAGCCGATTACACCAGAGCAAATTCTGGAGGCAAACCAAAAAGACTGGGATAGCCCTAATTTCATGGCTGGCTGATTGCATTAAATTGATCGACGTGAACGGTGGACAAATCATTGCCCAGGTACTTTCGCAGTATGGGGTAGCTCAGCTTTATACCCTTTGTGGAGGCCATATTTCTCCCATATATGTAGAAGCCGAAAAAGCCGGCATACGCATCGTGGATGTGCGCGATGAGGCCTCCGCTGTTTTCGGAGCCGACGCGTCGGCCCGCATTACGGGTATTCCAGGGGTGGCCGCCGTTACTGCCGGCCCAGGTGTTACAAATGCCATCACCGCGCTAAAAAACGCCCAAATGGCCCAGACGCCCCTGCTGCTAATCGGTGGCGCAACGGCCACGCTTCTCCGCGGACGTGGGGCGCTCCAGGATATCGATCAAATCGCATTGGTACGGCCTCATGTCAAGCTGGCTCAGCGCGTCACTCGCCTACGGGATATGGCTCCTACCCTCCATCGCGCCCTGGCCGTGGCACAGAGCGGAGTTCCCGGCCCGGTATTTCTCGAAATGCCTATCGACCTGCTCTACGACGAATCCGAAGTGCGCAAAATGTATGGCCAAAAAGCGACCCCCGGAAAAAAGCTATCGGACAAAGCGCTCAACTGGTATATCCAACGTCATGTAAACCGCTTGTTTAGCGGAGTGAGTCCAGCAAGCATAACGGCTTCTGCACCTGCTATCGCCCCGGAGAGCGCGATCCCAGCACACACACTGCGGCAGACCCTGGCCGCACTCCAAAAGGCAACGCGTCCCTTGCTGGTTATCAGCAGCGGCGCGCTGTTGTCGCCAACCCTCGCTCCCCATATAGCCGACGCCATTCGTAGCCTGGGCGTACCCGTTTATCTAAGTGGCATGGCGAGGGGACTACTTGGGCAATCAGACCCGCTTCAGTATCGCCACCAACGCAAACAAGCCCTCCGGGAAGCCGATTGTATCGTTCTGCTTGGGGTGCCTTGTGATTTTCGCCTGGACTACGGGCAACAGCTCAATCGGAAAGCCTTTAAAATAGCAGTGAGCAGAAGTCATAGCGATTTGCACAAAAACGTAAAGGCCAACCTAACCGTACAAACCGATCCGGGCAGATGGTTGAACGCACTCGCTCAGGCCACCCCTTCCTTGCCCGACTGGTCTTCCTGGAAATCGGACTTGAAGCTCCGGGAAACCAATCGCGAAAACGAAATCGATGGTACCGCCGCCCAGGAGGTCGCGTACATCAATCCAGTCGCCCTGTTCCGATCCCTCGATACCGCCCTGCCCAACTCGTCGATACTCATCGCGGACGGAGGCGATTTCGCGGCAACTGCGGCCTATACGCTCCGCCCCCGCAAGCCGTTGAGCTGGCTCGACCCAGGTGTTTTTGGAACGCTGGGCGTGGGCGGAGGCTTCGCTATGGGCGCCGCACTGCATTTTCCAGATGATTATGTCTGGATTATTTATGGCGACGGCAGCGCGGCATATAGCTTGATGGAAATGGATACCTTTCGAAAATCCGGATTCAAGGTGTGCGCCATCATAGGGAACAATGGCTCCTGGGAACAAATCGCCCGCGACCAAGTACCTATGCTCGGACGGGATACTGCTACCGTTTTACCGCGCTCCGATTACCATAAAATTGCAGAGGCATTCGGCGCTGCCGGTGAGCGGGTAGAATCAATCGATAGCTTCCGGGAAGCCGTGGCACGGGCTATCCAAAGTATGGACAACGGGATACCTTATGTAATCAATGCCGTAATTGGCTCTACTGCCTTCCGGCAAGGGAGCATTTCCATGTGACACCTAAGCCATTCGCTTCCCCGCCGCCAATAAACCTTTTGGCGGCGCTAACCTGGAAAAATATTCCAGTTGAACATAAATAGGTAAACCCCCGTCAGCGCCAGAAATATCAGGGTGTAGGTAATGCGCGCGCCCAGACGCACACTGCCCAGGCCCCAGAACCGCAATAGATTCCAAAGAACACGCAGCATCAATACCAGGATAATCCATGGTAGAAATAACCAGCGTTGCATGGCGTCAGAAAGGCCATACACCAACCCCATCGGATAACTGGCCTGTATCGCTAATCCAATCAAAAAAGTGAACAAGCCGGCAATAGCCGCCCAGGCTACCCACCTGGCTTCCGCCGGTAGCAGATTGACCCGAACGGTGCGCACGGCATACCGATTGCGGAAATATACGCCCAGCGGCCATCCGACGAGCGCAGTGAGGAGGATAATACCACAAATGGATAATAACAGAATGTTGGGAGTGAGTGTGTCGGCTAATGGTACCCGCTCAAAAGCCAGGATGGGTAAGCTGCTCAAAAAGAAATGAGTGACCTGACCCTCATCATTGGTGCGGAATGCCATCTGATCCAGACCATCTTCCTCCCGGAAAAGTAAATCGCCGCGCTGTATCCAACGGCGGGTTTTATTTTGAAAATGGGTAACAACCGTGCCGTCGGGCTCCACGGCAAGCTGCACCTGTCCAGGTAAAGCAGTCAGCCGGCTTAGGTCACTCCTGCAAAAGCGGTTGGCCCGAAATGCCCCCGCAAAATTGCCCAGACTTTTTACTTGTGCAACGTTGGGTCGCAAGGTAGGTATTTTCGGTTGGGGAAAAAAGTGCTCGATAAAGGCATCGAGTACAGTATTCGATACCCCCCCGCCTTCTATACTATTGAAGGATACAAAAAATCCTATGCCATGTGTCGGGAACAGGGCAAGATTGGAGTGGAATATTTCCGTGTCGCCTCCATGACCAAAGATTTCCTGCCCATACCGGCTCATGTCGATGAACCCATGCCGCATAGGGTTCATGCCGGGGGCGTTGCGGAAAGAAGGCTGCCGCATAGTCACCGCATCCAGGCTGTCGAGAATGCGAACCGCCCCGAGCCTGCCCCAGTTCAAATGCGCCCGCATGAATCGAGCCATATCCCACGCCGTAGAGCTGGCCGACCCGGCGGGAGCCAGTGGGATAAACTCAAAATCTGCTTCCGTAGGCAGCCCCTTATTGTAGCGATACCCCTTCGACATATTGGCTAGCAGCGTATCCGGCAATGGTTGTCGAAAACTGCTGTACCCCATGCGCAGGGGGTGTATGATATGCTTTTCTACATATTCATCCCAAGCCATGCCCGATACCTGTTCGACGATATAGGCTGCCATCGCCGCACCATGATTGGAATACGAGGAAATCATACCTGGCGCCCAAATGCGCTCGGGCATCTGCTCGCGCAGTAAATCTCCCAGTGGCCGCAATCCTTCCGGCCCCCGGGCAAATAAGCCTATGACTTTATCCTCAAAACCAGGAGTGTGGTTCATCAGATCGAGTACCGTAACCGGTTTGCCAAAAGCATCAGGCACCTGAAAATCCTTGCAATAGGTATTTACATCGGCTGTTAAATCAACTTTGCCCTGCCCCGCTAGCTGCATAAGCGCTGTCCACACAAATAATTTGGAAACCGAACCTATCCTGAATAGCGTCTTCCGGGGATCTACCGGCGTTTTTTTCTTAATATCTGCATACCCATACCCCTTCGAGAGAAGTACCCGGTTGTGCTGAACAATACTGAGGGTAGCACCGGCAATCTGCTTGTTTTTCAATTGGGTGGCCATCACCCCATCCATAAACTCAGCTAACTCCGCTGAATCCAAGGTGACACTCTGCGCAAATCCTGCTCCGGCTAAAAAGAAAAAAAATATACAGACCCAGTGCTTCAGGTTCAAACCGGGGTTCGGTGTGGGGGCGTACGGCATGACCTTTAAAAGCATAACAATATATTTTCTATTTTTTTGAATAAAAAACAAAATAAAGTTCTAATTTAACTAAATTTATTTCAATTGTTACTAGTTCGAAAGATTAGTGATGTTTTAATGACCCCGACTTAACAGGGGGGTATGCGGTTAATTTTTCTGTACCAAACCACTTCCAGGCTCAGACAGTGGAGCCAGTGGCCTGCGCTCGAGTGCCGCGGCCATGAGATCCGGGAACCGATCGGGGGTGCAGGCAAATACCGGAATGTTCATTTGGGCAAGTGCTTTGGCGTGTTGTTTTTCGTAGGAAGGGGTTCCGTGGTCATCGAGGGAAAGCAGGATGATTACTTGTACTCCTTTTTGCAAGAGGGCATCAAATCGGGTAAACATAATGTCGGGGTCAGCTCCTTCGGCCAAGTCGGAAATGAGTACGAGGGTCGTACTTTCGGGCTGTTCAATTTGTTGCTGTGCAAATGCGAGTGCCTGCCCGATATCTGTGCCGCCGCCCAGATGAGCGGCAAAGAGCAGCTCAACGGGGTCGTCGAGCCATGCACTGAGGTCGGCCACCTGGGTATCAAAGGCCACCAGCCTGGTCTGTAGCGAAGGCAGCGTAGCGAGTACGGCACCGAGAATGCCGGCGTGCACCACCGAAGGCCCCATCGATCCACTCTGGTCCACCAGTAAAAATAAAGAATGTGCCTGCCGGCTATTCCGACGCCGGCCGAATAATCGCTCTGGGATGATGGTCTTCCATTCGGGCTGGTAATGGCGCAGGTTGGCGTAAATGGTGCGGGGCCAGTCCATTTCGCGCAGCTCCGGCCTACGGGTTTGACTCAGGCGGTATAGGCTGCCTCGAACGGATTGAAGCAGAGGGGCTTCCAGCCGTTTTAGCAGCTCTTCCACATACCGGTTGACGAGCGTTCTGGCTCCTTCCCGGGCATCATCAGGTAGCGCCCGGCTCAGGCTCAGCAATACACTGACCAGGTGTGCGTCGGGAATGACCAGGTTGAGTAGGTCGGGCTCCCGCAATATAGGAGCCAGCCCCAGTCGGTTGAGTGCATCCCGTTGCATGAGTTGTACAATGGAGGTAGGGAAATAGGTTTGAATATCGCCGAGCCATTGCCGGATTTGTGGGGCGCTGTCGCCCAAACCACCCTTTCGTTCAGGGTAATCATATAGCGCCGCCATCGTTTCGTCCATGGCCTGCGCATCCCCCTGTAGCTCCGGTTCCGGTTCGTTACTCTCAGATTGGCCGAGTATCAGGCGCCAGCGGGATGTCCGGGAAAGGTCTTGCATCATCGATTTGCTTGAAAGCGGAAGGGCGTTTGGGAAAGGCGCCTTATACAGCTGGTTGCCCGGCGCCACTCCAAGTTCAAATGTACGGATCATTTTGTATCCGCCAGTGCCAAGTGCTGCCGAAGTAATGGTTTGACGGGTAAAAAGCCCTTACTTTCAAAATAATAAGTATATTAAAGGCGGGCATGCAGATGGGGTAGTTGGGAGAAAATTATGGATTGTGAACACAGCTATCGATGAGTAAAAAAATAGGGTTACTTGTTTTATTGGTAAGCATGGTACTCAGTGCCCATGCGCAGCGACGTGGTTCCGACGGAAATTTGCTTTCTCCGGTGCCTCCCATGGGTTGGATGACCTGGAATTTTTTTGCAGATAAGATTCAGGAACGGGACATTCGGGAAATGGCAGATGCGATGGTGTCTTCCGGAATGCGGGATGTTGGGTATCGGTATGTATTTATCGACGACGGCTGGCAGGGTGGTCGGGATGCCCGAAACAATATCATCCCGGATCCGGCTAAATTCCCTTCCGGGATAAAGGCACTGGCCGATTATGTGCATGCTCGGGGGCTGAAACTGGGTATTTATTCGGATGCAGCCCAGCTTACCTGTGCGGGATATACTGGAAGCCTCCATTTTGAGGAACAGGATGCCCGGGTGTTCGCTTCCTGGGGGATTGATTATCTTAAGTACGATTACTGTCATGCACCGGCCGATTCGGTTACGGCCAGGGTTCGATACCAGGCGATGGCTGCGGCCCTCTCTGCCAGCGGCCGGGATATCGAGTTGGGTATTTGCGAATGGGGTGACCGTCAGCCCTGGAACTGGGCGGCGGCTGCCGGTGGGCAGCTCTGGCGTATCAGCGGAGATGTGCGGGATAAATGGAAATCTCTTCAGCCCTATGAGGAGGCACATCAGCTCCATCGCCTGGGCGCCGGTATCCTGGATATCGCAGATATTGCCTTACAATTACCGGATGCCTCCGGTCCGGGTAGGTGGAACGACCTGGATATGCTGGTGGTAGGCCTGTATGGCAAAAAAGGACCGTCCGGCGATTTGGGGGGCTCCGGTTGCAGCGATACCGAATACCAAAGCCAAATGAGCTTGTGGTGCCTGCTCAACTCTCCGTTGGCCGCTTCCAACGATCTGCGGAGTATGTCGGAAGCTACCCGGAATATTCTCCTGAACCGCGAAGTGATTGCCTTGAATCAGGATACGCTGGGGGTTCCTGCTGCACTCAAATGGAAAGATTCTGTTTGGAATGTTTTGGTCAAGCCACTGGCTGGTGGTGATTTTGCCGTAGGGATACTCAATCGGAGTGATACCCGGCAGCCCTTTACGCTGAATTTTAAAGAAATAGGCCTGCCAGGTACTTGGGCTATGCGCGACCTCTGGCTACACGAAACCCTCGGCACGGGTCGGAGCTGGCGGGGGGATATCGCCGCCCATGAGGTACGCTTGTTGCGCTTAAAGCGTGTACCTTAGTGCCTCGGCGCGCGTAGGATATTACTCCGAATTTTTAATTGAATTAGGAAAAAAGGGAAAAACCAGAAAAGATAATTGGCCGCCGGAACGCAGTCGGTAGTAGCAAACAAAAGCAGCAGCAGATGTGGGCAAAAATCTATGTCGATTCACCCATTGGGTATTGGGAAATTCAGGGAAGTGAGCTGGGAATCAGTCGGATTCAACGGGTGGATAAACCCTTGTCTGGTTCTGGTGAGGAAATGCCTGAAATAATGCGTGAAGCAGCGGCTCAACTGCGGGCCTACTTCGAAGGCAGCCTTCGGCAGTTTAATTTAAAGCTGGATTTTGGCGCTGCTCCGGCTTTTTATCGGGCAGTATGGGAAGTATTGCTGCGCGTACCTTATGGGCACACGACCAGCTACCTGGCCATAGCAGAGGCATTAAACAACCCGGCCGCTGTTCGGGCCGTTGGACAGGCCAACGCCCACAACCCCATTGCCATAGTGGTTCCCTGCCATCGATGTATTGCTCGAAGTGGAGATTTACAGGGCTATTTTTACGGACTCGATGTAAAACGGGCCTTGCTCGAATTGGAAAACCCTCAGCGCTTTGCCCGACAAGGGAGCTTATTTCTAGAAGAATGAAAAATCTATACCTCGCCGATACTGGATTGTGCTATCCATTCTTCGCTGATGCTTTCGAATAGGGTGTTGCGCAAACACGATAAAGCCGGCTTGCTGACTTTCTCCGACCAACTAGGCAGTGTGTTGAAGGCAGACAACAAGCCGGCTCAGTTACATGTATTTTTGCAGCACCTATACAAAGAAGCGGATGTTGATTTTCTCTATTCCGCTGTGTGGAGCTGAAAGCACGTGGTAGGATTTAACGAAACCGATAACCCGCCAACTGCAACGCGTCCAAATCTTTCAACGGACGTGGCGGATTCAGATATCGAGCCAGGAATTTATAAATCTTCAGACGAATTGTTTTCGCCATCCGGGTGTCAATGCGGTCAAAGCTATGTCCGCCGGGCGCATTCTGAAATATTTCGTACTCAAAGCTTTTGCCTTCTGCTTTTAGCGCCTGAATCAGGTGCTCCACTTCCATCACATTGACATCCGGGTCGCTGGTATTGGTGTGGATAAGCAACGGAGTCTTGAGCTTATGCGCCTGCCAGGCCGGAGATCGACGCCGATATTCTTCTACTGCCTCAAATGCCGTTTTCCCAATGTGGTATGGCGCACTGAATAAATCGCGGTAACTATCTGTTTTGTATCCCATCCGCGCAATGATGTCACTCACTGGTACTCCGGCAAAACCGACCTTGTAACTTTCCGGATAATCGAATAAATTCATCAGGGTAATCAAGCCGCCATGGCTCCAACCCAGAATCCCAACCCTGTCGGAATCTACCAACTGGTAATTTTCAAGCATATAGTCGCGGGAAGCTTTCACATCCTGTACTTCCAGGCCACCATAGTCTATATTTTCATAAAACCCTTTTCCATAGCCCGAACTTCCCCTGTACTCCGGTGCGATGACAATATATTGCTGTGCCATCAACTCCCGGATAATATGGGTATATCCTGTTTCGAAGTTGCCGTGTACGCCACCATGTGCGAATACGAGAAGGGGATATTTTTTTGATGGGTCAATGTCTTTCGGAATAAAGATATAGGCAGAAAAATTCAGGGGATTGGTGGCGTATAATTCCGGATTATTGGAACCGCCGAGCAGGTTCATTTTTTCCTTGCCAATAGGCGGACCAGTGAGGATTACTTTGTCCACGAAGGCCATATCGCCTACGCGGTCGAACCACAAGAGGTCATCGGTTTGCTTGATGGTAGCATCAAAATCATGACCGAGGTTACCTACCTGTCGGCGAAGCGCCTCGATCTGTTTTTGCAAATCATCGGCGGATTGAGCGTGCAAAGAAGTAGTGCAGAGCAGGGCAAGTACCCATAAGCTGGCTATGCGCATCGTCATGGCTATTTGTTTTTATATGGAATAATAGCTGCAAAGCAAACAGATATTTGTGGATTTATGCGCTATCGTATCGGCTTTGTTTGTTCATGGGGCCAATTTTGCAAAAAAAACGCCTCCTCCCCGTCGGGGGTATTCCCACATTACGGAGTGGGTCGATGGCTACCTGCATAGCCGGGTATTGGTGCTAGGGCTGCTCAAAGAAGGCGGCGGAGCTTCCCACCCAATCGTATGCGCTATTGTAGCGCACCCCAATCATTTCACCCCGGCTCAAACGTGCCAGGCTGGTTATTGGTTGCGGTCGTTCCTTTCCGTCGGGCCAGATATACATCATTCGCAGCTCTACCTTGACCCCACCCTGTGGAGATTCGAGTACCGGCGCATATTGGACACGTCGTTGCAACAGGTAGTTCTCTTTGTCGGGGATAGCGTCCAGGTCGGCAGCGCTGACATGCAGCCGCACTCCCTGTCCGGCAAAAGAAAAGAGGGGCTTGAGCACGAAGTCGTCTAGGTGGTCGGGATATTCCGAAAGCTCGTGCAGGAAATAGCTTTCGGGCACAAAATCGCTTTTGAGCAAGGGCAACGAAAATTTGCTAATTCTGAAAAACCAGTTGGGATGTCCGATCCAGGTTGCGTCGATTTCTTCTGAGAAGTGAAAATCGGTTCTAAGCCCTGGAATGGTATCCAGCTCATCAAAAATGACGCGATTATAGATGCGGTGTATGTCGATATTGCGTCCGTTTCGCTGATAGTAAAGGCTGCGTCCGGCGCGTCGGACTTCGGTCAGGCAAACGGGCTCTATGCCCCAATACCGGCGGGTGGCTTCAAAATCGATTCTGGTTTTTTGCCGGTGTGGAAATAATTCAAGCAATACGGTATGGTCCGGTGTTTCGCCTTGGAGCAACAGGTCGCGCATAGCCTGCAAATAGCCGGCTTCGTTCAGGTGACCGAAATATGGGCGGAGGGTTTCAGGTACCGGAAAAAAGGTAGGATAGAGTCCGTTGAGATAGGCCTGGTATCCAAATAAGCTGGGAAAGCCTTGAAGCTCTATTAGTTGGGGCGTGAGCCTGCCATCCGGATTCTGGCAAATAGCGTAATCCAAGATGAGAAAATGCGTGTGGGTGTTTTCCGCGGGGGTAGAGCTGTTCACCGGAATTGCCCGTTCGGTCTGTTGTAAGAACCGGGGATGTACGAGGGTGTCTATGATGTCTTCCCCGGCCTGTAGCAACTGTGCTGTGAGGTCGGCCGGTACGAACACCGGGCTTTCAGCGACCCGAAAATCCAGTTGTCCTGGAAAATCATGGGCTATTTGCTGTAGAAACGCCTGGTATTTTTCAGTAGAAAAAAGGGTGTTGTAATGGGTTCGGAGAGCAGGAATCATAGTAGGAGGTACTAATCAGGCATGCTGAAATGGAAGAATATGATGTACAGCGGTCTCCAGGAAACGAGGGATGATGGTGCTTTCTGTGAGCATAATTTTTTCAGGGTCGTCGAGTCGCTGGATCATTTCGTAGTATTTACGGTTGCCATATTGTTGGATGACCAAGGCTCTTTTCTCTTCGGTGATGAAGTGGTGAAGCATCCCTTCTGCATCTGCTTCCGGATGGAATTGGGTTCCAAAGATTTCTGGTGAAAAGCGGATAGCCATAATCGCGCGTTCGAGGGGCACATGTGGGCGAATCTTTTCGGTGGCGACGATATGGGCGCCGAGCAGGTGGAGGCGTTCCGCGTTGGGCTGAACGACCTGGTAGTCGCGCGAGTCCACCGCGAAAAAAGGCTCTGGCAGGCCGTAGAATACCTGTTCTGAAAAGCCGTTGCCACTTCGGTGGATGGGATGTACGCCGAATGAGGTGGATTTTCGTTTTGCCACCGAAGCCAGGTTGAGGTGTCCTACAACGAGCTGGAAGGAGTGGCAAATGAGGAAGAGGTACTTTTTTCGGGAGGCGTTTCGGTTGTGTTCGAAAAGGCGGTCTATGAGTTGAAAATAGGGCGTTTCCCACGCTGCGTTTTCGGGGAGGGGGCTACCAGGGCCGCCGGAAGAAAGGTAGATATCGAAATCGAGGTCTGGCAGCTCCTGATGTGCACGGACGTTAAAAACCCGGATTTGGGCATCCAGGTTTTCTTTGGCCAAAAAAGTAGTAAGCTGTTGCTTAATACACCGCATACCTTCATTGGGTACGTTGTCATACATATCGAGTACAGCGATGCGGAGGGCAGGTGTTGGCATAACAATGGACAGGTCTAAAGGCCGCAGGACGTTTCGGCGATCATAAAGTCCACAACGGCTTTTAGATCTCCGGTCTGTTTGAATACAGCCAGCTGGCGGTCGGCCCCGGTACCGGTTTCGGCTATTTTGAGGAGTCGCTCCACTTCTTCTCTGCTCCCCAGGGGGTCGAGCACGTCATCTACAAAGTCGATGAGTTCGTGCAGAAGGTTTTGAAAAGGCACCTCCGTTTCTATACCGAAATCGATGAGCTGGGCCTCTATTCCGTAGCGTGCGGCCCGCCATTTGTTTTCATTAATAAGCGCTTTGCGATATGGCCTGAAATTGAGGTTACTCTGCATGAGTTTGTACAATTTGGCCACGATGGCCTGGGCCACGGCGGCCAGCGAAATCGTTTCATCCACGCGCAATTGCGCGTCAAAGATGCGGAACTCTACGGTATTGAAGAAAGGATGTAAGCGCAAATCCCACCAAATCTTTTTTGCGTTGTCGATGCAGTTGGTTTTTATGAGTAGGGAAATGAAGTTGTCGTACTCTGCGGCACTGCTGAAAAATTCTGGAAGTCCGGTGCGTGGAAATTTATCGAACACCTTGGTGCGAAACGATTTATACCCGGTATCTCTTCCTTCCCAGAAAGGAGAGTTGGTGGATAATGCAAAGATATGGGGCAAAAAGTAGCGGGCAGTATTCATAATCTGAACACCGACGTTTCGATTGGGTATGCCTACGTGTACATGAAGGCCAAAGATTAGATTAGAACGCGCCGCTTCCTGTAGTTCTTGGATGATTTGATCATACCGGGGGTTGGGTGTAATTGGCTGGAACTTCCAATCGGAAAACGGATGGGTTCCGGCCGACACAATTTTTAGATTGACGCCGTCGGCCAGCTCACATACATATCGCCGGAGTTTTTCGACATCCTCCCGGGCTTCGTGAATATTCCGGCAGATAATAGTGCCTACTTCCACTACGGCCTGGTGCATTTCGGATTTGACCTGTTCCTGGAGCTTAGCTTGTCCATTTTCGACGATACGCGACATGTGGGAGCGCAGTTCTCTGGTCTGAGGGTCTATTGTTTGGAATTCTTCTTCCACACCGAGGGTAAAGATTGAGTAATCCATCATGGTTCGGATTTTGTGTTGCGTTTAGAGCCTTTTGGGGCAGCCTGTATCGGATGGGCAGCTTGTTGTATGAAAGTACCCCAGGTGAGATTGGTCTGGCCTTCTTTTCGTGCCGTGGCGCGGCGCAGCGCCAGTCGGGCTGCGGCTTCTACGACCCACTCAAAATTTTCCTGCCCGACGGAGTGGATATCTGCATCTGGTGCGGGGTTGCAAAAATCGATGGCGTATGGAATGCCGTCCCTTACCGCAAATTCTACCGTATTGAAATCATATCCCAGGGCCTTATTGAGTTTCAACACGTAGTCGTGGATAGTTTGGAGCAATTTTTTAGCAGCGGGACCCTGAGTGTTGCTATCCGCCGTGTAGCGCAAGTGGTGAGGGTTTCGGGGTTCGTAGGGCATGATGCGCACGTCTTGTTGTCCGATACAGTAGCAGCGGAAATAATCGTCGAAGACAATTTCTTCCTGTAGCATCATGACGAGCTGTCCGGTTTCGGACAGTTTCTCCCAGAGGTCGGTTTGATGTTCTACCCGGTACACGCTTTTCCATCCACCGCCGGCATGTGGTTTCATATAGGCGGGAAATCCGATGTAGGAAAACATAGACTCCCAGGCCAGCGGCATTTTAAGGTTGCGGAACGACATTTCGGAGGTATCGTCGGGGCGTTGGTAGGAGGGCAAGAGTACCGTTTTAGGTACGGGCACCCCTTCCTGAATGGCCAGACAGTTGTTGAAGAATTTCTCATCGGCACTCCACCAAAACGGGTTGTTTATAACCGCGGTTCCGCGTAGCGCCGCATTTTTCAGGTAGGCCCGATAAAAGGGAACATCTTGTGAAATGCGGTCGATTATCACGGCATAATCCGTGGGGGCACCTTGTACTACTTCTTCAATAGCGACAGGTTCTGCCAAAAACTGCTTGCCGTCGAGCTGGTTGACCCGTTCGATGAAGGCATGGGGAAATGTATTCTCCATGCCAAATAGAATACCGATTTTTTGCATGTGTAATAGGCCTTTTAGATTAGTAATGGGCGTGCATCGATTTATGGTTGGGGAAATCCAATCAGCCGATTTGCGCCAGGTAATCCGGAAACATCTTTCGCCATATTGGCCAGTCGTGGTTTGCCTGTGGGCGGATATCCAGCCAATGGGCAATTCCTTTGGTATGTAGTAGGTGCGACATCCATTCGGTTTCGCCTTTGCAGAAATCATCGGTTGCCGTGCCCAATGCAATTTTCAGGTACTGAAAGTGCGGATTCCAGGCATCGGGAAGGAAGTCCGGCGGGCAGTGAAAATAAACCTGGTCGTCGTAGTATCCGTTGAGGTGCTGTTTGATGTCGAAAGCGCCGCCCATACTAAATAGGTAGGCTACCTGTTCCGGATGGCGGAAGGCAAAATTTAAGGCGTGATATCCTCCAAAGCTACAGCCGGCAACCCCTACTTTTTCTACATGACAGGTTTGTTGGATCATGGGGACGAACGCTTCGTTGAGCATGCGGTCGTACAAGGTATGATGGTATACCCGCTGTGCAGGATGCAGGTGTTTGGCGTACCAGCTATCGGTATCGATGCTGTCGATACAATATAGTTTTATTTTTCCGGATTCGATGAAATGTCGGACAGACTCTACCAGTCCAAAGTCCTTCGCTTCATAATAACGCCCCATGGAGGTAGGAAATACGATGACAGGATAGCCCCAGTCGCCAAATACGAGGTACTCTATATGGCGTCCGAGGTCCTGTGAATACAAAGTGTGATAAGACTCGTGCATAGGGCTTGGATTGATACTCCGCTGGGGAGCTGGAATAGACGAACGTACGGTAGCAACCCGGAAAGCAGAAAAAGTAGGTATCTTTTAGCGCCCCGGATACCGAAAAATACAAAAAATGAACGGGTTAAACAGGCATAAAAATTAATGGGTGCGCTGGGTGTATTTATCAATAAAGTCGAAGGTAGCCTGGTAGGCTTTGAGCCAGTTTTGGTGTAGTAGTAGGGAGTGTACCTCGTCGGGGAAGACGAGCTGCTCACAGGGCACTTGCTGCTGGCGGAGTATTTCGAGCATCCGAATGGTTTCGCCGAAGGGAACGTTGCGATCGTCGTCTCCATGAATAAATAAAACGGGGTCTTGCCACCCATGGGCATAGTATTCGGGGGATGACTCATAGGCTTTTCGCGCTGCTTCCGGATGGTTGAGGGGGTTGTACCAGGGCGCAAAGGTGGGTATTTCGTCGTTCCAATCATGTACGCCATGTATATCTACGCCACACAGAAAGAGCTCGGGGCGTTGGGCGAGCCCATGTGCAGTGAGGTATCCACCATAGCTACCTCCCCATAAAGAGATACGGGAGGGGTCCACGTCGGGCCGGCTGGATAGCCACTGGGCGGCTCCTATGAGGTCGCGTACCTCGCTGGCTCCCGCTGCGCCGTAGTCTGGCGCTTCTCTGAAATCGAGGCCATAGCCGATGCCACTGCGGTAGTTGAGCGCTAGTACCGCATAGCCGCGGGAAGCAAAAAACTGGTTGAGGGCATAGGCGTGCGAATAGTATTGACCATAGTGAAAGCCAGCCAGCATTTGTCGGCGGCTACCTCCATGTAGAAAAATAACGGCGGGGTATTTTCCTTCTGCTGGTTGATTCGGTGGCAGGAAAAGCTGCCCAAAGGAGAGGGCACCATCGGTTCCGGTAATGGATACAGACTGCGGGGTGCTCATACGGGTGGGAAAGCGGGTTGGAAACAGGTCGGCCATCAGGGCGCTGCGTTGGCCGTTTTGGAGTAGCGCAGGCCAGGCTGGACGGGTAGCACTGGAATACAGGAAGGCCAGCCCTGTTTTGAGTTCCACCGGATTCCATTCGATATCTTTGCCTGGGCTGAGGCACTGTGGCATAGAGCCGTTGAGGGTGGTTTTCCAGATGTGCCGCCGTTCGGGGTCGCCGTGATTACTCACATAGTACAAGGATTGCTGATCAACAGATAGGTGCCAGTTTTCGACTTCACCGTTTCCTGGGCTGAGATCCCGCACGGTATTTTTTTGCAGGTCGAGGGAGTATATATGTAGCCAGCCCGTTTTTTCCCAAGGGAATAAAAGGATATTAGGTGTTGGCCAGAGTAGTTTGTTGCTGCTCGCGGGCAGCTCGCCGTTAAAAGCTGATCCTTTGCCGGAATCGGCACGCCACCACTCCTTCGTCTGGCCTGTTGAAAAATCTATAACCCGTATTTGCCATGGATAGGCATCGGGTTTTGGGGTAAATGGGAGATCGAACGAACGGGGGGCTACACGGATGAAGGCCAGCTTTTTCCCGTCCGGGCTCCAGGTAGGATAGGCGTCTTCATCGGCAGAGGGGTCGGGGAAGGAAACGGACTTCGACAATCGGTCATACACACCGATAAAGGAATGATTTTCACGTCGGCTTTGGAACGCGAGCTTGCTGCCATCTGGGCTCCATGCCAGTTGTCCCGGGATACCGCGGGACTGAAACAGACGGGTGGGGGCCGCAGTGGAATCGCTCAGCGTAGCCAACCATACGTGCCCGCTGGCGATATAGGCTAAATATTTGCTGTCTGGACTGATACAAGGGGATGCGCCCGGCGCGATCCGGCGCAAGGTTTTTTTCACCGTGTGGTAGGCGTAAAGTACCCGGGCGGTTGATTCCTGAAGCTGGCCCGGGTTGGCGGGTTCTCCGGAGGCGTTGACGGTATTGCCCCGGGTAAAGACGAGAAAATGATCGTCCGGAGAGAAGGTCAGAGCACTAATCTCCACGCCATTATCTCCTGGAAAACTGGTCAGTTTCTGCCCGTTAAAAAAAGGAGCTTCTGCCATATAGACGGTGCGTTCGCCCTGGTTGTTAAACACCCAGGCCAGCGCAGTACCCGCCGTGTTGCGGGTAAGCTCCGAAGGGAAAGGCACAGACAGATAGTCTGAAAGGGATTGGGCAGAGGCGGGTAATCCGAAAAAAATCAAGCCGAAAAAGGAAAGCCAAATCGGCAGGTATGTCCTGAATACAGGCATAGGTATTGTTTTTGGCAGGTTAAAATATGGAATAGACGGACGCACAAAAATGACCAGAATATTTTGTGGCTTTTATAAAATTGATTTACTAAAAATACTACAATGTTTTTTTAGTATTAAATAAAATTCTGCATTTAATCCCCATTCCCAGATATTTCATGAAATTTATATCGGATTCGATCCAGGCAGGTGCTCCGGTGCGCTATTCGATGGGCATACAGGCTCGATCTACTTTAGAAAAGGCTTTGCAATAGACAGCTTGTAAAAAAATAATAATCCGAATTTGCTTGCATGAATTTTCCCCAAAGGCTATATTTGCATCCGCTTACAAAAGGCGCGGTAGCTCAGCCGGTTAGAGCGTGCGATTCATAATCGCAAGGTCGGGAGTTCAAGTCTCCCCCGCGCTACAAAAAAATCCCGGATTTCGGTATAATGCTGAAATCCGGGATTTTTATTTTCAGGGGTTTTGTTTGACGATGCGTTGTATGAAGGTATAATCTGGTGAAGTGCCCCGTATGAGATAGACACCATCCGGCCACTGGGGGTCGCCGATCGAAAGGTCGATACCTCCTTGGGGCAGTTGTTTCCAGGTATGGCGATATAGGGACTGTCCTTGTAGGGAAAGGACTTCTATTTGTAGCCATGGTTGGGCGGTGGGCAGCGATATTTGGGCCTGAATTGTTTCGGAGAAGGGGTTGGGAAAAAGTACTACTGCCGGTTGCGTTGTTGTTTCCTGGACAGCGTTTATGCTGGTGATTTGCACGCAGTAGTCTTCAACTTCTCCATAGAAGTCGGAGGGGAATCCGCAGGAAACGCCGGGTTGTTTGAACCGCATGACTACGCGCATCCGCGTTGTGCCGGGTTTGGCGGTAGTTGGTATGCGGATAAGTCCGAGCACGGAGTCTCTGCTGGCTGTACCGGAATCGAAGACCGCTTCGGAAGAGCTAAAAATGCCATCTTGGTTTAGATCCATCCATATAATCCAGTATTCCTGGGAGCTGAAGCCCGGGAAGCCGGGATGGAGTGCTATGGAGTAGCTGTTGCCTATAGTCAGGGTTGGCCCATTGAGATTGGTATAATCTGCGTAGCCATTTTTTCCGCTGGTATTTTCAAAGTCGTGTACCCGTACGCGGGCAATCCATTCCTGGTCGGCGTTGTAGCTATCTATACCGCCTGGTTTGCAATAATTGAGTTCTAGGCAGGCTCCGCATCCTCGGGTGCGCACGGTATAGATGGGGCTGAAATCGGAAAAAGTATTGCCTGGACAGTCGGATCGGATTTGGAATTCGTAGCGGGTACAGGCTGTCAGGTTGCGGAGGCCGGTTGAGTTGGAATATGCTTGCATCGTCTGCCAGGTGGTTGTTTGGATTGGGCGGTACCGGATGGTATAGCTGGTAGCTGCTGTCACCGGATTCCATGTAACCAGCACATCGCGTTCGCTGATGAAGGGGGTCTGGACGCCTTGTGGAGGGAGGCAACAGCCGTCGGTTCTAAAGGAGAACGTGGTACTAAACGCGTTGCTGTCGGTATGGCAGATAGTTGCGAGTTGGAATTCGTAGCGGGTGCAGGGTTGGAGTCCTTGTAGGGCGACGGGGGTATGGGCGTTTCGGAGGAGCGTCCAGGAGCTATCGCTGGTTTCTTTCCAGCGGAGGTCAACGCGGGTGATACTATCGTTGCTGATCCAGGAAATTTGTGCGCTCGTTTGGGTAATTTGCTGGGATTGCACGTTGGAGGGAGGCGGGCAGTTGCCGCAGTCGTCCAGCAAGCGGCGCATACTGTTGTATACATTGAGCCGGCCGCCGGTTACGGTGATTCCTTGCAGGCTGGGCGTGGGTACGGTGCCTTGAAGCAGGAGTTGTTTGACCCAGGTAGCGGCGGCGGGGGGGTCGTTTTCGGCCAGCACGGTTAGGGTGGGGCATTTGGCGGCATAGAGTAGGGCAATGGCGCCGGTAACCTGGGGTGCGGCAAAGGAGGTTCCCTTTTCTAGTCCGTAGTTATTGCCGGGGATAGTGGACAGTACGTTTTCGCCAAAGGCACCGAGGTCTATGGAAGCAGCTCCGTACCCGCCGGGAGCTTTTGCACCGGTGTGGTCGATGCTGTTTACGCTTACCAGGAAATCGCTTCCGCAGGCTGTCGGCATATCTCCTACCTGATCTACATCGATATTCTGGGCGGATTCGGTCGCTGCCACATTTAGGATGCCTACTTGTCCGAGGCTGTCGTAGAAAGCGCACCAGATGGGGTATTCGCTGGGCTTGATGCGGCTGAGACCCCAAGACGCATTGGTTGCTACTACGAACGCGCCGTTTTTTCCTTTGCTTTCATTGTAGCGCTTTCGCTGTCGGTAGGGGTACATATAGGCCTGGATGATGCGGTCTTCGGAGATGGCGCCAAATCCATCGACGACGTGCATGAGTTTGACATTCCAGTTTACGCCGCTAACGCCCGTGGCATTATTCCCGCGGGCACCGATGATACCGGACACAGGGGTGCCGTGGTAGTTGGCGTCGCTTATTTGTCCGTTTCCTTTTTGGGTGTTCCAGCCGTGGTAATCATCTACGTAGCCATTTTGGTCATCATCGATTCCATTATTTGGGATTTCCCCATAATTAATCCAAAGGTTAGGTCGAATATCGGGATGGGAGGTATCTAATCCATTGTCGATGACACATACAACGATGGTGTCGTTGCCTGGTGTAACCCCGCCGGTGGCCAGTTCCCAGGCTTCCGGCATACCGATATCCATTCCGGGTGTTCCACCGGATTGGCCAGTATTAAATAGGTGCCATTGTGCGGTGAAACGGGGGTCGTTTGGGGTGCGTGCGCGCAGGTAAGCCAGGTGGTTAAACTGGGCAGCTTCTATCTGAGGGTCTTGTCGCAGCCGTTGAAGCAGGGTGTTTTCATCGACAGCTGTCCAGTCAAAATGGATTTTCCAGATTGCGAATTCCGGCGCGAGGCGAGGCCCAATAGTGACGTGGAAGGACTCATTGCGCCATTGGGAATGGAACTCCAACCATCGATCGGGCTGTACATCGGGTTTGAACCGAACGAGAATTTCTCCTTTTATGTGTGTTTCCTGTGCCCCGGAGGCAAAGGGAAGAAGGCACAGGAGTGCGATTAGGAGTGTATAGTGCCGTTTCATGCCAAAGGAAGTTGGATTACTTGAGAAGTAACGCGAAGATAGAACAGTATTGCATAACCTGTCGGCAGACATTTAGTGGGTCAGTAGGAGGGCTTGGGGTGGATAAACTACAAATGGCCTTCGGAGGGAAGGCCATTTGTAGTTTAAATAGTATATTTTACTGTTATAGCGGCAAAAACTATCCATTCATAGACATGAGGAACTCATCGTTGTTGGACGTAGAGACGATGTGTTTGCGCAAAAACTCCATTGCTTCATCCGGTTTCATATCGGAGAGGTGGTTGCGCAGGATGAACATCCGCTGTAAGGTATCTTTATCGAGGAGCAGGTCGTCGCGACGGGTACTGGATTTGGTGAGGTCGATAGCCGGGAAGAGCCGTTTATTGGCGAGGTTCCGGTCGAGTTGGAGTTCCATGTTGCCAGTACCTTTAAATTCTTCAAAGATGACGCCATCCATTTTGGAGCCGGTATCGATCAGGGCGGTGGCGAGGATGGTAAGGGAGCCGCCGCCTTCGATATTTCGTGCGGCACCGAAGAATTTTTTGGGTTTGTGCAATGCGTTGGCTTCGACACCACCGGAGAGCACTTTTCCGCTGGCGGGTGCGACGGTATTGTAGGCACGGGCGAGGCGGGTGATGGAATCGAGCATAATGACTACATAGTGGCCGCTTTCTACGAGGCGCTTGGCTTTTTCGAGTACGAGGCCGGCGACGCGCACGTGGTTGTCGGCGGGTTCATCGAAGGTAGAGGCGACGACTTCCGCGTGTACGCTGCGTTTGAAATCGGTAACTTCCTCGGGGCGTTCGTCGATCAGCAGTACGATGATATAACACTCCGGATGATTTTTAGAGATGGCGTTGGCCAGATCTTTGAGGAGGAATGTTTTACCTGTTTTTGGTTGTGCGACAATGAGTCCGCGCTGACCTTTTCCGATGGGGGTAAACAGGTCGATCATTCGGTTGCCGAGGTCTCGACCGGTTGGGGAAGTCGTCAGCTTAAATTTTTCAGTTGGGAACAGCGGCGTGAGGTAATCGAAGGGTACGCGGTCGCGTAAATCCTGTGGGTCTCTGCCATTGACCTTGGATACTTTGAGCAGTGCGAAATATTTCTCCCCTTCTTTAGGAGGCCGGATAGCGCCTTTAACGGTATCGCCGGTGCGGATTCCGAATAGTTTAATTTGGGAAGGAGAAACATAAATATCGTCGGGCGATGTGAGGTAGTTGTAATCAGCGGAGCGGAGGAATCCGTAGCCATCGGGCATCATTTCCAGGATACCTTCGCCTTCGATAATCCCGTCGAGTTCTATATCGAACTTATCGCTGTCGTCGATGGGTGTTTCTTCAATAGCCTCAGGAGATGGGGGGCGTGGTAGCTCTTCGCGTTGAACGCGGTTTTTTTGTGCATGGGGTTGACGCTGTTCCTTCCAGTCTGGTCGTTGCTCTTGTCGTTCGCTGCGTTGCTCCTGTCGGGGTTCGCGTTGTTCTTGTCGTTCGCTGCGTTGTTCTTGCCGGGGTTCGCGTTGTTCTTGTCGTTCGCTGCGTTGTTCTTGCCGGGGTTCGCGTTGTTCTTGTCGTTCGCTGCGTTGTTCTTGCCGGGGTTCGCGTGGTTCTTGTCG
>Ga0172373_10000545_pt1 | contig 61427 bp, 57 predicted proteins | sample Lak10m_2_FD_114546 | JGI IMG/M metagenome (GOLD analysis project Ga0172373, IMG submission 114546) | Freshwater microbial communities from Kabuno Bay, South-Kivu, Congo - kab_092012_10m | ecosystem: Environmental > Aquatic > Freshwater > Lake | place: Democratic Republic of the Congo... | reverse complement strand
TAGGTGTTTATCAATAAGTCAAAGATACATTTTGAAAGCAAATCACAACAAGTCTCCGCAAGTAACGTTGTATTGTCCAGGTGTTTATCAATAAGTCAAAGATACATTTTGAAAGCAAATCACAACTATGGTAACAGCAAGCTAAATAAACTGTTTGGTGTTTATCAATAAGTCAAAGATACATTTTGAAAGCAAATCACAACAACATAACAGTAACAGAATCAAATGTCAGCGGTGTTTATCAATAAGTCAAAGATACATTTTGAAAGCAAATCACAACATCGTCATAAACCATGTGCCAAATGGTAAAGGTGTTTATCAATAAGTCAAAGATACATTTTGAAAGCAAATCACAACTAAGTGAACAAACCACATATAAGGAATTTAGGTGTTTATCAATAAGTCAAAGATACATTTTGAAATGAATTCCTCAAAAAATATTATCACATGAATTCAGCGGAGCTAAAGCAAATCACAACTTCTTTCTGTAAGCCATTACTAAACAGCTAGGTGTTTATCAATAATTGCTGATGTTGTTATTGATTTTTTTATGAATCAGCGAATCTCGTAACTCGATTTTAAACATACATTTTGAAATGAATTCCTCAAAAAATATTATCACATGAAATAGCCATGTGCTTCGCGCACAAAAACAAATGAAGATACATGGCGTATACCATATGACAACTAAAAAAATAATAAATATCTACATATGAATTCAGCGGAGCTAAAGCAAATCACAACACTGCGGTTCTTAATAACTAAACACAAATAGGTGTTTATGAATAATTGCTGATGTTGTTCTTGACTTTTTTATGAATCAGCGAATCTCGTAACTCGATTTTAAAGTTACATTTTGAAATAAAAAGCATTCCATAAAGTTCTCTGTACGAAAATTAAAAAAGAAGAGAATTTTCACTCGAACTAAGAGTACAATTAAAAAATAAAAAAACCTCTCAAATATTCAAGATACTTATTAATTACATCAACATTTACATTAGCGGAATAATCATCGGAATTATCACTAATTTTATTATCGGAATTACCATCGGAATTTATATATATGAAATGCATCTAATATATTATTAATCAATTAATTAATTATATATTAAACCATCGGAAATATCAGTATGTAAATCATCGGAATAACCATCGGAATTATCACTTTTTTTCTATCTTTACTTTATGGAAGAGAAACCACAAAACGAATATTATACCTCTATTGCATCTATGGAGCCTTTGTATCCTGAAGATGCTAATGGTAAGCTGGAAAGTTTAGCGTTAGAATTGGTAGAAAAGGCAGGGCGTTTATCAGGAGCTATGAATCCTATAACTCGTTTTGCTATTGCTCGTTTTTTAAGACCAATGAATAGTTATTATTCAAATTTAATAGAAGGTCACGATACACATCCTATCGATATTGCCAAGGCACTTAATAACGATTATTCTGAAAATGAAACAAAAAGAGATTTACAGTTAGAAGCAAAAGCACATATTAATGTGCATGAATCAATATCTGTTGAATTTCTTAAGGACAACCCTCCAATTCCATCTTCTGAGAATTATTTGAAATACATACATAACGAATTTTACAAACATTTACCAGAAGAATTTAAAAAGTCAAAGTCGATAGATGATGATACTTATAAAATTGTAGTTCCGGGTGAATTTAGAACTTGTGAAGTAAAAGTAGGAAACCATGTTGCTCCCTATTCGCAAAGTGTACCCTCGTATATGAATAGGTTTGAAAGCTTTTATAATCCTTTAAGTAATTCAAATAATTCAAAAATAAAAAGAATTATATCTATTGCAGCATCTCATCATCGTTTAGCTTGGATTCACCCATTTTTAGACGGAAATGGACGCGTGGTACGCTTATATTCAGATTCATGTTTCATGTATGAAAAAATAGATGCTTCAGGATTATGGTCTATATCGAGAGGATTAGCAAGAACAAAAGATACATACAGAGAAAAATTAGCGAATGCTGATTTGGTAAGATATAACGATTACGATGGTAGAGGAAATTTATCAAATAAAATGTTGATTGAGTTCTGCAACTATTTTTTAAGTACAGCTATTGATCAGGTTGATTATATGTACAAAATGATAGATACAGAATCTATGATTAATCGTATTGAAAGATTTGTTGATTTAATGGTTACAAAAAGCAAATTAAAAAGTAATGCAAAATATATTTTGATTGATGTGTTTTTAAAAGGTAAGATTTCTAAAAAGGAAGCTATGCGTATTACAAATACATCAGACAAAACATTGAAAGCTTTGGTTGATTCATTAATTGAAATGGATTTGATTATTGCAAAAATGCAGGGTGTTGTGATGATGTACTATGTAAATTACTCTATAAAATATTCACCATTGTTGTTCCCAGGATTATATCCTTCACAAAAAGAAATAGATATGATGGATTTGAATTAATTTTTTAATTATCAAGTAAAACTTATAAACAAAGCAAAATGTTTTACCCTTAAACAAAAAACCCTCTTAAATCTATTGATTAAGAGGGTTTTTAGAGGTCCCGAGCGGATTCGAACCGCTGTACAAGCTTTTGCAGAGCTCTGCCTAGCCGCTCGGCCACAGGACCATAAATTAAAGATTTCAGAAATATGAAAGTAGAAATAAAAAAATCTTAAATCAACATTCTTAAATCTTATTTCTTGAACGGGTAGCAAAAATAAGATTTTTTTAGCAACTTGCTGTGATTTTTAAAAATAAAATGAAAATAATTTCAAAATTACCACATATAGGAACTTCTATTTTTGCCACTATGAGTGGTTTGGCTAAAGAATACCAAGCTATTAACTTGTCTCAGGGTTTTCCTGACTATGATTGTCATCCAAAATTATTAGAATTTGTTCAGAAATATGTTTCCGGTTTTAATCAGTATGCACCTCTTCCGGGTACTATTGCGTTAAGAGAAACTATTTGCGAACTGTTACAACATTGCTATGGTGCCAATTATCATCCTGAAACAGATATTACCATTACCGCAGGAGCCACACAAGGCATATATACCAGTATAGCTGCTTTTATTGAAAAGGGTGATGAGGTGATAGTTTTTGAGCCTGCTTATGATTCTTACATTCCTGCTATTGAAGTGCATGGGGGTATTGTAAAACCAATAACACTTGAATACCCAATTTTTACAATTAACTGGGAATTGGTGAAAAATACCATCACCCACAAAACCAAAATGATAATTATTAACTCGCCCCACAACCCCAGTGGCACAACTCTTAGCGAAGATGATTTATTGCAGCTTCAAGCCTTAGTGAAAGATAAAGACATACTAGTCATCAGCGATGAAGTATATGAGCACATGTGTTTTGACGGCAAAAAACACCAAAGTGTTGCCCGTTTCCCAACTTTGGCCAAACAAAGTATCATTGTTTCATCTTTTGGGAAAACGGTGCATGCAACCGGTTGGAAATTAGGTTATGTAGCTGCTCCAAAAGAATTAATGAATGAATTTCGTAAAATACACCAATACCTTGTGTTTTGTGTAAACCATCCACTGCAATTGGCTTTAGCCGAATACCTTAAAGATTCATCTACATACAATCAACTTCATCATTTTTACCAATCTAAAAGAGATTATTTCCGTTCCTTGATTTCCGAATCTCGATTCATACTTGAACCGTGCGCGGGAACTTATTTTCAATTATTAAACTACAAAAACATTACGACAGAAAAAGACATAGATTTTGCGGTACGACTAACTAAACAAAAAGGCTTAGCCTCCATTCCTTTGTCTGTTTTTTATAGCGATAACAAACAACAACAGTTGTTACGTTTTTGCTTTGCTAAAAAAGATGAAACTCTGGAAAAAGCCGCTGAAATCATCTGCTCATTGTAATTTAAAATAACCGAATGAAGGAGTGTTGAACTAAAAATCTTCGTCTTCTTCATCTTTCTTTTTAGGTTGAAGTGGTTTAGATGGCTTGTTTTTTTCTTCTCCAAATTGTATTTCAAATTTTTGATTCGCTTTTTCCTCTGTTTTAGCCGGTTTTAAACTGTCTTTTTTAAAGAAGCCAAACTCTTCTCTTAAAAGCTGTTTTAAGTTTTGTTTTTCTTGCCTGATATCCTCTTTTATTTTTTCTTTGGCTCCTCTTTTGTCGTATTTAATGGTTGGGTGATCTATAGGTCCGGACATTAGAATAAAAACAGATCTTCTATTTTCAGGGTCATGTTCAACGAGGGATAATTCTTCATCAAAACGTTTATTGGCTTTTTGTTTTTTAGCTAATAATTCACTTAATAACAACTGAATATGGTAATCCACCTGATTATCAAAGGTATGTTTACCCCATAATTCAAGGTTAATAGCATTTGATTTAATAGATGTTTTTGGGATAGTAATAATTTTATTTTTAATATCGATGGCACTTTGAAGCGTAGAAAATTTAATGTGCTTTAGTTCATTAACATCGATGTATTTTGCCAAACTTTCCAAAGATTTTAATCCTATTAATTCTCCACGCTCAATTAACAAGTTACTGCTAACCTGTATGCTATTTAAGTCAACCTTTAATTGGTTATCCCAAATAGCTGAAAAATCAATCGTAGAGGTAGCAAATCCTTTTAAATGGTGGTCTTGAATAACAGATTGTCCAAAATTATTTAACTGAGTAAATAATTTTTGTATGTTCATTTTAGTTAACTCGCATCTACCGGATACTTTTAAATGTTCGTGGCTTGCATCCATAATGGCATTTAATGCAACGTCTCCGTCAGCCGCTTGTAAAAAAACATTCTGTAATGCTATTTTTTGATTTTTGAGCAATAAGTTTCCATTAAAATTTTGTGCTGAAAATTTTCCAAAAGATAGCTGTTTGACATTTACAAGCACATTTAAATTCAAATTATCTGAAATTGATACGGATTTAGATTGATTAGACTGGCCGGCTCCAAATAAAAAATCTTCTACCTCCAATTTATCACTTTCTAGTTTCGCATTAATCGTTAAGGATTCTTTATTATCAAACAAATACCCTAAAAAATTTGGTAGTTCTCCCAATAATGTCAAATCTGAACGGCCTTTTATTAACTTTAAATTATATACATTTAAATTTCTGTTATTTAACGCCAGCTCTCCTTCCGGAATATTAATTTCTTTTTCAGACTGTTTAAATCTAGCTTTTAAATGATGTACTGTGGCTTTACCAATAGATTTAATTCCCGGGCTATAAGCATTTGTTTTTAAGTCGGCAATCAATCCTTCTATTTCAGCTTCTACTCGAATGTTTCCGCTTACATTTTCTAAAGTATCTACTGGATAAAAATCCATTAATTCTTTTAGTTCTGTATTGGCAGCCATTTTCAATTTTAAATAAGGATCGGAAAAATTGATTAATTCCATTTCGCCCCTAAACGAATTATTATTGAGTTGTGCTGAGATGTTTTTTAATGTCAGCACGCTTCTATTTTCATTAACTATGATATTTCCTGATAAATTAACATTGGTAAGTGTGGCATTTTTTCCGGTATGAGTAATCGTTGCTTTTTTTATACCAAATTCTGAACGGATACTGAAAGGTTTACCCACTTTGTAATGGCACTCGCCGGAAGCATAAAACTCGCCGTCGCTTTCATAATCATTAATTTGAGTTTTAAATTTTTCGGGTAATAATGAGAGTGTTGTTGAAATATCGAGTTTTTTACCACTAAAATTTATATCTAATGATTGAAGGCTGTCTTTAACAACAAAACTTCCACTACTAGCCAGTTGTGTTTTGTTAATGGTTGTTTCTGAGTGTTTGATAGAATAAGTAGATCCATTCACATCAATCTCTAAATCAAATGCCACCTGTTTTTGATGAAGGTATTTAATTTTATCTACTTGTAATAAGTTAACAAATGTTTTTCCGTCTGTTTTTAAAACATATTGGTCTTCGTTAAAATGCCCTTTAAAAATTAATGTTTTAATAGAGGTACTGAATTTAATTCTACGTTGATTATTTTTATATGTAAGATCTACATTTTTTAAACTGATTTTCTGCAAGGCAAATTTTAAACTGTCATTGCTTTGTTTTTCATCCGTAGGTTTCCAAATTAAATAATTAATAATACCGTTTTTATTAACCTTTAAATGGCATTGGGCATTTTCGAGTTCTATTTTCCGAATCGTGTAATTTTTATTAAATAAATCTTTGATATTAAAATCTAATGCCAGTCGTTTGGCATATAACAAGGTGTCTTTTGTTTCAAAATCTTTAGAATCAAAAGCGGTAAGTTCTTTGAACTCGAGTGCACAACTAGGAAAAGATTGAATGATTGTTAAATCAATATTCTTAGGGTCTATTTGTACCTCAGCATTCAAGTGCTTATTGAGCTCTTTAATGATTAAATTGACGACTTCTTCTTCATAAATGAATACTAATGATATACTAATGCCAATAACAGAAGTAATAGAAATAAGAAGCGTTAAAAATAAACGTTTAAAAAATTTCGCAACACCTTTATTAGGTTTTGAGACATTTAGGTTGGTATGTTCTTGAGTAGTTTCGATACGATAAAGTTCAGTGTTATTGAAAAATATTTTTTGTTAAAAGATAGTATTGTTTAAACAATCTGTTATTGATAATTATAGCTAACAATAACTGTTTAAACACTCAGTTAAATTACTTTCGTAATTATGGAATTTGACTATTTTAATTGGATAATATTACCCATACTCATTTTTTTATCAAGATTGGGAGATGTAACCATGGCTACTTTACGTCATATTTTTGTTTCAAAAGGGTTGCGTAAAATTGTACCCGTACTGGGTTTTTTTGAGGTATTAATTTGGTTGGTGGCTATGAGACAGGTTTTTAGTCATTTAGATAATTTGGCATGCTTTATTGCTTGGGCAGGTGGTTTTAGTGCCGGCACCTATTTAGGAATGTATATTGAAGAAAGACTGGCAATTGGTATTCAAATGGTTCGTATTGTAACCAATGAGCCCATTTCAGAACTCACCGAAGCTTTAAAAAATACGCATCAGGGGGTTACTATAGTAGATGGTCAAGGAGCTATGGGACCCGTGAAACTGATATTTACAATAGTAAAACGTGCAAATAAAAAATCTGTCTTAGACCTGATTCAAAAACATACGCCAAAAGCATTTTATACCATTGAGGATGTTAAAAGTTTTGAGCACGGTGTGTTTTCTGAAAATGGAAAATCAACGCCTATTAGCCGCTTATTTTCTGTTGGGGCCGGGAAATAATATTGCAAAAACTATCTTAAAATTTTTCTAACAAAAGCTACGGTAAAATAACTCATTAAAAACACCCCTGAAAAACCTTCGAAAGCTGCTATAGCCTTTAAAATACCATTCGGAAAGTAATCTCCATATCCAATGGTAAAAAAAGTAATGGCACTATAATACATACAATTCCAAAATTCCTGAACATGATTTAAGTGATTTGGTAAAGTCGTTTCTATAGTTCCGACGGTATTTAAACCAATTGTAAAACCATAATACACTAATCCAAAAATAAACACAGCCAATAAAGCATTGAGTAATACGCGGGTTGGCGCTGTAGCATACCGACCAACAAAATCAAACACATAGTTTTGAAAAGCGTACTTTGGATACGCAAATAATTTGACCATAAACGATGCTTTTTTTTCTTCTTCTAAAAGCGCTTTTGCTTCACAGCGTTTAAATTCGATGTAAGCCGCATCTTCGTCTTCGTACTGACCATTTACCCTGAAATTTTCTTTGAGTATTCTAAATTGTTCGGCTTTCTGAAAATGGCTGCTTTTTTTCTGGTTATAAATTAAATGAAACACCTCATTTTCTCGCCAATTAATGAATAAACGACCTAAAATACGCGTATCGGTTATGTTAAGCTCTCTGATATGAACATGGTCGCGTTCTGGTTTTATATCAACTATATCGCGAATAACAGCATTACTCAAATTGGCAATTTTACAAGCTTTAAATCGCAAATCTATATAACAGTTAAAAGGACAATTTCTGAAAGAAATATGGGCTGCTTTGGCTTGGTAAAAACTCAAATTACCTGTCCCAAAATCTACATAATCAAAAATAGCTTCTCCATTTGCAAAATCAGCGTATTCAAATCCTACATGTCCTTTCCCAAATACCGATCCCCTAAAATTGATTTTACCATTACCAAATTCTACTCCTTCAAACAACACATCGCCATCATTAAATTCTACTCGCCTAAAATCAATGCGCCCTCCTCCGAACTCTACTTTTTTAAAGTCTTTTTTTCCCATCCCAAACGTAGCTCGCTCAAAAGAAATATCACCTAACGCAAATTTGGCAAATTTAAAATCGATGTGCCCGTTTCCGAAAAGTGTGTTTTTAAAATGTACATGGCCATTGCTAAAATGAGCGTCAGCAAAACTTAAATTGCCATTTCCAAAATTGGTTTCTTCAAACGAAATATCGCCATCTCCAAACCGAACCGATTGAAAATTAGTGGCCCCACTTCCAAACTTACTATGCTTAAACGATACATGGCCGTGACCAAAATCAGAGTAGGAAAAATTAGTGTATCCGTTTCCAAAAATACTATGATCAAAAATGGTTTGAAGCCCTTCAAACTTCGAATAACTAAAATCAATGGTCGATTCTCCGTCAAAAAAAGTATGAGTAACCGCTACATCACGCAAAGTAATTAACTCATCGTCATTCAATTTTTGTACTTTACGAAACTCCGAAAGAGAAAAATCTTTTACATAACAAGATTGTAAATGAATGGGTTGATTGTTTTTTATCCAATCATATATGGTTTCCTTACTTATGACGTCTAGCTGAATTCTGCTTACTTTACGCTGATGCTCATCATAAAATGTAACTGTGGCAGTATTTGTTGAAGTAGAGAAATCTTGCTCCATTTCAACCGAATAGCGCAGCAAATAATCATCGTGTAATTGTCCGTTAAGCATAATGAGAGGTAAGGATAGTTAACAATTATTAAAAGTAACAATCTATTTAAACTATACTAAGAATTAAGATTCAAACATCACATTCAATTTTTAAGCTTTAACAAGGAGTAAAATTAATTCAAGTAAGCCTTTTTTAAACCAATACCTGAAATAAAAGAAATACAGAGAAATAATCCAACAATCAATAAAATTTCGAGAATATCACTTGAAATATGTTGATGTTTTAATATTTGCGAAGAGAGTATCGGTAAAATTAACGCCATCGTATTCCATTTTAACCAATGAAAATTGCCAAACGAACCAAACATAATTCTTAAAAGTAATTGTCCGAAAATAGAATTTACAAGTATTCCAATAATTATGTAAACTGTATCATGAAACATTATAAGAAGTAATAACCAATAAAAAAACTGAGCCATCCATAGCCATGGAAATTTAATAGTTTGAATTTTACTAATAGCAAATGTTTGGGCTAAAGGATAAAAAAAAGCAAAAAAATAAATAAACCCATAGCCTCCCATAAAACTAAATAATGGTGCCAGTGTATTTAATACCATCCAATAAACCAGCCAATTATTTTTGGTTATAGTTAGTATTTTAATCATTTTTTATACCTTTTTTCTATAAAGGTAATAATGTTTGATATTTTTGCAATGAGAAAATAAACCATAAAAAAAGCCGGAAATCCGGCTTTTATAATTACACTGTAAACTGTACTATCGGTTTGCTCTAAATACGTTTGTTTCAACCCAACCTTTACCCCAATCTTCGTGCTCTTGTGCAGTCCATAATTCCGGATAAAAAATACGTTTTTGAAAACGAGGCGGTAAATATTTTTGCCAGTTAGTTCCTCCTGTTGCCGCAATATCTTCGGTATTTTGTTGCAAATACCTTACCGCACTCTTGTAATGCATTAAAGGCCAATTGATATTTACATTGACATCTAATTCTTTTAAAGCATTAATTAATTTAGGATTTTGCTGATCATGTGCCGAAAGCGATTTGTATTTAGCCCACATGTTTTTTTGTTGGTACTCCTTAGCCAATGCCATAAACTCTGCTCCGTACTTTTTCTCAAATTGATTCAGTGTCAACGTTTTTTTTCCTGTAGCTAATTCTGTAGCGCCTTTGTTCCAATATATATATTGAAACATTTCTTCAATTCCGGCATTTTTGCCCGCCAAAGAGAGTCGTACATCTTTATCAACTAAATTAAAAAAATCGGTTGCACAAATTTCTATTTTACGATACTGAGCACTTTGAAAACCACTAGCCGGCAACAAAGCCATTCTGTAACGCAAAAACTGCTCTTTTTCCATACCATCTACCATAATTTCGAATGATTTGGTTAAAGATTCAAAGTAACGGTTAATGCGGGTAATACGTTCCGCAAAAAAATTAACATCAATGGTTTCTTTAAATCCCACAACATGTCCATTAGATTGAATGTCTACTCCGTTATTTCCTATTTGCTCCATTTCGTGCAAAGAAAGTTTGAAGTATAATTCTGTAATTTGATGATACATGATAAAAATCTTCTCATCCGGAAAATCAGTTTTAGGATTTTGAAGAGTCAATAATGTATCAACTTGAATATAATCCCAATAGGTAAGGTAATTAGAAAGTAGTAAGCCATCTAAGTAGCTATCCAAACTTTGCCCCATCAGGCTATATTTTTCTTCGAGTTGATGTACCCTGTCAATAATTTCTTTTTTTAATTCCATGTTAACTGTACTGTTTAGCAATCAAATATAAAAAAGGATAGTGACAAAATCACTATCCTTCAATGTTTTTATAAGTTCTTATTAGGCTCTTTTACCTTGGCTATGAGCGGCCAAGTTAGCAATTCGATATAATAAACGGGCTGCTACATTGGCGTTCCACTCATCCTCACCTCCTACTTCATTGATATCAAACGCAATGAGCGTTTTTCCGGCAGCCACTACTTGTTCTAACAAATACAACACCTGATCGGTTTCAAATCCTCCTGCTACCGGCGTTCCAGTTCCAGGACAAAGTTTTGGATCCAATCCATCAATATCAAAACTCAAATACACCTGCTGTGGCAATTCAGCAACTATTTCCTGACAAATGGTATCCCATGATTTCCCTTTGTATTGTTGTTGTTTGATGTCTCTGTCAAAAAAAGTTTTTACTCTGCCTTCTGAGCCATGAATAATATCTAGTTCGGCTTGACAATAATCTCTGATACCCACTTGAACTAGTTTTTTAACATTTTTTCTTTTTAAAGCATTATACATGATTGAAGCATGCGAATATTCAAAACCCTCGTAAGCTACTCTTAAATCAGCGTGAGCATCTATTTGTAAAATAGCAAAATCGTCATAATGTTCACTTAACGCGTCTATCATTCCTAAAGGTGTGGAGTGGTCGCCTCCTATTAATCCAACACTTTTCTTTTGTTTTAAAAAATGTAATACACGTTGTTTTACCCAAGTATTCATTTCCTCACAAACTTTATTCACATCTTTTATTTCCGAAATTTCAGAAACAGGTTCTCCATTGCTTTGTCTATCAATAATAATTTCGGCTACAGGTCTGTAAATTTCACATTTGTCACTTAATCCTTCGTTAATGTCATCCATGGCAATACCCATTTTCCAGGCATCTTTTACAATGGGGTCATATAAATCTACTTGAAACGAAGCGTCAAAAATTTGTTGAGGCCCGTCCATTGTACCGCCACCATAACTTACAGTTACTTCCCAAGGTACAGGAATTAAAACCGTTTCAGATTCTTCAGTTGTAAATGGTAATCCGAACATATTGGCGTTTACGTCTCCTACACTATTAGGATCAAAATTTTTTATTTTATCTTGTTTATTCATATCGGTGATTTAGAAAGTTTTTGATAAATATGATGTTATATTTTTTGTCTCTTTGGTCTTGACTCCCTCTAGTCTTGATTCTCTTTAGTCTATTCTTATGGTGCTAATCGTTCTATCTTCCAATTTTCATGTTCAAGAGAAAATCGTATTCTATCGTGTAAACGATTCTTCCGTCCTTGCCAAAATTCATAATAGTTAGCTTTAACGATGTATCCTCCCCAAAAATGAGGACGTGGAATTTCTTGGTCTTCGAATTTCTTTTTATTTTGTTCAATAAACCCTTCTAATTCTTCGCGATTCTTTAGCACACGACTTTGTGGAGAACTCCAAGCTCCAATTTTTGAATCTTTTGGTCGTGCATTAAAATACGTGTCACTTTTTTCTGTTTCTGCTTTTTGTATCACAATCCCTTCAATTCGAATTTGTCTTTCTAATTCAGGCCAAAAAAAAGTGAGACAAACATGCGGGTTATTTGCTATTTCAGTAGCTTTTCGAGAGTCATAATTTGTATAAAAATAAAATTCGTTGTTTGCAAATTCTCTTAAATACACAATTCTAGACGATGGCTTATGATTAGAATCTACGGTTGCCAAATTACAAGCAGCTACTTCATTCACTTTAGCCTCTATAGCATCCGACATCCATTGTTCAAACTGTAAGTCGGGAGTTTTCTTCAAATTAACTTCACATAACTCACCTTTCATAAAATCTTCCCTCAACTTGGAAATATATTGGTTTACTTGGTTCATTTTCGTATTTTAGGCAAATATATAGAGATATTCTTGATAAAAACAGGGGATATATTAATAGCAAAACCATTTTTACAAGATGGTATTTTTAGACGTTCGGTAATTTATTTATGTGAACATACAGAAATTGGTAGCCTTGGGTTTATAATCAATAAGAAACAAGGATTATTACTCAAAGATATTTTTCCTCATTTAAAAAATGCTGAATTTCCAATTTTTGAAGGAGGCCCTGTATCGCAAAACCAATTATTTTATACCCACACGATAGGTTCAGTGTTAAAAGACAGTTTGCCAATAAAAGATAATGTTTACTGGGGCGGAAATTTTATGCAATTATGCGAAATGATGGAATCAGGTCAAGTAAATGAAACCCAAATTAGATTTTACGTAGGATATAGTGGTTGGGATAAAAATCAATTAAAACAAGAAATCAATAATCAGGAATGGTTAACTAATCAAACCCTTTACGCACAACTCATTGAAAAAGATGCGGATACCTTATGGGGCGAGGAACTTAAAAAAATTAATCCGAGCTATAAAGTTTTTAGCGACTATCCGTTTGATCCATCCTTAAATTAAGGAAGTGTTATAACACTTCCTTAATCTCATTAATTACGGACTTTGTATTTCCTACAAATACCCTATTTCCTATACATATTACAGGCCGTTTTAAAAACGTGTACTCTTCCAAAATATATGCTTTATAATCAGTTTCTGTCAAGTTTTGATTTGACAAGCCAAGTTCTTTGTATTTCCTTGCAACGCGACTAAACAACGCTTCGTAACTACCAATCGCATCTTTCATTTCATCTAACTGTGTTGCAGTTATTTTGTCGGTTTTGATATCTTGAAATATAAACCCTTTTTCTTTCAATTCAAGATCTGATATGATTCGTTTGCAAGTATCGCACGTTGACAGGTAGTAAATTTTTTTCATAAGTCTAATTTGTGTGTTTTTTAGTGACTATTTAAAATCATAATGCAAGTTTTATAAAAAAAGAATGTGCTAACTTAATCAAATTAGCACATTCATATTTATAGGTAAAAATAAATTACCCTAACATTTTTAAAAAAGACACTTCTTTTTCTGTCAGGAAACGGTATTTGGATCTAGGTAAATCTTTTTTAGTTAATCCCGCAAAAGCAACCCTATCTAATTTTACCACTTCATAACCTAACTGCTCAAACATACGACGAACAATACGATTTTTGCCACTGTGTATTTCTACACCTAATTCAAATTTTCCGTCCCCTACAAATTCAACGGCATCAGGTTTAATAAAACCGTCAGATAATTCTACACCTTCACTTAACAGTCTGTAATCTTCAGTGGTCATTTTCTTATTTAAGCTTACATGATACACCTTACGAACTTCAAACTTTGGATGCGTAAGTTTAGCTGTTAAGTCACCATCATTGGTAAACAACAATACACCAGTAGTATTTCTATCAAGCCTTCCAACCGGATACAATCTTTCTTTACATGCTTTTCGGATTAATTCCATTACCGTTTTTCGTTCCTCCGGATCGTCCATAGTGGTAATGTAATCTTTTGGCTTATTCAATAACAAGTATTTTTTTGTTTCATTTTTAATAGGAACTCCTCCGTAAGTTACAACATCGGTAGGGTTTACTTTATAACCCATCTCTGTAATAATTTTACCATTTACGGTTACTACTCCGGTTGCAATTAATACGTCTGCTTCTCTTCTTGAACAAATACCTGCATTAGCCAAATACCTGTTTAAACGAATGGCATCATCACTCACATTTTTTTGAGTGGATGTTTTAGAGGGCCCCGCTTTTTTTGATTTTTCAACTACACGTTCAGATTTTGACAATCTTGGCTCATACGGTTTATCAAATTCTTTTTTATCACCATAAGATCTTCTTGGTCTATCTCCATCCTCACGTTTTACAAATGGTTTTCTTTCACCATCTCCATAAGATTTTCTTGGTCTGTCTCCATCCTCACGTTTTGCAAATGGTTTTCTTTCACCATCTCCGTATGATTTTCTTGCGCCCACACTTTCATATTTACCGTCTGCACGTTTCACAAATGATTTTCGTTCGCTATCTCCAAAACTTCTGCGTGGTTTATCTTCCGAATTACCATCTCTTTTTACATACGAACGTTTTTCTTCTCTATCAAATCCTCCGCCCGACTTAGATTTAAAACTTCCGTCTTGGCGTTTACCAAATATTCTTTTTTCGCCTGAATATGGTTTATTCTCCGAGCTTCCAAAATTTCTTTTTGGTCGTTCATCTGTATTATCTCTTTTTACATAAGAACGTTTTTCAGATGAATCACCATCACGTTTTTTAAATGATGACCCCTCTCCCCCTCTATATGGACGTTTTGCTTTGTCTGAACTTGAAAAAGATTTTCTTTTATTAAAATCTGACGAGCCTCCTTTTGAAAACATTTTTCTAGGCCCTTGACTGTCTCTACTCATTATCTAATTTTTTGCAAATGTAAGGATAATTTAGGGATAAGCGATTATCTATAACACAATACAGATAACTTGAATATTAAAAACACTATCTTTACCGAATGTCTGATTTAGCTTATAATAAAGCGCTTACCGAATACCTAGAAGGATTTGTGGGCGAACGAAGATTGGGAAGATTAAAAGAAGTTTTAAATAAACGAACCAATCATCTTACCATCGTTTTAGAAGATGTTTATCAAACACACAATTTTAGTGCTGTACTCAGAAGTGCTGATATATTTGGCATTCAAAGTATCAATTTTATTGAAAATAGAAACAAATACAAAATTAGTGAAGATGTAGCAATGGGTTCTACACAATGGCTGAGTTTAAACCGCTACCAACATCATGAAAACAATACGAAAACTTGTTTAAATGACCTAAAATCAAAAGGATATAAAATTGTTGCCACATCCCTTCATAAAAACAGTATCTCCCTTCAACAATTAGATATTTCAAAACCTACAGCTTTGGTTTTTGGAACCGAATTGACAGGCATTACACAAGATGTTGAAGAAATGGCCGACGAATTTGTGACACTGCCGATGTATGGTTTTACGGAAAGCTTTAATATCAGTGTATGTGCTGCCCTTTGCATGTATGAGTTAAGGGGTAGAGTGGAAAAAGAATTTCCTAATTATCAATTAACACTTTCTGAAAAAGAAACTATTTATATTGAATGGTTAAAAGCATCCATTCGAAAACCAGATTTGATTATCAAAGAATTTGACGCAAAGTATTTCCAGAAGGCTTAAAAATTAAAATGCTCTTATTACCTTTTTTAGAAAAACAGTATATTTGGTAAATGGAATTTTCTGCAACTCAAATAGCCTCATTGTTGGGAGGAACCGTGGAAGGTAATGAAAACATCACCGTTTCTAACCTTTCAAAAATTGAAGAAGGTATACCGGGAACTTTGTCTTTTTTGGCAAATCCCAAATACACAAATTATATTTACGACACTAATGCTAGTATTGTAATAGTTAACAAAAGCTTAACCCTTGAAAAACCCGTAAAATCAACGTGTACATTAATTAGAGTTGACGATTCTTATGCAAGTTTCGCAACTTTGTTAGAATTGTATAATGAATTTAAAGGGACTAAAACCGGGATAGAACAGCCCTCCTTCATATCAGAAAATTCGCAATACGGAGAAGGATGCTATTTTGGAGCTTTTTCTTATGTCGGAAAAAATGTAAAAATTGGTCACAATACAAAAATCTATCCCCATGTATACATTGGTGATAATTGCATTATTGGTGACAATACAACATTATTTTCGGGGGTAAAGGTTTATCATGACTGTAAGATTGGCAATCATGTAGTTATTCATGCCAATACAGTAATAGGAAGCGATGGATTTGGATTTGCTCCGCAAGACGGGAAAGAATTTGCAAAAGTACCACAAATAGGAAATGTTATAGTTGAAGATAACATCGAAATTGGCTCTAATTGTTGTATTGATAGAGCTACGCTCGGCTCTACTATGTTAAGAAAGGGTGTAAAATTGGATAACCTTGTGCAAATTGCTCATAATGTAGAAATTGGAGAAAATACAGTTATTGCCGGGCTATCGGGCGTTGCCGGTTCTTCAAAAATTGGAAAAAATTGTATGATAGCTGCTCAGGTAGGCGTTGTGGGTCATATACGCATTGCCGACGGCGTTAAAATTGCAGGTCAAGCCGGCGTTGCTGCTTCCATAGAAAAAGAAAACGAAATTGTTCAGGGCTCCCCGGCTTTTTCATTAGGTGAATTTAGAAGAAGTTATGTTTTATTCAAAAACTTACCTAAATTGAACGACCGAATCAAGGATGTAGAGAATAAACTAAAATAATTCAAATAGTTTTTTAAAATAAATAATAACCAATCCAATTAACGGATTTTTCAAAATTTGATAATTGACTCATTAATTTTATGTCTGATAAACAAAGAACTATACAAAAAGCCGTTTCAATTACCGGGAAAGGCTTACACACAGGCGCTCCTGTAACCCTAACTTTTAATCCTGCTCCAGAAAATCACTGGTATAAATTCCAACGAGTAGATTTAGAAGGTCAACCCATCATTGAGGCAGATTGCGATTTAGTTGTTGATACATCAAGAGGAACTACCTTAGAGAAAAATGGGACCAGAGTTCATACAACCGAACATGTATTAGCTGCTTTGGTTGGTTTGCAAATTGATAACTGCCTTATCCAAGTATCAGGACCTGAAATGCCGATTATGGATGGAAGTTCGCTCAGCTTTATAGAAATTTTAGAATCTGCCGGTATTGTTGAACAAGAGGCATTACGCGAATATTTTGAACTAACCGAAAATCTTACTTACGAAGATCCCATTAAAAAGGTAGAAATGTTGGCTGTTCCTCAAGACACTTTCAGAACCACCGTGATGGTTGATTATGGGAGCGAAGTTTTAGGAACTCAACACGCTAGCATGTATCATATTGGTGAGTTTAAGGAACAAATAGCTCCTTGCAGAACCTTTGTTTTTTTGAGAGAACTAGAAGCCTTATTAGCCAACAACCTTATAAAAGGTGGCGATATGGACAACGCCATTGTATTAGTTGACAATGAATTGCCGGAAGAAAAATTAAATTATTTACGTCAGGTATTTAATAAACCCGATGTTGAAGTAAAAGGAAAGGGAGTTTTAAATAATACTAAACTGCGTTTTTTTAATGAACCGGCTCGTCATAAACTACTCGATATTGTTGGAGATTTAGCCTTGGTAGGTAAGCCTCTAAAAATACATGTGTTGGCTGCTCGTCCCGGACATGCGGGCAACGTCGATTTTGCAAAAAAAATTAAAGCTTTAATTAAAATTCAAAAAGCTGAAAAAGATCATTTAAAAATTGATTTGAATAAAGCCCCTCTGTTAACTATTACCGACATCATGAAATTGTTGCCACATCGTCAACCGATGTTGTTAGTTGATAAAATCATGGAATTATCTCATGAACATGTTATAGGTGTAAAAAATGTAACATTAAATGAAGAGTTTTTTAAAGGTCATTTCCCGGATAGTCCTGTTATGCCTGGAGTTTTATTGATAGAAGCTATGGCACAATGTGGTGGGATTTTAGTATTAAAAACTGTTCCTGATCCGGAAAACTATTTAACATATTTCATTAAAATAGATGGCGTAAAATTCCGTCAACAAGTAATTCCGGGCGATACCGTAGTATTTAGCCTTCGCCTTGTTACACCAATCCGCCGAGGAATTTGTCACATGAAAGGAATTGCTTATGTGAATAACAAACCCGTTATGGAAGGTGAAATGATGGCGCAAATAGTTAAAGTAAAAGGACACGAAGTAAAAACATCTGAAGCTCAATTAGCATAAATATTTAAAGGTTTTTTTGTTTGATGTTGTCTCTGAAAATAATCTTACACATAAAACAAGCGAACAAAAAACAGAAAAACAATAATTTATTATGATTTCACCACTTGCAAACGTTAGTAAAAAAGCACAAATAGGTAAAAATGTCACATTGAAGCATTTGCTACTGTTTATGATGATGTTGTTATTGGAGACAATACACATATTCATCCGAATGCCATTATTTATCCGGATACAACCATTGGAAATAATTGCCAAATATTTCCCGGCGCCTTGGTGGGCATTGTGTCTCAAGATTTAAAATATAAAGGCGAAAAGGCAAAAACAGTGATAGGTAACAATACCATTATCAGAGAATATGCTACAATACATAAGGGAACAGCTGATAGAATGATAACCTCGGTTGGTGATAATTGTTTAATTATGGCTTATGCTCACATTGCTCACGATTGTATAGTAGGTAATAATGTTATTTTAGCCAATTACGTTGGACTAGCCGGACATATAACCATTGAAGATTTTGTAATTATAGAGGGTTATGCTGCTATTCAACAATTTATTACTATTGGTGCACACAGCTTTTTAGCAGGTGCATCTAAAGTCCGAAAAAATGTACCGCCTTTTATTCGTGTGGCCAGAGAACCACTTCAATACATTGGTGTCAATACAATAGGTTTAGCGCGTAGAAACTTTGATAAAGAAACCATTAATCAAATTGAAGATATTTACCGCTTAATTTTTGTTAGAGGGCATAACGTTTCAAATGCTCTTGAATTAGTTGAACAAGAAATTCCAAACTCTGATATTAAAAATCAAATTGTTGGATTTATTAAAAATTCAAAAGACGGAATTGTAAAAGGAATTTAATTCACGCAAACTCAAATTTTAAATTTCACTATCATGTCGCGAATACTTACCGGAATTCAAAGTACCAACATTCCACATTTAGGTAATATTTTAGGTGCTGTTTTACCGGCCATAGAGTTAAGTAAACAAGCAGGTAACGAGTCTTTGTTTTTTATTGCCGATTTGCATTCATTAACAACTCAAAAAGATGCAACTCAAAGAATACAAAGTGTTAGTTCGGTAGCAGCAACCTGGTTAGCATTTGATTTTGATACAGAAAAAAACTTATTGTATAGACAAAGCCAAATTCCTGAAGTATGTGAGTTAACCTGGTATTTAAGTTGCTTTACTCCTTACCCGATGTTGGCAAACGCTCATTCATTTAAAGATAAATCTGATAGATTAAGTGAAGTGTACACTGGATTATTTACTTATCCTGTATTAATGGCAGCAGACATTATTTTGTATGATGCAGAGTATGTTCCGGTTGGTAAAGATCAAATTCAACACATTGAAATTACCAGAGACATAGCCCAAAAATTCAACACTCAGTATCAACAACAAGTATTTGTTCTTCCACAGGCTAAAACAGACGAACATGTGATGATAGTTCCCGGAACTGACGGGCAAAAAATGAGTAAGTCATATAATAACTTCATCAATATATTTTTACCTGAAAAAGAATTATTAAAAGTCATTAAAACTATAGTAACTGATACGACCCCTCTTGAAGAGCCCAAAAATAGTTCTACCTGCAATGTTTTTAAACTTTACAGTTTGTTAGCTAACAATGTCCAAATTGCTGAAATGCAGGCTAATTACGCAAAGGGAGGTTATGGATATGGTCACGCAAAAACAGCTTTATTCGAACTCATCCTTACAAAATTTGCAGACGCAAGAACTCGTTATGCAACTTTAATGAGTAATACTAATCTTATTGAAAAAGAACTGCAAATAGGAGAGGCCAAAGCTCGAAAAATAGCTCAAGAAAAATTAAAACTTGTAAGATCTGTACTTGGCTTTTAGAATTGACTTTCTTAAATTAATGATGTTTTACAATTAATCATAAATTTATGCATATTGGCTTGTTTTTTGGTTCTTTTAATCCCATTCACATCGGGCATATGATTTTAGCCAACTACATGGCCTCTTTCACAGATTTAGATCAAGTGTGGTTTGTTGTTTCTCCTCAAAACCCACTTAAAAAAAAATCAACCTTATTAGATCAAAACCAACGCTTACACATGGTTAATTTAGCCATTGGCGAACATTCTTCTTTTAAAAGTAGTAATATTGAATTTGGGCTATCCAAACCATCCTATACCATTCATACTCTGGCGCACTTAAAGGAAAAATATCCGAACCATCAATTTTCACTCATTATGGGTGAAGATAATTTAGAATCATTTCCAAAGTGGAAGAATTTTGAGCAAATTTTAAAAAATCATCAATTATATATATATCCTCGCCCTCACTCAAACCCGGGAGAATTAAAACACCATCCTAGTGTGATTTTAACAAACGCACCATTAATTGACATTTCTTCAACAATGATTAGAAATGCTATTAAAGAAAAAAAAGATGTGTCATGTTTTGTCCCCTCAAGTGTGTGGAAATACCTAGAGGAGATGAATTTTTATAAATAACGCATCAGCTTTTTGAAATAAACGATGTGTAACACTTATTAATGTGTTAAAATCATTTACTTTTTTTCAGTATTTATAGATAACTTTGCGAGGTATCATGATTACAAAAAAAGACATACGCTCATTATCGGAGCTTGAACTTATAGCCATTCTGAAAGAAAAAGGAGAAGCCAAATTTAGAGCTAAACAAATTTATGAGTGGTTGTGGAAAAAAACGGCTCATAGTTTTGATGATATGTCTAACTTGTCAAAACCTTTAAGAGATTGGTTAAATGAAAATTTTATCATTCAGGCAGTTTCTATTAGCGACATGCAAGTGAGTAGCGACAAAACCATAAAATGCGCAATGAAATTAGCAGATGGCAATGTTGTAGAAAGCGTATTGATTCCTACCAAAAGTAGAATGACCGCCTGCATTTCATCTCAGGTAGGTTGTAGCTTAACATGTAAATTTTGTGCTACCGGAAAACTAAAAAGGCTGCGTAATTTAAATGCCGATGAAATTTACGATCAGGTTGCTTTAGTGAAAAATTTAGCAGAAACTAAGTACAATCAATCATTAACCAATATTGTATATATGGGCATGGGTGAACCATTACTAAATTATGCAGAAATGATTCGTTCTGTTGACCGAATAACCTCAATAGACGGGCTGGGAATGAGCCCTTCACGAATTACGGTAAGTACAGCCGGAATTGCTAAAATGATTATGAAGCTAGGTGACGATCAGGTTAAATTTAATTTAGCACTATCATTGCATGCAGCCAATGATGAAAAGCGCAATCATATTATGCCAATTAACGAATCTAATTCGTTAGAAAATTTGGAGCATGCCTTGAATTATTTTTATGAAAAAACAGGATCACGCGTTACTTTCGAATACATCGTTTTTCGTGATTTTAATGACGGCATCCAAGACGCCAGAGAACTGGGAGATTTTTGTAAAAAAACAGTCGCCAAAGTTAACATTATCGAATACAATCCTATTGATGATGGAGAATTTCAGCAAACTACACCCGAACGCTTAGAAGCTTTCGTTAAGCATCTAGAAAATCGAGGTATTATTGTTAACGTTCGAAGAAGCAGAGGAAAAGATATTGATGCGGCGTGTGGCCAATTGGTTAATAAAAACAAATCAACCACCCAGGTTTTTAAATAAAATTTGTGGAGCCAACTAATCATTCCAATAAACTAAAGGCAATTGAATGGCTGAAAGCTACTGCCATCTCATTTTTTATGGTATTGATTATCCGGACATTTTTTTTCGAAATATCACCGGTTAGTTCACCTTCTATGGAAAAAACACTGCTCACAGGAGATTATATGTTAGTAAACAAATTAGCTTATGGACCAAGATTATTAAAAACAATTTTTAGTATTCCTTTTATTAACCAACGTTATTATTCAACCATCATTTCCTTGCCGTATATGCGGTTGTTTGGAAGTCCTGATGTAGAAAGGAATGATATTGTGGTATTTAATTTTCCACTAGAAGATGAATATCCTGTTGACCATCGTACCTATTTTGTAAAACGCTGTGTGGGTTTGCCCGGCGATAGTATTAAGATTATAGATGGCTTTGTTTATATTAATCATCAATTAATTGATAAAGAAGAATATTTACAGTTCAATTACCATTTAAAATCTGACACAGTTTTAAACGATGAATTTATTGCGCGTTATCATCTGAAAGAAGGAGGAAGCATATCCGATAATAATGATTATTCATTTTCACTGACTAAAGCGAAAGTAGACACTTTAAATACAAAACCTTTTATCAAAAAAATTGAAAAAGATATTGAAAAACAAGGTTTATGGGATGAATATGTATTCCCATTTAACGATCATTATAAATGGAATGTCGACAATTATGGTGCATTAAAAATTCCGGCAAAAGGCGATACAGTAACCCTTGATTCAACAAGTATTTGTTTGTTCGAAAGAATCATTTCAGCCTACGAAGGAAACATATTGGAAATAAAAAATGACAGCATTTTCATCAATAAAGAATATAAAACCAAATATGTCATTAAACAAAATTACTATTTCATGATGGGCGACAATAGACACAATTCACAAGATAGTCGTCATTGGGGCTTTGTACCTGAAGATCATATTATTGGCAAATCAACCCGTATTGTCTATTCATCAGACCCAATTTTGCCTACCGGAATAAGGTGGAGTAGACTATTTAATGCCATAAAATAATTACGATGTCTATACTTTTGGCAACAGCTTATTTACCAAATATCCGTTACTTATCGGAGCTAATTAGGCATAAATCTATTGTAATAGAAAAACAGGAACACTTTATTAAACAAACCTACCGTAACCGTTGCGATATAGTAACGGCAAATGGCAAGTTAAGTTTAAGTATCCCATTAGTAAAACTGGCAGAAAAAGAATTAATTTCAGATAAAAAAATTTGCTACAAAGAAAACTGGCAAAAACAACACTGGAGAGCTATCACGAGTGCTTATAAAAATTCACCATACTTCGAATTTTTTGAAGATGAATTTAAACCATTTTACGAAAATAAATATGAATTTTTATTTGACTTTAACTCGCAATTACTGCAAACTATATTACATATATTAAGAATAAAAAAACAGATTGTTTTTACAGACTTTTATTATAGCTCTCCTGAACATCTTTTGGATTTGAGACATCTCTCAGATTTAAATGATTTATCAACCTCACACCAAAAGATATATTATCAGGTGTTTGCAAATAAAATAGGTTTTATACCAAATATGAGTTGCCTCGATGCTTTGTTTAATGTAGGATTAGAAACTTTAAATTTATAGTAGCTTATTCATCAATCCGTATTTAATTAAAATTTCTATGCTCAAAAAGAGTATTGCCTATTTTTTATTTTTAATTCAACACCCAATTTTTTAAAACTCATTGTCCTTTATTAAAGGCAATATCTCCAATGATTTCTTGAAAGCAAAAAATGGTAGGGTAGTCATAAGCTGATTTACTTCCTCTTCTGTGCGATCTTTGAAAATCAATACCGCACCATTTTTAGTTGGTCTTAAAAAAAGTTGTTCCAAAAATCCCTCTTTTTTCCATTGAGCTACCACTTCGCGCTCGTGCTTCAATATCTCAGGGAAATTACTTGGTATGTTATCCATGTCCAAGGTCAAAACTACTAGAATTCTATTTCCATTTTTTTGTGCTTCTGTTTGTTCCATTTTATTTTTATTATGATTGAATTTTGTTTGAAGAGAATAATATCACGATTGGTGAGACCATTAATGCCATAATGATACGATTCATTTTTTTATGTTATTGAAGATACACATTTTATTATTCCATTTTATCCATGATTATTATTATTGGTTTAAAAATGGATAATCAATATAGCCCTGATCTTTGCCTCCATACATCGTAGCCCTATCTGCTTGATTTAATTCCGTATTGAGTTCAAATCGTTTCGGTAAATCCGGATTGGCTAAAAACAAAGTACCGTAAGAAATCATTTTAGCAATTCCTTTTTGTAACTCTGTTTCTCCGGTTTCAAGTGAATAGCCACAATTGGCAATAACCGGATGCTTTGATATTTTACCAAAAGTATCAATAACATCTGTAGGATATTGAGGAAATTTTTCAATCGGAAATGGCACTTTCATGAGGTGGATATACGCCAAGGGTAATTTGTTTAAATGTTCAATCAATGATGTGAACTGTTCAATTGGTTGCTGATGTGATATATTGTTGTAAGTACTTGTAGGCGATAATCGGATGGCTGCTTTGTTTTCACCAATAGCAGCAACAATTTCCTGCATTACATCTAAAACAAAACGGTTTCGATTTTCTATACTTCCTCCATATTCATCTGTGCGGAAATTAGAGCTATCTGCTAAAAACTGATTTGGCAAATAACCAAATGCGGCATGAAGTTCGATACCGTCAAATCCGGCTTCCATAGCTTTGATTGCAGCTTGTTTATATTCTTGGACAATTTGCTTTGTTTCTTCAATCGTTAAAGCTCTTGGAGTTTCATAATCTTTCATACCTTCCATGGTAAAATGCTGCTGACCTTGAATTCCAATTGCAGAAGGCGCAACCGGTAACTCACCATTCTTAACTAATGAATGACCTACACGGCCGGTATGCCAGAGCTGTGCATAAATAACACCTCCTTTTTCATGAATTGCTTGAGTTACTTTCTTCCAAGCATTCACTTGATCTTGAGTGTAAAGCCCCGGTGTTAATGGACTACCAATAGCTTGTTGAGTTATATTGATGGCCTCAGTTATAATAAGACCTGCGCTTGCTCTTTGAGTGTAATACAGAATAGTTGATTCTCCAACCACACCATCCATGTTGGCACGAGAACGTGTCATCGGAGCCATCACCATACTGTTGCTAAGAATTGTATCACCAATTTTTATGGGTTCTAATAGTTTCATTTTCTGTATTTTCTTAAAAATTTTTGTAAACTTACATTTAATACTTTACTTTTGAAAGTAGTTACACTAATGTACAGTAGTAACCAAAGGTAAAGCAATAAATAAAATCAGGATGTTATGGCAAATAAAAAAATAAATAAATCTCAAAAATCTTGCTCTCTAAAAGATGTTTTGGATGTTATAGGTGGTAAGTGGGCTATGCCTATCATCTATAATTTATCTAAAGGCAAAATGCGATTTAAAGAAATTGAACGAACGATAGAAGGAATAAACACCAGAATGTTGGTTAAAGAATTGAAAAATTTAGAAGCGAATGGTATTATTACCCGTGAGGTTTTTGCAACAGTCCCCCCTACTGTTGAATATGCGTTAACAATAAAAGGCGATAAATTATTACCTAGTATCAAATCCCTGCATCAATGGGGGCAGGAGTATGCGGTTTGATATAGAGAACTTAAATTCTTAATTGTTTGATCGATATTCCAAAGGTGTCTTTCCTGTTTTTTGCTTAAAAAGTCTGCTAAAATATTGCGGATATTCAAACCCTAATGAGTAGGCTATTTCACTAACCGATTGATTGGTTTGTAAAAGAATATTCTTTGCTTGCTCAATTACAAAATAATGAATGTGATCCTGTGCATTTAAACCTGTTTCTCTTTTCAGCAAATCACTTAAATAGCTTGGTGATAAATTCACTTTATTGGCGAGGTCTTTCACAGAAGGTATTCTATCATTTCTTTTTTCTTCATTTTCAAAATAACCTTTTAATATGTTCTCCACTTTCGAAACTACATCTATATTAGTACTTTTACGTGTAATAAACTGTCGCCCATAATACCTGCAACAATAATTAAGGAGTAGCTCTATATTAGATACGATTAATGGCTGGCTATAACCATCTATGTTTTGAGTTAATTCTTCTTTTATTTTTAAGATACAATCATAAAGCAATTGCTTTTCCTTATCTGAAAGGTGCAAGGCTTCAGATATTTCATAATCGAAAAAGGAAAAATCTTTCATCTTGAACCCTAATGAAGTGCCTCTTATTAAATCCGGATGAAAAAACAATCCCCATCCCATCATATCTTCTTTTACTTCAATATCATTATCAATTGTAATTACATGATTGGGTGCCATACACACCAAACTTCCATCCTGAAAGTCGAGTGTTTTTCTGCCATAACGTATGTGATTACGACAATAGTTTTTAAACATGATAGAATAAAAATCTGTTTTGATCCTAATTTCATCTTTGGTATGTTCAATCACTTTGCTAAAATCTACTACAGCTATTAAGGGATGTTCTGCATAACCTAAATTCAAAAATTTGTATAAATCTGAAATCGTTACTAACTGTAAAATATCACTCATTGTTAATTGATTTATAATTTAAAAAACTTTTTATTCATACTTACAATAAAATTGTAACCAAACCATTTATTTAAGAGGTTATATAATTTGGCGTCTTTACCTGCCATATAACGTAATTTATTTTTCCCATCCGTTGCAGCTTCAAAGATTACTTTTGTAACCACATCAGTAGTAGAAGCATTTTTAACCATTGCCGGCATTGCAGTGGTAATTTTAGTAACAATGTTTTGATATTCTTTTAAGTTTTCATCGTGATTAAAATCAAATGAACGACCTGCAAAATCAGTCGCTATTGCGCCCGGTTCAACAATTTTTACTTTCCCTCCAAATTGTTCGACTTCATATCTTAACGATTCGGAAATTCCTTCGACGGCGAATTTAGTTCCATGATATAATGATCCTAAAGGGAAAGTCATTTTACCACCCATAGATGAAACATTGATTATTGTTCCATTTTTATGTTGTCGGAAATGTGGAAGCATCGCTCTTGTTACATCTAATAAACCAATAACATTCGTATTAAACTGCTTTAAAATTCTTTCTCTTGGAAATGACTCTAACGGCCCATAAGCTCCATAGCCGGCATTATTAAGAAGAACATCAATTTTTCCGAACTTTTGAATACCTTCTTTTATTGTCGTATTTATGGAATCTAAATCCAAAACATCCAAACGAGTTACCAATACATTGTTCAATTTAGTTAACTCCATTTCTTTTTCTGGATTTCGCATGGTAGCTATTACATTCCATCCCTTTGTTTGAAATAATTTAGCTGTTTCTTTTCCAATGCCACTACTGGCTCCTGTAATTAAAATTGTCTGTTTCATTTTTATCATATTTTATCACAAAACTACATGATGAGTCAAGCAACTATTTGATACAAAAACAGGAAAGTTGTATACTTTTTACGGATTGCATGTAATGCCCCTATTAGTACTAACACAACAAGATCAAAAATTTTAATGAAATAAATACTTTACCTTTCAAAAGTTAGATTACTCTTCTTTAAATGGATTTCTTGGTATCCATTCTGTGGGTTGCAAAAATTGCATAAAAGGTTTCATAATAAGTTTGGAAACTGTGTTTTGAGGTTTAATGTAACACAATAATTCATGTGGTTTTGCTCCTACGGTTGTTTTAATCTCAGACGCTGTTCGACCCAAATTAATTCGTGATTTTTTAACCTCAATAGCCTGTTCGATAAAACTGTATAAAATGGTTTGATATAATTCGTACTGTTTGTTATAACTATAATCAAAACCAATATAATGAGCCTCCACTTCATTATCCAAACAAAAACCGCATGCAAAAGAAAGCATTTTGTCTTCCAAAAACCACGCATCTATATAAAATGACTCAAAATGCGAAACCATTACATCTTCAAAGTAATCCGCAGATAGTTTGACTAATTTAAATTTAGCTTGGTTAAATACCTGAGTGTACAAATTATGTAACGTGTTTTTATAAAATGATACTTCCTCTTTAGATAACCTTTTCTTGGTTAAGGTAGCGCTTGCATTTAAAATATGTTTCGCTCTATTTCTGTATTTTTTTGAAAAATAACCCAAATAATCTGTTAAACTCGTTAATCCTTTTGGCAAGTCAACAATCATATTGGGTTCCACATTAAAATCAACAAATTTAGTGCAGTACCAACAATTTTTATCCCCAAAGCCATCTTCATAAAAATCTTTTACTAAAACAGCAGAAATTTTACCCCTCAATTTTTCGGCTCGAGAAATACTGTCAATCACACCTTCTACCAATTTAAAAATTGTTTTTTTACTATTAATACTAATCGAAAATCCGTGTTCTCCGCTAATAAAATTATTGCCACAAGTTACTAGCCTCATTATGGTATAAGATTCATTTTTTTCAATATATCTCTGAAAAATAGAAGCTCTTCGACTTTTTAATTCTGTGATTTGTTTTTCAATTAATTCGCCAAATACTGAAGCCGGAAAATCATTGATTTGGAAATAAACAACACCTATGGGATTTTTTCTATTATAAATAATGACGTATCTAAATCTAAAATGCTCCGTTTTTTCGTTGTGTAAAACACGTAAATAGGAGTAAGATAAAAATGGGTTTTTATTGTTCACCGCCTTCGTCCATTCGAGCTCAGGAACTATTTCTATGTCTTCGTAACAAGTAAAAGTATAATTACTAAATAGTTTTCTATTGGGTTTTAAAATGTTTTTTGAAAGTATTTTATCGCACAGTGAAAACATCAATTGGTTATTTAATCATATATGGCATCAAAAAACGGTAAAAAAACCGGATTTTTTGGTATTATAATTTGCCAATTTAAGTGAAATATCAAAAATTTAAAAATACAATAAATATCTTACTTTTGAAGTAAATAATCCGTTTTAATACAACACAGATGTTCTATGATTTTAGGAAAACTCCGATAATTGATCAGGCAGGAATTGCAGAAAGAGTTGCCCGTTTCAATAGCCGTAGCATAAAGAAAGAAAGTAAAGTGCAAGCCTTAAAGATGGCACTTAGTATGATTGATTTAACTACATTGGAAGGAAAGGATACCGAAAATAAAGTAAAACAATTGTGTTATAAAGCGCTACTACCTCATAGTGCATTACCTCAATTACCCAAAGTGGCTGCCGTATGTGTATATCCTAATATGGTAGCAACTGCCAAACGCGTATTGAATGGAAGCATGGTTAAAGTAGCCTCTGTGGCTACGGCATTTCCAAGTGGCCAATCAACCCGAGAGGTAAAAATAAAGGAAACAACTTTTGCGCTCGATTGCGGAGCTGACGAAATTGACATGGTTATTAGCAGAGGAGAGTTTTTAAAAGGCAACTACCAATTTGTATTTGACGAAATTGCGAGCATCAAAGAAATTTGTAAATCATACCATGCCCGTTTAAAAGTGATACTTGAAACCGGAGAACTATCAACATTAAATGATGTGAGACGAGCAAGCGATATTGCCATTTATGCCGGAGCAGATTTTATAAAAACCTCAACCGGAAAAATTAGCGTAGCAGCAACGATGCCCGCTTCACTTGTTATGCTTGATGCGATTAAAGATTATTACTTCAAAACAGGTATTATGGTGGGGATGAAACCGGCCGGAGGCATCAGTTCAGCAAAAATAGCCTTACACTATTTAGTGATGTTGCATGAAACATTAGGAAATGCTTGGTTAAACAACGAATGGTTCAGGTTTGGAGCCAGTTCATTAGCCAATGACATCATTTTACAATTAGAAAAAGAGGAGAAAGGCGTTTACTACAGTAAAAATTATATATCTATCGACTGATCATACTAATTGATGATTCGACAAATTAACTCTGTCATACCATGAACAAAAAAGAAACTCATTTCTTAGAATATTTTACTGAATGGAAATATAATTCTGCTCTTGAAACCATTGAGCATGCCAATTTAAAAAATCAATATGATTTATTTATTAATGGAAAATTTGTAAAACCAAGTATTGAAAAATACACGAACATCATTAACCCGGCAACTGAAGACACTATAACTTGTGTAGCAGAAGCCTCTGAAAAAGATATTGAAAAGGCTATAAAAGCATCGAAGAGCGCCTATGAAACCAGTTGGGGAAAAATGCCAGTAAAAGAGCGAGCCAAATATATTTTTCGGATAGCGCGTTTGATTCAGGAAAAAGCCAAAGAATTAGCTGTAACAGAAACATTAAATGTTGGAAAACCTATTCGTAATAGTAGTAATATAGATGTGCCTTTAGCGGCTAATTATTTTTTTAATTATGCCGGATGGGCTGATAAACTAGAATATGCTTTCCCGAACCAAACTCCAAAATCAATAGGAGTTGTTCTGCAGGCTGTGCCTTGGAATTTTCCATTATTAATGGCCGCAGGTAAAATTGCACCTGCTTTGGCAACCGGAAATACTATTGTTCTGCATCCCTCCGAAACCACTCCTTTAACCGCTTTAAAATTGGCTGAAATTATTCAGGAAAGTGGATTACCTGATGGTGTTGTAAATATAGTAACCGGTACAAATATTTTAAACGAAGCATTCGTGTATCATAAACATTTAAGTGCCATTTCTTTTACAGGAAAATTTAAGACCGGACAATGGATTCAAAAAACCTTAGCAGAAACAGACAAAAAATTTACCCTCGAATTAAATGGAAAATCAACTCATATCGTATTGGAAGATGCTGCCATTAACGAAGCTGTAGAATCAATCATTAATGGCGCTTTTATAAATCAAGGAGGTTTTTGCTGCGATGGTTCGCGCGTGTTTGTTCAAGAAACTATTTTAGACGAAGTTATTCACAGATTAAAAGACAGAATGGCTACATTAATAATAGGCAATCCATTAGACAAAAATACCGACGTTGGTCCTATTCATTCGAAATCGCACTTAAAAACTATTGAAGAATTAATAAAAAACGAATCATCTAATCACGAAAATATATACAGACATATTACCACTCTTCCAAAACAAGGTTTATTTGTTAATCCAACTTTATTTATAAATTCGTCCCAAGCACATGCATTATCACAACAAGAGTTGTTTGGTCCTATTATTTCCATTCAAACATTCAGAACCATTGAAGAAGTGGTTGATAAAGCAAACAATATACCCTACGGATTAACAATGAGTATATGGAGTAATAACGGTTCAAGGGCTTTTGGATTAAACTCTAAATTAAAAGCAGGAGTAGTATGGATTAATACCTCTCATAAACTAGATCCAACATCGCCCTTTGGTGGCTATAAACAAGGTAGTATGGGAAAAGAAGGTGGTGTGCATGGACTATTCCCCTATGTAAAATTTTAATTCGTTCCATAAACTTACCCGATAGATAAATGAAAAGTCAAAAATGGATACTGAAAATTAATTTAATAATCCTTGCGTGCATTTGCTTATTATGCAGCGCTTTTAAGTTTCGTCCCAAACCTCAACCTATTCGCATTCAGTTTCCTCATAAAATTGAACATGTTGAGGTGGATCATTTTGGGAATATTTATATCATTTCTCAGCATGAAATTAGTAAATACAATGCAAGTGGAACTGTTCAAAAACAATTTAGCACAAAACGCTATGGTAAAATAGAAAGTGTAGATGTTATGAATCCGCTGAAAATTTTAGTGTATTACAAAGATTTTCAACAGATAGTATTTTTAGACAATCAATTAACCCCTTCGAGTACACAAATTTCTTTAGAAAACATAGGGTACGAACAAGCAAGCTTGGTTTGTGCCTCTGCCAATAATAGTTTTTGGGTATTTGATAATCAAAATAACGAACTCTTAAAATTAGACAGCGAGCTAAAAATATTGGTTAAAACAGGCAATTTAAAACGATTGCTTGACATTGACATCAAACCTAATTTTATACAAGAGCATAACAATTATTTGTTTTTAAATTGTCCGAATGAAGGTATTTTAGTGTTTGACACTTATGGTACCTATACTAAAACCATTTCTTTAAAAGGACTAAAAGAATTTAACATCATAAATGGTAATGTGTTTTATTTCGAAAACCATACCCTCAAAGAATACCAATCGCAAACATTTGAAACCATCGAAAAAACTTTTTCAGATACACTCATTCATTCTGTATTTTGGCAAAACAATCATTTTTATAAAATCTATTCTGATTCCTTAATGATTGAGTAATACCAAACCAAATATTTTTAAAACCTGCATTTATTTTTATGAAACAAATTATTTTATTTTTAAATCTAGTATTCATCTCCTCGTCGGGGGCTTTTTCACAAACGCAATACACACAAACCGTAAGAGGTCGCATAACCGACAAAGTGTCCGCTGTTGGGTTACCTGGCGTTGTTATTCGGTTAATGAATGATAGTACCAAAAAACATATTGCCACATCTGATGCCAATGGCAATTTTAAGTTAGATGCCATTCCGGTAGGTCGCCGATCATTTGTTGTCAGTTTTTTTGGCTATAGCACTCTTTCTTTATCAGACATACTCATTACTTCAGGCAAAGAAACATATTTAACCTTAGAGATGGAAGAGTCATTGGTACAAATGGATGAAGTGGTGATAAATGCCAATGAACAAAAAGACGTTTGTTACAATATGGAAGCCGTGAATGTAAAAAAATTCAGTATCGAAGAAACTGAACGTTACCCGGGTTCGCGCCAAGACCCTGCCCGCATGGCCTCGAATTTTGCGGGTGTTCAGGGCACTAACGATAGCAGAAACGACATTGTGGTGCGGGGTAATTCACCTTCCGGCTTATTATGGCGTTTAGAAGAAATCGATATTCCCAATCCCAATCATTTTGCTGTAGCCGGATCGGCAGGCGGACCAACGGCTATCATTAACAATAAATACCTCGCCAATTCCGAATTTTATACAGGTGCTTTTCCTGCAAATTATGGCAATGCTCTTGGAGGTGTATTTGATTTAAAAATGAGAAATGGGAATAATCAAAAACATGAACGCACCTTTCAGTTCGGTATTTTAGGAACAGAACTTTCAGTAGAAGGGCCTATTAATAAAGAAAAAGGCAGTAGTTATTTTTTAAACTACCGGTATTCGACACTGAAATTATTATCAGGCCTACATATCAAACTAGGAACAAGTGCAGTGCCTCAATACCAAGATGGGGCCTTCCGCTTTAATTTTCCTACCGGTAAAGCCGGTGTGTTTTCACTTAGCGGTATAGGTGGATGGAGCACCATCAAAATCATTTTAAGTACTCAATCAGAAAGACCAAAAGAATTGTATGGCGACCTGAACCGAGACCAATACTTTACGTCTAATATGGGTGTCGTCATTCTTAATCACGCCTATTCATTTAATAGCCGCACATTCATGAAAACCTCATTAGCCTATGGTGGTCAAGGTTTAGATGTGGAACATTTTTTAGTATTGCGAGACAAAAATTTCAAGCCAAATGATACGTTACCTAAAATTTTAGGTTACAACTTTTATGAAGGAAAAACAACGCTATCATGGTTTGTTAAACATAAAATTAACCCAAAAAATAGCGTCAAAATCGGGTTTTTAGTCAATGCTTTTCATGTTAATTTTTATGACCAGGCTAAAATCAATTCGCGTTATGATACTATTGCTGAAGCTATTAATCAAAAAACTTTTAAAACACGAGTTGATGCCAATGCTAACTTTTATTTATGTCAACCATACGTTGCATTTGTTCATAAATTTAACGAGAAATGGAGTACAAATGTAGGCGTATTCTCGCAGTTCTTAACGCTAAATAACGAAGTAACGATGGAGCCAAGAGCGAGTGTCAAATACCAATTTAAACCCAACCAATCGTTGAGTATGGCTTACGGTATGCATAGTCAAATGCAGCCAACTTATATGTATTTTGCTTCGCCGGATAGCTTGGTTAGAAATGGTAAAACAACATTTAATGCTTTAAAACTATTAGATAACTCCACACTAGGATTTAGTAAAAGTCAACACATTGTATTGGGTTACGATTGGCAGGTTTCAAATTATTTCAGAACAAAAATAGAAACGTATTATCAACGCTTATGGAATGTACCTGTATATGCGATTCCTTCAGGAGTGTCGTTAATTAACAGAGGCGCTTCTTTTAACCGTTTTTTTCCAATTTACTCAATGGAGAATAAAGGGACGGGTTATAACTATGGGTTGGAGCTAACTTTAGAAAAAACGTTTAGTAAACATTATTTCGTTTTATACTCAGCGAGTTTATTTGACAGTAAGTATAAAGGCAGTAATGGAAAAACTTTTAATACCGATTTTAACGGACAATACATGATGAATGTTCTGGGTGGTTTAGAATACGATCTGGGTGTTTCTAAGAAAAATGCCATCAATGTGTCTGGTAAATTTACGTATGGAGGTGGCAAACGCTATTCGCCGGTTGACGTAGCTGCCAGTAATGCGGTGATGGATGTAGTGGCAGATAATGATAAAGTAAATACGCTTCAGTTTGATCCATACAATCGGTTAGATGTAAGGATAGCTTATAAAATAAATACTAAAAAAATCACTTATGAAATTGCTTTGGATTTAGTAAACCTAATGAATGCCAAAAACATTTTAGCATTAAGTTATGCCCCTGACCCCGCCAATGTAAATACAAATCCTTTGATTAAAAATTATCAATTAGGTTTTTTACCCTTGTTTTATATAAAAATTGATTTTTAATAATTGCTGTTCTTTTGAACTGCCAATTTAAAATTTTTTTCTATTTCAAAAGAGGACTATCAAGCTTCGTTAAAACCGATAAAAAACTATCGTTTTCATAAAAACATAATAAGCATAATATTATACAAGTAATGACGATTCGTTCAGGCTTTACTTCTTATCTGAACTTACAATAACATCATCAATTAACCGTCAAAGAATCTAAATATGCGATACTATTTGTTGTATTTATGATTTTACTTGGACTGTATTTATTTCAGTTTATTTGGAAAAAAGAGCATACAATTATTTCGCTAATAAAGGCGTCAATAGCGTGGAAAGATTTTTGGAAAAAATCAATAAAAAAATTTAACCATTACTAATTCATGTATTCTGTATAATGCTAATTTATATCCACATAAAAATGATTTGTCAGCGAATTATAACTAACTTTTTGTTTATGGTGTAATCTGCTACTTTAATTTTCAAAAAATAAGAGCCATTATTTAAGGTTGAAATATTAATTTTTTCTCTGTTGCATAATTTTGTACTTAATACTTTTCTGCCATTTATATCATACAATTCAACATTTAATTTATCAGTTGTTTTTGCATCGATAAAAAATTCGTCACTTGTGGGATTTGGATATATTTTTATGTGTGCATCATTTATTATTAATTCATCTATATTATTTGCATCATCGCATAAACTAAAGGCAATACCATTACTATATGCGCCACCATTACTTGTCATTCCGAACAAGCAACCATTATAATATATAAGCGATCCTTGAGGCATGTATCCACTCACACCATTGAAATCATGTAGTTTGGTATATCCTGTTCCATCTGTTTTTACTTTGAAGATGACTCCCATGCCGCTTGTGCCTCCACCTGAAGTCATTCCGTATAGAAATTCTCCACTTAGAATAAGATCAGAAACTGGTGTAGATCCATCGTTTACATTACTTCCGAAGTCATACAAGCTGGTATAATTAGTTCCATCAGGTTTTATTTTAAAAACATTTCCAATCCAATGATCTCCGCCCTGCACGGACATTCCATATAAAAAAACTCCATCCGAAATTAGAGCACCCTGAGGAAGTGCCGCATTATAAGTTCCTGGAATACTAAATATTTCAGAATATTCTGTTCCATCTGTGTTAATTTTAAATATAGAACCACTATTATATGTGCCACCAGCCTCTATTACTCCATAAAGACATGTTCCATTATAAAAAAGTGAGTTTCCAACAGCTGGGTCAAATCCATTAGAGGAAGAAAAATTAAAAATTACATTGTATTCTGTTCCATCAGGTTTTATTTTAAAGATGACCCCATACCCACCTGCTAATCCCAAAAACCCTCTTGCTATTCCGTATAGATATGTTCCGTCAGAAATAAGAGTACCATTTGGATGGCCAATATTTCCACTAAAATCATGTAGCTTAGTATATTCGGTACCGTCAGGTTTTATTTTAAAAATAACTCCATTATCATTTGATCCACCTGAACTTGTCATTCCATAAAGAAAAGTACCATCATAAAATAATGAGCCTAGTGGCCACTTTCCATTTGCAGTTCCATTAAAATCTAGAATTCCATCACATTCTGTTCCATCAGGTTTTATTTTAAAAATAACTCCATTATTCTTTGATCCACCAGAACTTGTCATTCCATATAAAAATGTGCCATCGAAAATAAATGATCCCCTAGGGTATGCTCCATTCGCTCCATTAAAATCAATTAAAGCCTTAAACTGAGCATTTATATTTATACAAAATGTACTTGCTAAAATTAGAAGTAATTTTTTCATCATATTTGGTTTTAATTTATCCGATATAATTAATCCTTACTCCTCGATTGCCAAAGTCAGAGTTGACTGATTTATATTATGAACTAATTTAGTTGTCAGGGGCATAATAACATAAATTACTAATAATTTTCACAATCTTACTTAAGCCTTCTAACCACGTATTAGCTTAGCCTCATAAATGGAGGTTTTATAAAGATAAAACATTTTTTGCAACTCATTCTAGGATAACTGATTTGTTATAATAATGCTACTTATCTATAAAAACATAACCACAATACATTAAAACAGCTAATTTTTAATTCACCTTTAAAGTAAGATTCTAAAAATCGTTGTAAACTCCGAGTCCAAATAAAGCAAAATCATACTTTACCGGATCTTTTGCATCCATTAATCTCAAATTGATATCAAGTTCTTCTACCGCCCTAGCATCGTTTTGAAATCTACTCAATAAGCCTAGCTTTCGAGCTATGTTTCCTGAATGTACGTCGAGCGGGCAGGATAACTGAGAAGGATGCAAACTTTGCCACAAACCAAAATCAACTCCTCTTTGGTCTTTCCTTATCATCCATCTTAAAAATAAATTAATTTTTTTAGCTGCCGATCCTTTAAATGGATCACTGACGTGCTTCTCTGTGCGTTGAGGATGATTAATTTCAAAAAAATGTTTTCTAAAATAATGTATGGCCGGCTGTAATGAAACAGGGGTAGCATACCGCAAAAAAACAGCTTCTATGCCTCCGTGTTGTTGATAGATATGCTTAATTGCTTTTATGAAATACTTGACATCTGTTTCGTTAAAAGTACGATAAACAAACCCATCTAATTTATCGAGATGATGAGTTTTGTGTTCCATTGCAAAATCATACGGCGATTCGCCCATTAAATCCATTAAGCGATGTGCTGTTTTTACAATTTGTTGACGATTTCCCCATGCTATAGTGGCAGCCAAAAACCCCGAAATTTCTATATCTTCTTTTAACGTATAACGATGTGGAACGCTAATTGGATCAAATTCTATAAACGCCGAAGTATTGTAATCATTTACCTTTTCGTCCAAAAATAATTTGATACTTGAATCGATATGATTGTTTTGAGATTTCATAGCCTGTAACAAAGCTATATATTGAATTCATGGTATCAAAAATTAATATTTTTAATAATTATTGGTTATCAAATTTATATCCAATTCCTTTTACTGTTTTTATAGAATCGTCACCTAAACGCTCTCGTATTTTTCTAACATGAACATCAATCGTTCTTTCTCCGTTTACGATTTCTCGACCCCATATTTTTTCAATAATTTCTTCTCTCTTAAATACTTTTCCGGGAGTTGAGGTTAGCAATTCTAAAAGCTTAAATTCTTTTTTAGTAAAATTAATTTCTTTACCTTTTTGGTAAACACAAAATTTTTCAAAGTCTATTTCAAGATTCCCAATTTTTAGTGTTCCATTTATTATTTGATTGGCAGGAAACGCTCTTCGTCTCAGTAAAGCCCTTATGCGACTAATTAATAAACGGGGTTTTACAGGTTTTGTAAAGTAAACGTCTGCTCCTGAATCTAGCCCCGCTATTTGAGTATAATCGTCTGCTCTTGCGCTTAAAAAAACAATAATTGTATTTTGTAATGAATCATACTCTCTTAGTAATGCACATGTCTCAATGCCATCTAAATCAGGCATTAATACATCCATAATAATCATATCCGGTATTTGTTCAAGAGCTATATCTATTGCATCCTTGCCATTTGATGCAGTAAAAATTTCATATCCTTCCTTTTTTAAATTGTAAGTAAGAAAATTTAAAATATCCTCTTCATCATCTACCAATAATATTTTATATAATCTGTCTACCATCATTAAAGACTAATTCAACAGGCTACTCAGATTTATGAATTTTTTTTATGACCATGCTTAACAATTTTTGCCTCGATAAAAAAGATAATTTCTTCAGCAATACTTTTACTTTGGTCTCCGGCCCTTTCAAGTTTTCGAATTACAGAAAGCATTTTCAATAATTCTTCTACATGTTCAGGATCTTTTTTTATTTCATTGATGATAACACTTCGAGCCGTTTTATTCAATTCATTTAATGATTTATCACGTTTAAAAATATTGATAGCCAATTGCACATCTTCTTTTTCAAAGGCAAGTCTTACATCATCTAATAAATCTCTAGCTTCTTCAAACATTTGTAAAACTTGGGTACTTTCAATTAAAGGTGTATAATCATAGCCTTGAGTTTTTTTAACGAATTTTGCTATACTTGCCGCAATATCTCCTATTTTTTCAAGATTATAATTTATACGCAATAAGGCAAGTACCAATCTTAAATCATTTGCAACAGGATTATGTAAAGCAAAGATACTTTCACAGCTTCTGTCAATCTTGAGTTCCATAGCATTTACCTGCTTTTCAGTTGCAACCGTCTCGCTGGCCAACTGCTTGTCCATTTTTAACAATGTAATCATTGAATCCCTCATTTGTTCGGATACCAACTTCCACATATCAACAATTTCTGATTTTAATACTTGTATTTCGTGTTCTATCATGCTCATATTTAAACTTCTTTTATTTATTCATTTACTAAAAAAACATTTTATTTGAAACATTAATAACTAGCCAAAACGACCTGTAATATAATTTTGAGTTCGTTCAACTTTTGGATTTGTAAATATTTCTTTGGTAGTGTTGTACTCTACTAATTCTCCCAAGTAAAAAAACGCTGTTTTATCACTTACACGAGCAGCTTGTTGCATATTATGAGTAACTATAACAATGGTATATTTTGATTTTAATTCATAAATTAATTCTTCAACCTTAGATGTTGATATAGGATCTAAGGCTGATGTAGGTTCATCCATCAGTATTACAGAAGGCTGAATGGCAAGTGCACGCGCTATGCATAAGCGTTGTTGTTGACCTCCAGACAGTTCAAATGCCGACTTTTTTAATTTATCCTTTACCTCATCCCATAGAGCGACTTGTTTTATCGATGTTTCTACTCGCTCTTCTATTTCCTTACGATCTTTGATTCCATTAACTTTTAATCCATAAGCCACGTTCTCAAAAATAGATTTTGGAAACGGATTCGGTTTTTGAAATACCATGCCCGTTTGCTTACGCAAAGCATCAACATTTACTCCTTTAGCATAAATGTTTTTATTGTCGATCAATATCTCTCCAGTTAGCTTTGTATTTGCAATCAAATCATTCATGCGATTAAATAACCGTAAGAAAGTTGATTTTCCGCAACCGGAGGGGCCAATTAAAGCCGTCACTGTATTTTCTTTAATAGCAAGATTAATATTTTTTAATGCATGTTGGGCACCATAATAAAAATCAAGATTTTTAGATTCTATTTTATTCATATTAATATTTATTTAAATACATAATAACCAAATTGTGTATACTAAAAGCAAGTGGCCATTTGTATCAATTCATTTTTACTTTATTACCAAAATATTTACGTAAAGCATTTGCCGATAAATTACATACTAATACTATTATAATAAGTACTAATGCTGTTCCGTATGCAATAGGACGAGACTCTTCGATATTTGTACCACTGGTAGAAATAACGTACAAATGATAAGGCAAAGCCATTGCCTGTTCAAAAATACTGTGAGGTAGTTTTGGCAAAAAATATGCTGCTACAGTAAATAAAATTGGGGCTGTTTCTCCTGATACCCTTCCAATAGATAATATCATACCGGTAATAATGTTTGGAAAAGCAATAGGTAATACTACATTTTTTATAGTTTGAATTTTACTTGCTCCTAAACCATAACTGGCTAAACGAAATGTATCGTCCACCGCTTTTAAAGCCTCCTCTGTATTTCGAATCACAACTGGTAATGCTAATAATCCTAATGTTAACGAACCTGCTAAAATAGAATCTCCAAATCCTAATTTATTTACAAATAAAGCCATGCCAAATAATCCAAATACAATAGATGGAATACCGGCTAAATTATTTGTCATCAAACGAATAAATTTTTTCAAAAAACCATCTTTCACATATTCATTCATGTATATGGCCGCTAAAACTCCTATCGGAAAAGCGAATAACATACTACCTAACACCAAATATAATGTACCTATAATTGCCGGATAAATTCCTCCTTTTGTCATTCCTTCTTCAGGCATCTGTGTAATAAAATCCCAACTAATTGCTGAAAAACCTTTGATAATTATAAACGCTAAAATAGCAACCAAAATAGCTACTATAGAATAGCCAATAAGTCCAAACAAACCAAATGCAATGGCTTGTTGACGTTTTTTACTTTTCATTAACTTTTCTTCGTTAACCATACTATTATTTTTTATATTTTTTACGAGCTGAAACATATTCAACTGTTAGATTAATGCACAAAGTGATTATGAATAAAATACAACCTAAAGCAAACAATGCTTTATAATGCAAACCACCATCCGGTGCTTCTCCAAGCTCTGCAGCTATAGTAGCCGGTATAGTTCGCATAGGTTCTAAAATTCCATGAGGCATTACAGCAGCATTGCCCGTAACCATTAACACTGCCATTGTTTCGCCAATAGCCCTGCCAATACCTAAAATAGCAGCAGCAGAAATTCCTGAAAAAGAGTAAGGAATTACTATTTTATAAATAGTTTGCCACTTACTGGCTCCTAAAGCTAAGCTTGCTTCTTTCATAGCACGAGGTGTGTTCCGCATAGCATCTTCAGAAATAGTAATAATAGTAGGCAAAGCCATAATTCCTAAAATAATACTCCCAGCCAATCCAGTTTCTCCTACGGGAACTCCAAAAGTTTGTTGAATAAGCGGCACAATAACCACTAAGCCAAAAAAGCCATACACTACAGAGGGTATGCCTGCTAATAATTCTATAAGAGGTTTCATAATTCTACGCACCCTTCCTCCCGCAATTTCACTCATATAAACAGAGGCGGCTAGCCCAATAGGTAATGCAAATAATATAGCGCCAAAGCTCACCCATAAAGTACCCATAATTAATGGTTTTACACCCATTTGAGCTGTAGGTTGTGCCGTAGGAAACCATTCTTCTCCTCCAAAAAACTCTTTAAATGACAGCTGATCTAACTCTAATTGTTTCCCTTTAAAATTATTATCAATGTATTTATCCGGAAAAAAAGCAATGATACCCGGAATACTATCTACTAATCTGCTTAGGCAATTTGGCAAGCCTTCAAAATTTGCCCCAATTTGTTCATCGCTATAATAATTTGAAATTTCTTCTAAACGAAATAAAATAATACTGTCTTTTTTTGCGCCAAATTCAGCCCAGTCAGTAATTTTTTGGTCGTAGATGTTTTTAATTTCTAATGATGATAGCTTACGTACATTATTGTTTTTATTTATAACAACTGCATAGCCTTTTTCAATAGGTTTTTCATTAAATAAGCTAATCCCTTCTTTAAATAAAAAAAACACTATTAACAAAACGGTTAGACTAGTTACTGTACTACTGAGTAGCAATAAGCCTTCCGTTAGTTTTTCAGTAAATGTTTTAAAAAAATGTTTCAAGTTCTATTATTTTTTATTTTTTTAAACAGAAAAAAGACACACTGTAACAGTGGCCTTTTTTAACTGATTAATTGGTTAGTTATTATTTTACAAGTGGAACATATCCAATATTCTCAACTATTTTTTGACCTTCGGCTGACAAGCAAAAATCTACAAATGGTTTTACTGCTTTTTCACTAGTTGCTAAATAGTAATAATATAATGGTCGAACAATTGGATAAGATCTGTTTTTAGCTGTAGCCATTGACGGCGCTACAAATGTTTTACCTTTATCAAAAGAAACACCTAACGCTTTTACATTTTTCTCAATATAAGCCAATCCAACATATCCTATAGCGCCTTTGGTTTGACTAATAGATTGAATTATGGAACCAGTTGCAGGCATACTTAATACAGATGTTGCATAATTTTTATTTTTCATCACATGTTCTTTAAAAAAATCATAAGTACCAGAACTTGATTCGCGCGAATAAACAACAATTGCTAAATCATCTCCACCTACTTCCTTCCAATTTTTAATTTTTCCTGTAAAAATTCCTTCTAATTGTTCACGTGTTAACTGTGAAATTTTATTGGATGGATGAACAGCTATAGCCAAGGCATCATAAGCCACAATCGTTTCCTTTGTTGCTTTACCTCCGTCCGATAACTTCATTTTTTCAGTTAACTTCATTTTTCGTGAAGACATTGCAATATCAGTTGTCCCATCTACTAACGCCGAAATACCCACTCCGCTACCTCCACCGGTTACATTAATTTTGGCGGTTTTATTGGTTTTCATGTAACTCTCAGCTTCCTTTTGAGCTAAAGGTAAAACTGTATCACTACCCTTTAATTTTTGAGAAAAAACAACTCCTGTATATAGTGCAAGTGCTGATAATATTAATTTTGTTTTCATTTTTTATTTGTTTAAAGTTTAACAATAATTTAAAGCGTTAATATTTAATTTGAAATCTTAAAGTGAACACGTTATCTTTTAAATCTTTTTTATAGCCTGTTAATTGGGTGTCCTCGTTTTTTACTAAATCATAATAAACCATAATTTTTGCATACTGATTAATATGATAATTTAATCCAAATCCATAAGTATCAAATCTAATGTCTCCTGCATTCGTTCCGGTTCCTGTTAAGCCAATTTGTTTTCCGGTTATTTTAACATTTGGATCAAACCAATCGTATTTTAATACAACTTGAAATTTTGAAGTTAAAATATCCTGAACCCAATAAAAATAAGCACCATTAAACTGGCGATGATAAATAGCAGTAGTTGGTAATGCACCAGGGCTATTATTTGCGCGCTGATTGCTTGCATTTGTTCCAGGCTGTTCTCCCTGAATGTATTCTGCTCTTAATGTAGTGATGCCTATTCTCCAATCAATTGAACACTGCATATCTGCCCCAACATAAGCACGCTTGGCTATACGATTATAATTTGCTGTATCTTTTGTATTTAATTCAAACCCTGTATTCCCATTTTTTAAAGTATTCACGTTGTAATCTTTTTGATTACCAATTTTATATCCTCCGTAATATCCAGATGTTCCAAAATCAAATTTAACTCTCTCGCTGCGCGTTGCTTTACTATACTGCAAACGACCTGTAAAATCTTTTTTATTGTCAAATTCTGGTGCCACCCCTGCCACACCGTTCATCATACCAACATCCAATTTTAAACCATACAATTTTGAAGATTTAGGCACAACCATCGATCCAAAAGCACCTAAATCACGCTCAGTAGGAAATAATATTTGATTAAAACGAGCACGTTCCGGCGTTTCGCGTTCACTAGATGATTGATTCAATTCATAACCAAACTGAGCTTGTAATAACCCTGCTGTTAACGAAAACATATTCCATCTAGAGTCTGTAATTTTAGCATACGTCTCACGCATTGCTAATGTTTTTTCAGTAGCATCAATATTTACCATTAACATAACATTGTTGTAATTGTAAGTAAACTTAAAACGACCACGACGCATGGTAAAACGACTAAAATAATTGCTAGTTCCATTTTTAAAATCCCCTCCAGCAAAAGATTGAGCGCCAGCTGAATCGATATATTGATACTGTGGCTGAACGTAACCTGTAATTTTCAATCTCTTAGCTTTCATATTATCATCCAATAATGATGCTACTGCTCTTGTTAATGTATCTATTGGAGATTCTTCTTGTTCTGAATTTACTACCGGCGCAGATATTTTAGATGAATCTGTTAATTCTTGAGCCGTAACAACCCCCGTAAATAAAAAAATACCTGCAAGTAAATTAATTTTATTCTTCATGTTAATTTTAAATTATTGAGATGCCAAAAATATAAACTCAAAAAGCCTCTTATATTACCAAAATGTTAAGGATAGGTTATCTAATTTAACGCTGATTAATCTGTTTTGTGTATTCGTGCTTGTATGTTTTATGATATTGGAGTTAATTCCTTTTTACTTTTCAATCAGTCACATTCGCACATTTATGATTACTTTTGATATATCAATCAGCTATCCAATAACTTTTAACGCGTTTTTTATAAATGAGTGGAATTTACGTTCATATCCCTTTTTGCAAACAAGCTTGTCATTATTGTGATTTTCACTTTTCAACTTCACTAAAAAACAAAAACGATTTAATTAAAAGTATTTTAACTGAAATTGACCTCAGAATGGAATATCTGCCTGATAAATCTATCGAAACTATTTATTTTGGAGGAGGCACCCCTAGTTTACTTGATGAAAGAGACGTTTTTTTGATTTTAGAAAAAATTTACAAAAATTATCAAGTATCCAAAAATGCCGAAATAACCCTAGAATGTAACCCGGATGATTTAAACAATGAAAAATTAAAGGCTTTAAAGCGTTTAGAAATTAACCGCTTAAGTATTGGTCTTCAAAGTTTTATTGACGAAGAACTCATTTGGATGAATAGGGCGCACACAGCTCAAGAAAGCGAATCAAGTGTAAAACGCGCACAAGATAAGGGCTTTGAAAACATTACTATTGATTTAATTTATGGTTCAAAATTCTCTACTCTCTCTAATTGGAAAAAAACCTTAGATAAAGCTATTACCTTAAACATCAAACATATTTCGAGTTATAATTTAACCATAGAAGACAAAACCAAACTAGGTCATGATTTTAAAACTAAAAAAGAAACCGCCATTGACGATGAAAAAAGTTCGGACATGTTTTTAGAGATGATTGATCGATTAGAAAAAAATCAATTCATTCATTACGAAATATCAAATTTTGGAAAAGAAGGTTTTTTTAGTATACACAACTCTAATTATTGGAAAGGAAGCTACTATATAGGCTATGGGCCTTCTGCTCATTCATTCGACGGTGTCTCCAGACAATGGAATATTTCCAACAATCCCAACTACATTAAATGTATGAATGAAAAAAATGAAGCATATTTTGAAAAGGAAATACTTACCGAAAAAGAACGGTTTAACGAATATATTTTGACAGCCTTAAGAACTATTTGGGGAGTTAATTTAAATTATTTAAACAATCATTTTAATCATGATTTTACAAAATTATTCCTGAAACAAATAACCCAATACATAGAAAAAAAACAAGTGTCTGTTAACAAAGAAAATTATACTTTAACAGAAACAGGGAAATTACTTGCCGATAAAATTGCGAGTGATTTGTTTGTATAATTTAAAAAAACAATCACTTACCATCTATCCAATTTACAATTTTTGAACAAGTAGGACTATTGAAAGACAGTACATAATCTACTAAATGACCTTTCTCATCAATCAAGTATTTTTGGAAATTCCACTTGACAGAACTGCTTACAACTCCATTTTTGTTCTTATCGGTTAACCAAGCGTATATATCACATATTCCATCTCCTTTAACATTCACTTTTTCCATCATCGTGAATGATACTCCATAATTTCTAGTACAAAAACTTTTTATGTCCGAACTTGTACCCGGCTCTTGCTCACCAAATTGATTGCAAGGAAATCCTATGATAACTAATTTATCTTTGTATTTGTCGTGTAACTCTTCTAACTCTTTGTATTGAGGAGTAAATCCACATTTACTGGCCGTATTTACAATTAGAATTTTTTTGCCTTTAAATTTTGAAAAATCCAATAACTCGCCATCAATGGTTTTGGCTTTAAACTGATAGATAGATGAGATAGGTTGGCCTTTTTTACCTTTAAATGCATAAAGAATGAAAATGATAACAAGTAAGCTCCCTAAAATAAGAAATTTGTTCATGTTTAAATTTTTACTGATTTGATTAAGCCATACTAAACATAGATAGATTATACGTTGTTGTATGAGTGTTTAATTAACTTATATAACCAACAAAATAGATGATTGTTTAATTGTGTTTTAGTGGATTAGAATGTAAATTTACGCGCCGATGAATAAAACCTTATTATATCAATTAATTAAAAAAGAATTTATCTTGGAATTCCGGCAAAAATCAACTCTTGCCGGAATTTTAGTTTATATCGTTGCAACGGTTTTTATTTCGGCACTTAGTTTCAAAAAAATTATTCATCCAACTATATGGAATGCTCTTTTTTGGACCATATTTATGTTCATTACGGTAAATGTTTCGAGCAAAAGTTTTATGCAAGAAACCAAAGGAAAAGGATTATTTAACTATCTCTATTACCATCCTCAAACGTTTATATTGAGTAAAATAATCTATAATATGGTATTGATGGCTGTTTTGAGCTTGCTAACTTTTTTCTTTTACTCTTGGTTTGTTGGCAATATGGTTCAAGATTTTGGAATGTTTTTACTGGCATTGCTTTTTAGCTCTTCAGCCTTTTCGGGAGTTTTAAGTTTAATGAGTGCCATTGCTTCTAAAGCCAATAATAATATCAGTTTAATGGCCATACTTAGTTTTCCGGTACTAATGCCCTTGTTATTGGTATCTATTAAACTTAGTAAGCATGCAATTGACGGCTTAGCGTGGAGCGTGAGCTATAAATACCTTCTCATTTTAGTTATGCTAAATTTTGTAGTGGTTGCTTTGGCAACATTATTATTTAATTACCTTTGGAAAGAATAACACGAACATGATTAAATGGTGGAAAATACTATCGGCTCTCCTCATTCTTTATACTTTAATTTGGGGAATGTTAGGCCCGGTTCCGCAACTCGACATACTAAACGAAACTATTCGTAATGTATATTATCATGTGCCTATTTGGTTTGCGATGTTGTTTCAAATGGGCTATTCAGTAGTGTATGCCGTCAAGCAATTATCTAAAAACGATTTAAAAACAGACATCATTAGCCATGAAGCTGCGCAAACGGGTTTGTTTTTTGCATTACCGGGTTTATTAACGGGAAGCATGTGGGCCAAATTTACCTGGGGAACTTGGTGGACATTTCAGGATCCAAAACTAAATGGTGTTGCCATTGCTGTGTTAATTTATTTGGCTTATTTTATCTTAAGAAATTCTATCGACGACGAACAAAAACGAGCTCGAATTGCGGCAGTTTATAATATTTTTGCTTTTGTAATGATGTTTGTATTCATTATGATTTTACCTCGTTTAACAGATTCTTTACACCCAGGCAACGGCGGAAATCCTGCCTTTGGTAAATACGACTTAGATAACAATATGCGCATGGTATTTTATCCGGCAGTAATTGGCTGGGTTTTATTCAGTTTATGGGTATTAGATGTGAAAAAACGATTAGCTTTTTTAACTTATGCAAACAATGAAATTTAAAATTAGTTTTTTTTTAATGAGTCTCTTAATGCCAATTTTAGCAACAGCTCAAGATATGAACGCACCTGAAATGGCAAATTCTTTCAGAACGAATGGAAAAATTTATGTCGTTATTTCTGTCATTGCCATTGTATTTGTGTGTATAATAGTATATCTAATTTACATGGACATAAGGTTAAAAAAATTAGAAAACAAAAAATAAAACTCAACGAAGCCAATCCTTCATAACAGGTTACTCCATAACCATACATTTAATGATAACTGGTAATTTGTAAATAGTAAAAGAATGAAAAAAATACACATTTTAGGAATCATAGTCATTGCAGTAGCAATAGGTGTTATTTTTACCTCGCTTCAAAGTAGTGCCTCTTATTCTGATTTTTCTGAAGCAAGCGCTAATCCTGATACTGAATACCATGTAGTTGGAAAATTGAATAAAACAGCGCCCGTATTATATGACCCAAAAATTAATGCCGATGAATGTTCATTTATGATGTTCGATAATAAAGGCATTGAAAAAAAAGTAATATTACATAAAAGCGTTCCTCAGGATTTTGAAAAATCAGAGCAAATCGTATTAATCGGTAAGATGCAGGGGGAAGAATTTCATGCAGATGAAATTTTAATGAAATGCCCAAGTAAATACAATGATGGGAAACCTCAAGTGTAACCTAACATAGCCATTAACACTAAAAACATTGGACAACTCAACTACGTATATCGGAGAGCATTTATGGATAGGTTACATCGGTAATGCATTTATTTATCTATCACTTCTTTCTGCTCTATTATCAGCTATAGGCTACTATTTTAATTCTAAAGAAGTTTTAACTTCTGAATGGAAAAACTTTGCCAGAATTAATTTTTCCATCCACTCATTTTCAATAGTAGGAATCGCGAGTACTCTGTTTTTCATGTTATTCAACCATTTTTACGAGTACTCTTATGTATGGCAGCATAGTAATAATAGTATGCCAATGGAATACATTTTGTCTTGCTTTTGGGAGGGGCAAGAAGGTAGTTTTTTACTATGGGCTTTTTGGAACACGGTTCTAGGAAACATTCTCAGAAAAACAATAGATGAAAAATGGGAAGCTCCAACAATGGCTGTTTTTGCCTTAGTACAGGTATTTTTAGCAAGTATGTTATTAGGCATTTTTATTGGCGACTATAAACTAGGAACAAATCCATTTATCTTATTACGAGAAAATCCTGAATTTGCTAATTTGCCTTTTGTTCAAATGCCAAATTACTTATCTAAATTAGATGGACGTGGGTTAAATCCATTACTAATGAACTATTGGATGACGATTCACCCTCCTACCCTATTTTTAGGATTTTCTTCTACATTAGTTCCTTTTGCATTTGCTATTGCAGGTTTGTGGAAAAAAGATTTTACAACATGGCAAAAACCTGCATTAGTATGGACTTTTTTCAGCATCATGATTTTAGGAACCGGCATTCTGATGGGAGGAGCCTGGGCTTATGAAGCATTAAGTTTTGGAGGATTTTGGGCTTGGGATCCGGTTGAAAACTCTTCGTTGGTACCTTGGTTGGTTATGGTTGGTGCAGGTCATGTCATGATTATTAATAAAAACAGAGGCGGTTCATTATTTATGACTCACCTTATGGCTATTTCCTCTTTTTTATTGGTTTTATATTCTACTTTTTTAACCAGAAGTGGTATTTTAGGAAACAGCTCAGTTCATGCATTTACCGATTTAGGCATGCAAGCACAATTGGTTATTTATGTATTAACGTTCGTATTAATTTGCGTGGTCTTGTTGATTCATGATAAACTGATTCGTGTATCTTATTTAATGGTCTCTTTTCTCATGTTGTTTTGGGGAATAATACATGGTCATAAAATTATTCTTTTATTGTTTTGGCTTGGTATTAGCCTTATTATTACCATTTATTCTTATATCAAATTTTTTCCTAAAGAGGAAGAAGAAGAAAAATTATATTCTCGTGAATTTTGGATGTTTGTAGGCTCATTGGTATTCTTATTATCAGCCATGGTTATTACCTACTTTACCTCTATTCCGGTATTAAATAAATTATTTAATTTAGAAAAAGCTCCTATTAAAATTGGAGATTACAACAGATGGATGATACCATTTACAATCATTTCACTCATGCTGATTGCCATCACTCAATACTTTAAATATAAAAAAACTAATCCTAAGCAATTTTTAAAACACATTAGTGTGTCCGGTTTAGCAGCAATTATTTTTGGGCTTTCAGCAGTTATCCCATTATATTTTTTAAAAGACTACTCAACTGCTAATAACGGAGTAAAATGGGATTTAATATCTTACGCTCTTTTATTCATTTCTGCATTATTTGCGGTGTTTTGTAATCTAGATTATTGGATGCGGATGTTAAAAGGTAACATTCGCCACGCTGGCGCCTCGATTGCGCACATTGGTTTTGCTTTAATTTTATTAGGAGCCCTTATCTCTACCTCAAAAAAACAAACCATCTCTCAAAATACATCACAAAAAAATGTAGCTAGTTTGGGCGAAAATTTTAATGCAAAAAAAAGTTTGGTCTTGACAATTGGAGACACATTACCTATGGGTAATTATTTAGTAACTTATACCGGAAAAGAACGAAAAGGAATTGACGTGTTTTTTAATATGGAATATTTTTCCAAAAATAAAGACGGCAAATTAAGTAAAGCCTTTTCTTTAAATCCTATGGTACAAGATAACCCGCGTATGGGTCAAGCCTCTAATCCGGATACCAAACATTTTATAGGAAGCGATATTTACACTCACATCACCTACGCCGATTTATCTGATACTAAAACTATAAAAGCCGACGCTTATAAAGAACCTACTAATTTTATTGGACACATGCGCGATACTATTTTTGCTGATAATGCCATTATTTTAATAGATAGTATTACCACTAATTTAACCGAAGAACAATATTCTAAAAATGATAGTTTGTTAATTGTTACCGCCGTATTAAAAGCTACAGATATTAACGGAAACATATATAGGGCAACACCTCAGTACATTGTAAAAAACAATATGGTTTTACCTGATGAATTTGAATTAAAAGAACTTGGTTTAAAGTTCATTTTTTGGAAAATAAATCCAAATGAAGGTAGCATAGAAATACAGATGAGCGAGAAAGTAAGTAACACTAAAGAATTTGTAGTATTAGAGGCTTATATGTTTCCTTTTATCAATGTATTATGGCTTGGTTGTATTATTATGGTTATTGGAACCATAGTTGCCATTTTAGAAAGAAGACGCTTAAACCGATTAAAAACTCATTAATTTTTGAATAAAGCACTCCGTATAGTTATTATTGGCTCCGGTAATGTTGCTTATCATTTAGCAAATGCTATTAAATATTCAGAATCCATTCATTTAACTCAAGTTTTTAATCATAAAAACTCACGCAAAGCCCAACTTTTTGCCAAGCAATTTAACTGTTCTTTAATAACAGATTATAAATCAATTGATTCTTCTGCTGATATATATATAATTGCTGTAAAAGATGATACCATAAATCAAGTGGTTAGTCAATTAATGCCTCTTCAGTTAAAAGGAATAGTGGTTCATACATCCGGAAGTATGGCTATAGAAGTTTTAGAAAAAACAGCTTACTCCATAGGTGTATTTTATCCATTACAATCTTTTTTTAAAGGAGCTGTTATAAATTGGAAATCCACACCTATATTAATTGAAGGTAATACGCCAAACGTTCAAAAAAAACTGAAACAATTAGCTAACTATATTTCAAAAAAAGTACACGTAGTCAATTCTCAAAATAGACTTCAAATTCACTTATCAGCTGTATTTGCTTGCAATTTTACGAATGCCATGTATGTAGCAGCTTATGATTTGATTGAAAAAAATTTATCTAAAAAATATACTGAATTGCTGAGTCCTATTATGATTCAATCGTTTGAAAAACTACAATACATTCACCCAAAAAAAGCACAAACCGGACCAGCTATGCGAAAAGACAAAGTAGTTTTAAATAAACACCTTCGTTTACTGAAAAGTAATGCACAGCTCACCAAAGTATATAAAACATTATCTCATTTAATTTTAACTCAACAACATTCTGTCTAATTATGGAAAACTTCAAACAAAAACTAACCCGCATTAAAACTTTACTTTTTGATGTAGATGGCGTGTTGACAAATGGTCAGGTTTTATTAATGGAAAATGGTGAATTTGTTAGAAATATGAATTCAAAAGATGGTTATGCCCTTCAATTAGCAGTTAAAAAAGGGTATCGCATTGCAATTATTACAGGTGGTAATAGTCAAACCGTTAAAAATGCTTTATTAAGTTTAGGCATCCAAGAGGTTTTTTTATCGCAAAGTGATAAACTACAATGTTATAAAGATTATATCTACGAAAACGAATTAAACGAAGAAGAAATTTTATTTATGGGGGATGATTTACCAGACTACGAAGTCATGAAACGAGTCGGAATTGCGGCTTGTCCACTAAATGCAGCACATGAAATTAAAGAAATTTCTATTTATATCTCAAATAGAAACGGAGGCGAAGCCTGTGTTCGTGATGTCATCGAACAAGTTATGCGCTCTCAAGGCACATGGGAAATTAATGGTTGGTAATTTTTAGTAAACTAAAAAAAGCCATTCGAAATGAATGGCTTTTTTGTTTTTAGGGTAAGTAATCGGGTTCGAACCGACGACCCCCAGAACCACAATCTGGTGCTCTAACCAACTGAGCTATACCTACCGTTTGAGGTGACAAATGTAATAAAATATTTTATTACACGAAAATAATGCGTACAATTTTCATTTAATTTCATTGACAGTATATTAATACTTAAAATTATAAGTAATAGCCGGGATAATGGACCCAACCACTGAATATCTGACAGCTTCTGTATTCATTGGATAATCAGGATTATTTCTGAAATAAATTGAAAATGCATTCCGGCGATTATAAACGTTGTACACACTAATTGCTATCGTTTGTTTATATCGACGATATTCATTTTTCTTAAAATTATACGTTATTCCTAAATCTGCACGATGATATGGTGTATTGCGATAATTATTTCGTTTGTTATCGGTATTATAAGGAATAATATATCCTTGAACCTCTACTTTAGCTGTTGGAAAAGTGGCCGGTGTACCTGTTTGGTAAACAAAATTAGCAGAAAAACTCCATCTTTTATTCAAATCATAAATCATCACCCAGTTAATATTATGTGTCCTGTCATACTTAGACAAAAACCATTCATCATTACTAATACCTCTCACCTGTCTTTCTGTTTTCGATAAGGTATAACTTACCCAACCATTCAAAGGGCCTTTGGCTTTTTTAATATACAACTCTAAACCATAAGCCCTCCCTTTTCCCTGAACGAGGTCTGCTTCTAAATATTTATTTAGTAATAAATTTGAATTATCTACGTAATCTAATTGGTTTTTTAAATCTTTATAATACACCTCTGCAGAGGTTTCAAACATATTTTCACTAAAATTTCTAAAATAACCTGCCGTTAATTGGTCTGCAATAAGTGGTTTAATATTATTGGTAACCGGTGTATAAATATCCAAAGGTGTAGAAGCCGCGGTGTTTGAAACTATATGTAAATACTGAGACATTCTATTAAAACCTACCTTAACAGAACTTTGATCATTGATGGTATAATTAACTGACAAACGAGGTTCTGGATTATGATAGTTTTTTATCGTCTGTGCCTCTGCTATTTTTTCTTCTTTATCCAATGGCTTGCTTTCATTGGGTATAGTATCGCGGTAAATATATTTAGTTCCTTTTCCTGTATAGTTAAAAAGCGACCAACGAATACCATACTGCACAGATAACCTATTTGACAATTTTTGTTCATTATCTAAGTAAAATGCGTATTCAACACCATATTGGTTATCTAAACTAATATTAGATTCGTTACCCCCTTGCGATGTAATAACAGCTTTGCCCGGCTTAAATGTGTACAAAATACCTTGCGCACCAAAACGAATGGTGTTTTTACTATTCAGGTAATATATAAAATCAGGCTTAAGACTGTAATTGATGATATTGGATGTCCAATCAAATTTTTGACTGTTTCCTTCGTCTCGGAAACCCAATTCGTAGGTGTAATTGCTATAAAACGACGTAATATTCATAAATAATTTACTGTTAAAAACATGATTCCAACGAAGCGTAGCAGTACTATTTCCCCAATTAAATTTAAACCCTGCCCCAAACACATCTCTGCCTAAATAACCACTTGCAAACACCGTATTTTTTTCATTGATTCTCCAATTTAATTTCGACGTTAAATCATAAAAATAAAATTGAGCATCCTTTAAACTAGGCTGTCTTTGTGCTAAAACCGGCTTTGCTAACACATCTATATAACTACGTCTAGCAGCTATTATGAAGGAGGCCTTATCTTTAAAAATTGGCGCCTCAACAGACAATCTGCTAAATATAGTACCTAAACCTCCATTTACCTCAAGTTTTTTACTATTTCCTTCTTTCATTCTAATGTCTAAAACCGAAGAAGCGCGACCTCCATACTGCGCAGGAATCCCTCCTTTAATCAATTTTACGTCTTTAACCGCATCTGGGTTAAAAATGGAGAAAAAACCAAATAAATGAGATGAATTATAGACAGGGGCTTCATCCATTAATACCAAATTTTGATCAATGTTACCCCCTCGTACATTAAATCCGCTTGCTCCCTCCCCTACTGTAGTTACCCCTGGTAATAATTGTATACTCTTTACAATGTCTACTTCACCTAATAAAGCAGGCATTTTTTGAATTTGTTTAATGTCAAGTTTTGCAACACTCATTTCCATGCTTTTCACGTTTTTGTCTTCTTTTTCAGATGAAATAACAACCTCGTCTAACTCAGTACCCTCTTCACCCATTTCAAGACTTAAACTTTGATTCGCAACTAAATTTATGGGTTTCAAAATAGTTTTATATCCAACAAACGAAAACACCAGCGTATCAAGTCCTTTTGACAACGTCAAGGAATAAAAACCATAAGCATTAGTGCTAGTTCCTGTTTGCGAATTTTTTTTATAAACAGTAACTCCTATCATAGCCTCCCCGTTTTTGATGTCTTTAACATATCCACTTATCGTGAATTTTTGCTGAGCCTGGATGTTAAAAAATGAAAATATAAGTACGATAAAAATAAATTTCTTCATGAAGTGATAACAAAAGTATAGTAGCAAACTTAGGAAAGTTTTATTGATAATTATTATTGAAATACATAACTAAAACAATTTGTAATGCAAATAGTTTAACTGTATATATGTAAACAAAAAAAGCTGCCTCAGTGTAATGAGACAGCTTAATTTAAATTTTAGTAGAGTTAAATTTAGATTAATTTATTAATCTATAATATTGAAAGTATTTTTAACTTCATTATAGTTTGTTAAATCTACTTCTGGATGCTTAACTAACTGAGAAGCTGCAATTACAACAATTTTAAAAGTTTGTTCGCCAGGATTATTTCCTTGAGTTAAATCTGAATCTTGAGCAAGAATTGTAACACCTCCAACGTAAGTATTAACTTCTAAAGTAGTAGAATAATTTTCTGTCGGATAATACGTCAAAGGTAATTGATTATATCCAGAACCAACTTTCATATAAACTAAAACCGCTCCCTTATCAATAATTGATTGAGTAATTGTAGCATATGTGAACGAAATTTCCCAATTTTTATCTGTGGCATTATATGTCCATGCAGAAGATTTTATCGAAGAAGAGACTACATTAGCATTACCATCTTTCCCGTTTATACCCGGAGTTCCTGCAGGACCCGTGTCTCCTTTTTTACAAGAAGTTAAACCTAATCCCATAGTTAACACTAAACTAGCAAAAACTATTGAAGCTGTTTTAATTGTTTTTTTCATAAATATTGATTTGTTTATTTTTATAGTACTTTTTTGTTTATTCGATAAGAATATTTTTTGCGAAAGTATAAAATAAATCATTAAAAGACAAAATAATATCATTAAATGATTATTTAAAATGATAATTGCGCATGAAATTTGGATGTGAACAAAATTATAGGAGAAAGAATACGTCAATTAAGAGCACTCAAAGGTTTGAGCCAAGATAACGTGGCTGATGAAATTGGTATGAGTGCCGGAAACTTTGGAAAAATTGAAAGAGGTGAAATTGATGTTAGTGCCTCAAATTTGATACAAATAGCCAAAGTTTTAGGGGTAGAAGTCAGTAATTTATTTGATGATAAACCTATTACAACAATCTCAGAATTCAAGACAGAATTTGGTTATGCCACTAAAGAAGAATTATACCAGGTAGCACAGGCGCTTCAATCTTTAGCTAAGCAAATTGAGAATTTAAGAGAAGAATTACCTACCAAAAAAACAATCAAAAAAACAAAAAATAGCAACAGTAAAAAATAACAAATACTCTTTTGTTTTTTATTATTTCATCTATTTCAAAATAATTATTCAAGATTAATTTTCTATAATATTTTAATCTTGAATGTATTTACACTACCTAAATAACGTTGTGATATTTCTTTAGCCGGTATTATCAATAAAGGAAGTTGAAACATAGATAGAAATCTACTTTTCGAATTATAGTTTTAATTAAATAATAATACAAAAATATGATTTGTATAATTTTTTTAGAGTGATTAGTCAATCAACATGTTAAGGTTTGAAAATTTTTCAAGCTATAATTCTATATTTTTATAATAAAGCAATTAAATGAATATATAAATTATGTAGCAAACTAAAATTGAAAATACTAATTTCTTTTTAAAAATTAATTTGACTAAAAATGTTTCGTCCATTAAGAAAACTTAGAATTTATTAATACAACTGAATTGATTGTAAAAGAGAAAAATTATCATAAGGGACTGTTAGTATGATTCCAGCAAAATTATATTGAAACCAATTTTGATTGGCATCTGGAACAATCATTAAGAAATATTTTCTAATCTAACAATCTTCAATCATTTTATTATGTTAAATGCATAAAGTAATAAATTCTATGGGCAGAAACGGTGGGTGTACTTAAATAGGAATGAAATAATCGTATAATTTAGCCTTTGCATATTAACCATTTATCAATAGACTAAATGATCAGTACAAATTTTAGATTACAATGAAAGGGGCTTGGTGTAATAAAAAAGATTTAAGTGAAATTCATGAATTAAAAGAGGAAGCTTAAATACAATTAAGAAGCCTGTAAAATAAAATCCTACCTATAAAAGCTTGTAAATGGCTTTAACTAAAAAATGATCATTCGAATATAATTGATATTCACATTCATGGTATAATGAATACCATATCATGAAATTATCTTGGCAAAAATGGCTATTATAATTTTATGAAGAATTAGATATTTTACACAATTTTCTTAAGTAATATAACACACCTACATAGATTTTCTATTTATCTAAAATTAAACACAGATTTATTAATTATATAATTAACTAAGGCAATTACTTTTAATGTAATTATATTAATAAGAGGCAATTCCAATTTATAATAAATAAGTATAAACAAGCTATCTAAACACATTTAGAAAAAACTATAACATTTAGCATAAAGAATATAATACATTAATTAAAGAAAATTTTTGTTGAGAATCAATAGAGTAACGATTTGAAATATATAAATACCAATTCGAATATATTTCTTGTATTAAACTGGTAAAATCAATCTTTTCTATTTGATGAAAAACTCTCGGTGTTTCATTATTTTCATTAAACCATACATCCAACAAAATTCAACATGGATATATGACATTTTAAATAATTACATAAAGCTACTGTTAAAACTAAACCGATCAATTTTTAGTTTTAGAATATAAATCAATTTCATTAAAAAAATTTAATCACTCACTATTAAATTATCTAGGGAAATACATATTTATAATAATTGAGTTAAACATATAAGAGCAAACTATAAACAGAATCAATTGAACAGCTAAGGAAAAAATCTATAAAGTTCGATAATAATTATACAGAAAATAATTAATAAGTACTCGTAAAAAAAGCATCAATTACTTGATGCTTGCTTGAACTCGATTCTATGAATAAAAAATACTTTCATTTAAATAGATTAGTAAACATGATCAATATTACAAACAATAATGCTAAACAATTTTAAATTCAAAGTTTATATAATTGTTCTCTATAAATGCTTAAACACATATATAGTGCTAGAATATGAAGACGAATTTCTTGCTTTTAAATTGGACAATAAACCTATCCAAAAAGCTTTTACTAAATTTACAGAACCCGTTTTATATTTTTCACTTAACATTGAAACATAAAAGCTGTCAAATTTCATAGGTTTAGTTTCAATTAACTGAAATTTATAATTAGACAATAACCGCTTTACTGTGTTTTCTTCAAAGTGATATAAATGCCTAGGAACATCATAGGCAGCCCAATACTCTTTGTAATACTTTGCATCATAAGAAGCCGGATTTGGAACTGCTATTATCAAAACGCCATTTTTATTTAAAGCAGATTTAAAAAAAGTAAGAGTATCATCTAAATCGGTAACATGTTCTAATACATGCCAAAGCGTAATAACTTGTAAAGAACTATCTTTAATATTTTCTTTTAATTGTTTTTTATCTGTAAAAACTTGAATATTTTGAGTCTTTGCAAGTTTTCTTGCCTGATCATCCGGCTCCATTCCAATGGTATTCCACCCATCTTGTTCACAAGCTGATAAAAACATACCCGTGCCACAACCGTAATCTAATATTGTTCCACGTGAAACATATGACGAAATTAACTGTATTTTTTTTAAAAGAGTATAACTCCTAACATAATGGTACATTCTATTAATTATACCTTTTTTAGTATTAGTATGTGAAATATATTCCTCAGATTTATAATAAGTGCCAATATTGGAATCATCCGGACGTGGATTTGTAAATTTAAAATCACATAATTTACATTTTTGAATATTGAAATTTTCTTTACTAAAAGTGTAATCTTTGCAAACTAAAAATGGCTCAAATTCTTTTGAGCCACAAATTAGACAATTATTTAATGTTAACATATTAATGTGGTAATTATAAAATTATATGTAATTGTTTCACGTGGAACTATCTACCTAAATGAACTAGCAAAACAGAAATATCTGCTGGGCTGATACCTGAAATTCTACTTGCTTGACCAATAGTAATAGGTTTCAATTTGGTTAATTTATCTCGAGCCTCTAATGATAAACTGTTAACTGTTTTATAATCAAAATCTGGTTTGATTTTATAATTATCTAACTTAGAAACTTTTTCTGCATTTTCTTTTTCTCTTTCAATATACCCTTCATATTTCATAAGAATTTCAGCTTGCATAATAGTGTCATTATCCAAATTAGAAATAGCTAATTTTAAATCTTTGCAATAAGTTGCTAAACCGGAAATAGTGATATCGGGACGGGACAATATATTAAAAAATCTAGTTTTTTGATTTAATGGTGCTGATTCAACTGTTTGTAAATATTGATTACACTCATTTGGTTCAGCGCTTGTATTTTTAAAATACTTAATTAAATTTTGATAATTATTAATTTTATTATTTACTCTATTCATCCTTTCCTCACTGGCTAATCCAATAGAATAGGATAGGGGAGTTAAACGAACATCTGCATTATCTTGTCTTAGCAACAAGCGATACTCTGATCTAGAGGTAAACATTCTATAAGGTTCATCTGTACCTTTAGTTACTAAATCATCGATAAGTACGCCAATATAAGCTTCGTGCCGTTTTAATATAAATGGATTTTTTTCATTAATTTTTAAATGTGCATTGATTCCAGCCATTTGTCCTTGGCATGCTGCTTCTTCATAGCCTGTTGTCCCATTAATTTGTCCCGCAAAATACAACCCTTCAACTAATTTTGTTTCTAAAGTTAATTGTAATTGTGTAGGCGGAAAATAATCATATTCAATGGCATAACCTGGTCGAAACATTTTAGCATTTTCAAAACCTGGAATTAATTTTAATGCTTTTTGCTGAACTTCTACCGGTAAAGAGGTAGAAAAACCATTCACATAAATTTCAACTGTATCCCAACCTTCTGGTTCTACAAATAACTGATGACGATCTCTTTCGGAGAAACGAGTAATTTTATCTTCTATACTCGGGCAGTATCTTGGACCTAGGCCTTGAATTCTTCCTGAATACATGGGTGATTTTTCAAAACCTGTTTTTAAAATATCGTGTACTGCTTGATTTGTGTAAGTAATATGACAAGGAATTTGTTTCTTAGTTATTTCCGAATTACTAGAGATAAAAGGCGATGTGTTGTCTAAATAAGAAAATTTATCGATTGCAATATCTCCTTCTTGTTCTTCCATTTTTGAGTAATCAAGAGAACGACCATCAATACGTGGAGGTGTACCGGTTTTCATTCGTCCTGCTTCAAAACCTAATTGAACTAATTGTTCTGTAATACCATAAGATGCAGACTCACCACTTCTACCACCTCCTATTTGTTTTTCACCAAGATGAATGATACCATTTAAAAAAGTACCATTCGTTAAAACTACAGCTTTTGATTTAAATTCCAAACCCATGCCGGTAATTACTCCTTCTACACGTTTACCATCTTTAGAGATAATTAATTCACGGCACATATCTTGCCAAAAATCTACATTGGGTGTTTGTTCTAACATTTCTCTCCAAGTAGTTGCAAATAACATCCTATCATTTTGAGTTCTTGGGCTCCACATAGCAGGGCCTTTAGATCGATTTAGCATTCTAAATTGAATGGCAGACTTATCTGATACAATTCCACTATAACCTCCTAATGCATCTATTTCACGAACTATTTGACCTTTTGCTATTCCTCCCATAGCCGGGTTACAACTCATCTGAGCAATAGTTTGCATATTCATGGTTAAAAGTAAAACTTTTGAACCCATATTAGCAGCAGCAGCAGCAGCTTCGCAACCGGCATGACCAGCTCCAACTACTATAATGTCATAAATTAAATTCACAAAATTTAAATTGATTAATTATTACTTAAATTAAATTTAGTTTTCCCAATAATTCTTCTCTGTAAGAACCACCAATAGGAATAGTTTTTTTATTTTCTTCTAATATAACTGTTTGATTTTCAATAGTTTGTATTTTATCAATACGTGCTATGAAGGACCTATGAACTCTTATAAATTCTAAATTTCCAAGTTTTTTTTCTATATCTTTCATTGTTGAATGAATTGTATACCTTGTAAATTGTGTATTTAAAACAACATAATCTTTTAATGCTTCTACGTAAAAAACATCTTTCAAACTAACTTTAACAAGACGGCTATTTGATTTTACAAAAATGATATCTTTTACAGAATGTTCTTTATCATCTACCAAATTGTATAAAAAATCTCTTTCTTTTTGAATTGATGAATCCTGTTTATGTTTATATAAAGCAATTTCAATAGATGAACGTAAATCAATTTCCTTAAATGGTTTTAAAATATAACCATATGGTTCTGTAACTTTTGCTTTACTTAGCGTAGCTTCGTCACCATAAGCCGTTAAAAAAATAACAGGAATATTATACTCTTTTTTTATAATATCAGCAACTTCTATTCCTGTCATATTACCTTTAATCATAATATCCATTAACACAATATCAGGTT
>Ga0172373_10000542_pt1 | contig 61551 bp, 56 predicted proteins | sample Lak10m_2_FD_114546 | JGI IMG/M metagenome (GOLD analysis project Ga0172373, IMG submission 114546) | Freshwater microbial communities from Kabuno Bay, South-Kivu, Congo - kab_092012_10m | ecosystem: Environmental > Aquatic > Freshwater > Lake | place: Democratic Republic of the Congo... | reverse complement strand
AGACAAAGTCAAAGAGAAAGTCTGCTAAGAAAGCTAAGAAATCCAAATCTCCTAAACGTAAGTCTAAGAAAGCTAAAAAGACAAAGTCAAAGAGAAAGTCTGCTAAGAAAGCCGAATCTCCTAAACGTAAGTCTAAGAAAGCTAAAAAGACAAGGTCAAAGAGAAAGTCTGCTAAGAAAGCTAAGAAATCCGAATCTCCTAAACGCAAGTCTAAGAAAGCTAAAAAGACAAAGTCAAAGAGAAAGTCTGCTAAGAAAGCTAAGAAATCCAAATCTCCTAAACGTAAGTCTAAGAAAGCTAAAAAGACAAAGTCAAAGAGAAAGTCTGCCAAGAAGGCTAAAAAGTCTAAGTCTAAGAAGGCTAAGTCTCCAACAAGTAAGTCTAAATCTCCAAAACGAAAGTCTGCTAAGAAGGCTAAAAAGACAAAGTCAAAGAGAAAGTCAGCAAAGAAGGCTAAGAAAGCAGATTCACCAAAACGTAAATCTGCTAAAAAATCTAAAAAGTCAAAGAGAAAGTCAAAAAAATCAAAGAAATCTAAAAATTAAAATATTAAATTAATTAATTAATTAATTAATTAAAGATTGCTCTTTTTTAAAAAAATTATTTTATTATATAATAATATAATAAAACAAAATGGAAAATATCGTTCAGACATTTGACTCTAACATTAACACTATCTTACAAGATTATGTTAAAAAGCCCACTATCATCCGAGGTATAGTGCATCTTTTGCTTATGCTCTATGTTGTTCGGTTGGCACCCCAGCCACCTAAGCCAGTTTTAGATTTATTTCAAAATATCTACTTCAAACTGTTCATTTTCTCTCTAGTCTTATGGACTGCTCAATTTAGTCCTTCAACATCTCTATTAATCGCTCTCGCCTTCCTTGTTACCATGAACTATGTTAATACTGGAAAAGTATGGGAATATTTAGAAAATGTTACGGACGCACCGGTTATCGTTGAAGGTGCAGCTCCAGCACCAGTAGTAGCAACCCCTGAACAAGCTGTTGAAGCCGTTAAAGTTTTAGCAGAGGCCGCTGCTGCACCTGCAGCTGTATCACCTGATGTTGTTGCTCCTGTTGCTCAAATTGCAGCTTCAGCGGTTAAAACTGAAGAGGGAGTTGCAGCTATTCAAGCTCTCGCTGAACAAGCTGTTGTCGCAGAAGCTGGAGAACCAGCTCAAGTCGTAGCTACAGCTCAAGCTGCTGTTGATTCTATGGCTCCTCAAGCTGCTGCTGCTCCAGCACCTGAACCAGTTACAACTAAGCAAGCAGTCGCTGCTGTTCAGGCTCTCGCTGAAGCTGCTGCCTCTCCTGACGCCTTACCAGCAGAAGATGTTGTTCCTGTTGCTGAAATTGCAGTTGCTGCTGCTGCAGCTGCTGGTGATACTCAAGGTGTTGCTGCTGTCAAGGCTCTTGCTGAACAAGCTATGGCTCCTGCTGCTGGTAAACCAGAACAAGTTGCGGCTGCTGCTGAAGCAGCTGTTGCAGCTGTTGTCGAAGCCCCTCAAGCAGTTCCAGCTCCAGCTCCAGCAGAACAAGCTGGAGCACCAACTCCAGCAGCACAAGCTGCTCAAGCATCTGGGTGCTATCCTCTACGTAAATATGATATGACCCTTGTTAAACCACAAGTTTCTGGACGTTATACATATGAAGACTACCAAACATTCACCTCAACCCCTCAATAAACACGTTAACTAAATAATTTTTTTATATTTATTAAAATATAAAAAGATGTTAGATACTATTTGCGATGTTTTAAAAGCCGCTTATGAACGTAACTGGATTTCTACACGAGATGGTAACGCATCATATAAAAGAAAAGATGAAGAATATTTATATATTACACCTAGTGGTGTACGTAAACAACATTTAAATGCAGAACTTATTTTCAAGCTTAAATTCAATGATGATTATAAAACAGCAATGGAACCCTGGTTAAATTTAGAAAGAATCGATGATGATTATCAACGTAAATTAATTGGTCTAGAACCAAGTGGGGAATTACCTCTTCATGCACTATTACAAAGAATTGTACCTGAAAATAGAGTAGTCTTACACTTACACCCCACCTATATTGTTGCAGCGATGTATGCTGGATGGAATCTTCAAACGCTAGCTGAAGAATTTCCTGAAATTAATAGATATACTCGTGTAGGGCCAACTGTTCCTATTATAGCACCTATTAGCAAGGAATTAGGTATAGCATCAGTTAAAGCACTTAATTTAAATGAAACTACTGGCGACATTGATTTTGATATAATTGGTTTAGATAGACATGGTATTATTGCTGTAGCTAGAGATGCTTGGAGTGCATATGAACATGTAGAAAGACTTGAACATATTTGTAAAATAGCCTTGGCATCTTTCCGTATTCCTAAATGAATTAAGAACTAATATTTAAAACTTCTTTAACCGAATCTTTCATTAACATTCTCTTATACCACTTATAAACATGTGGATATTTTTTAACAAACTTTTTATTTTCTTCACCAATATTTACAAACATATGTAAATAAGGAATATGAGAAATATCTGCAATTGAAAATGAATTCCCACCAATATATTTAGATTCTTCTAAACGCTTCTCATAAACATCAAATACAGATGATAACTCGTCTAGTGATGACGTGAGAATAGTTTCGTCAGGAATAGCCTCAGGGTCCTTCCATTTTTTAAATACTTTTTCATAAATATATTTACTAATCGGTGGATTAAAATTTTGAGATTCAACTTCTAACCACATATCTACATATGGATGACCATTTAAGGTTAAATCTGTATCATCTGTATTATTTTTAGCAATATATCTTAAAATAGATCGGGATTCAAAGAGTCTATAGTCTCCATAAACAACTGCTGGAACTTTTCCAAAAGGTTGTAAAGTTAAATACCTTGGGTCTTTTTGATGCCCTTTCATTAAATCTAATTCCCGTAAATCATATTTTAAATTTAATTCTTCTAATAAAATTAAAACACGTTGTGTACAAGTTGCAATTTTATTGCCATAAACTACAAGTTTAACCATTTTTTAATTTAATTAAAAAGTTTATTTTTAAATAAAAATTTTTTTTATTTACTAATATTAAAACATGCTTACTCAAGAAAACTTAAAACTAGTCGCTACTATTGTTGTTATCGTTGGAGCCCTTAACTGGCTCGGTGTTGGTTTACAAAATACCAACTATGTTGCCCAAGCCGCTGGTGCTAATGCACCTCACGTATTCACCGCTGTAGGTGTTGCTGGTATCTACCTTGCTTATCTCATGTTCAATGGTTATAGAGAAACTGGACGTCTTGAACCCTATAAAAACAGACGTCATTAAATATTAGTCATCTAATATACAATACTCTAATATAGACTTTGATAGTTGTTCTGTTTCTTCAGGTTCTTTACCCTTTTTCTTTTTTAATTTTATAAATGAAATATAATTTCCTTTATTTATATCTACTTCATCTAAATTAATAGATTGTTCCTCTACTATCACGTCTTTAAAATGACCTTTGTAAAAATTTTTACGTTGAGATGCTTGACTTTTATACACTGAAAAATTATCTTGAAAGTCGATGATTAATGGATAACGTTGAATATGTTCTTTTCTAAAAATTCTACCAACAATTTGTTCAAGTTTTCCACTCTCATTCTTTGTTGTATTTTTTAAATGTCCGATAAACTTCTTAGGACTAATCAACAATAATGTATCAAGGTCTTTTTCAGAAACACCCTCGCCAAATGCTTGATAAGTTGCTAAAATAACTTGACATTTTCTACCTTTATCCAAATCTTTTTGTTTCATACCTCCTAAAAATAAACCATATGTAAATGTAATAGTTAAATCTTCATCTAAAAGAGATTGAATAGTTAAGAGATGATTTCTACGGTCACTTAAAATTAGAATCTTTCTTCCATTATCTTTTTGAATTAAATCTTTGATAATATCTACAATTAATTCATTTCTCTTCTTCATTTCAACCAAGTCGCTTAACATACTAGTAAATTGTATTTGTTTTTGTCCAGTAATTTTGTTTTCTGTTGCTATTTCTTTATATTCACTACTATCAATTTTAATATATCTAACAATAGGAGGTTTACCTTTTCTTTCACTTTTAGTTTCATAAACTATATCTCCAAGATGCCATTTGAATACATATTCACAACCATCACTTCTTTTTGGTGTAGCCGATAAACCTATAGTATATTTACTACATAACTTGAACAAAATCTTTGAAAATACTCTAGATGCAACATTATGGACCTCATCGGTTACTGTAATACGATAGTCTCTAAATAATTCATCTGGATAATCAATTCTAGCCATACTTTGTAACATTGCCACAACAATATCACAACCATGTACATCTACATTCTTTTGTCCTTGAATTGTTCCTATTTTAGCATCTGGTAAAAACTTGTTAATTTCACTAATCCATTGATTCATTAATGGAATTTTATTAACAACAATAATAGTTTTTCCTTTTAATTTAGATAAGACATAAAGTAGGGAGATAGTCTTGCCAAATCCTGTAGGTAATGTTAATATACCACCCATATCTTCTTCACATTTTTTTATGAGTATATTAACGGGCTCTATTTGATGTTCGTACAGAGTTCCTTTAAATTCTATAGGATGGTCCCATTCCTTTCCTTCAAAATATTCAGTTACAGTTTCTGGTATTCCAAATTTTTTAATACCGTACATCTTAGGAATATATAACTTTGTTTTTGTCTCAAAATACACAGGATAAGTATTATCGTTATTTTTCATTCCAGGAAAGGCATATTTTGTATCTGTTAACGGTCTACCTCTCAATTCTAATTTTATATTTACTAATTCTTCATCTGTGAAATCAGACTTACGTAATACATATCCTCTTTTACTTAAATACATGTTTTACTCTTAATATTAACAAGATTAAAACAATTTTTCAATTAATTTTTAAAGAAAAGTTAACTGGTATCTGTTAGACAAGAGTTAACTGGTATCTGTTATTCCACGTTTTGAGCTGACATTAAATGCCTTAGTTGCATCAACAACTTCTGTAATTTGTAATGTAAAAGAGAAATCTAAATCATTAAAATCGTATAAAGCTCCATTGTAATATACTACAGAAAATTCTAACTCTTCTAATTTATCGAGAGGTATAGTATTAAATTGTTTAGGATTACTTAAATATTTAAAGCATACATAACCAGGAGGTTGATCAAGAGAAATTCTTGAAAAAATATCTTGAACATTACCAGTATTTAACATTGTATCTAACTGAGGACATGTTAAAAATACATAATCTTCACCTTGTAAATTAATACTTCTAGTTAATATATTATTTTTAGTATTTGTTTGAATACCATCAAAGCCATGTCTTAAACTACTTATATAAATATTTGATCCACCACCAGTTTCTGTAAATGTAGCATAAACATTCGGTGCCATGAAAGTAAAAGTATTTTCATCTATAATATCTCTGACACTATATAAATTGCCATTTAACATAGTTTTTGGTATACCACCTATATCTTCTATATCATATAAATAGAAGTCGTTATTAAGTCCTATAATACCTGTAATCGTAGGTGATTGAGTGATAGGTACAAATGAATCACTTGTTCCTGATACTTTAACAATTGTAAAACTATCTAGAGAATTGATAGCATGAACAACATAACCACCTCCATCTAAACTAGGTTCAACACCAGATGTCAAGACATTATTTACATATGTTGGAGAAGTTCCAGATAAACGTACAATATCACCTTCAACAAAACTATGATTATTTAATGTAGTTATTGTAATAGGTTGAATGGGGACCAAGTTATTCTGACTATCCATAATATTAAATATAGTCCCATTCTGAATATTTACAATGGAATTAAAATCATGCCTTGGAAAGGATAATGTCATTAAACCAGTTCCTAAATAAGCTGTAATTAAATTATTCGTATCAACATTACTTAACGTAACTTCTATTAAAAATGTTGTAGATGTCAATACTGAATAAATTGTATAACTACCACTAAATCTAGGAGTGGCTGTAACATTATTTATTGTTACTTTATCACCCTTTAACATTTTATGTGGTACTGAAGTCACGATTCTAGTATACCATATATTATTGATTTGAATATATTGATTATTCACATTTTCTATTGGTACAGTCCATGTAGTTAAAGGTGTTTTTCTAGCTAAAGTACCATAATAGTCTCGTGTATGAACATTTTGAGGACCTAAAACCCCAGGTAAAATAAGAGTTGTAGATGATGGAACAGATTGAACTAAATAATTTCCATCATAACTTACATCATCGTCTACATTTGGATTAGTTGTTTCTAAGAGAGTAATAGTTGTATTAACATCTCGTAAATTATAATTGTGATTTGTCATAGTTGTAACAATAAAAGACTGGATAGGATTTTTAATATATGATGAAACTGATATGGGTCCCTTATTACCAAAAACTAACATATTTGCTTGTGCATTATTAACTAGACTTGTTATAACAGCTTCATTTGCTACCTGTACCCTAATTGAAACAGTACTTGTTATATTAGTTATAACATACGTTCCATATGTAATAAAATTATTATTAAATAATGTTCCAACATTAACCGGTTGTCCGATATATGTATAAGAATATTCAAAATTATGTTCATTTGCTAATGTAATATCCATTTCTATAATGTTCTCTAAACTTTGAATCTGTGTTTTAATTAACTGACTACTATTTTCTAATGAAAACCCTATATTTTGACCTACTGTCAAACTATTTTCACCCCATAATAATTGAAAAGGTGCCTTACGACCAGCTTTTGCAGTATTACCACCACCTACTACTGTATCAGCTGCCTTTACGTTAACTTCAAAGGTAAATTGGTTTGGACCAATAACAGTTATTCTGTGAAATGTATTAATTACTGTAGCAGTTATTCCTGCAATAGCCTTTGCTCCAACAAAATGAATAAAATCATTTGTAACAAAACCATGACCTGGTGAAAACACTGTTATAACACCACTAGATAAAGAACTTGTAAAAGGATTATTAGGTAATTGCTTTAAACTAAGAGATACAAATGTTACAACATCTGTGTCTAAATCTAATTCTGGTTTAAAATAATGATAATCTGGTGTTAACGCAGGTGTGTTTGTAGCCCCTTGACGTCTTCTTATCAAATTAAGTTTTTCTTGAATTTCATTTTGTAAAGTAGCAGAAGTATAACTCCCTGATCTTAATTCAACATGATAAATTGGGTATCCAATAATACCATTTGTAGTTACAGTATAATCTAATTCAATATCTTCTAAATTTCTCCAAAAAATTCTATTATTTCCAGTATTAATAACAGCGTCAGTATTAGGAAATTCTAGACTGACCATTTCAATTGTTTTAACGTTGGTAAAGGTCTTACCTAAAAAAATTTTAAAATGATTGGGTTTAGGGTATATAGTTTTAATTCTATCTCTTGAATCTATACTAACTAAGGTTTTAACTTCTCTTGTAAATCTAGATGACACTGCTTTATCATTACTATTAGTATCATTTTTACTAAACGCATTTGTGTTGATTATATTGGCATCATCCTCATCTTCTCGCAATTCAATCTTATTAATAGAAGCAATTAACTTTGATTCAACCTTTTTTTGCATTTCTTTTTCATAATATCTCTTAAATTCTTCATTACTATCCTTTGATAAATTTGGATTTAATTCTGGTTTAGAAATATAAACATTTGTACTTAATAAATCATTTGGGTCAAAATCCATTTTACTTATTATATATAAGTAAAATTAATTACCAAAAATAGCGAACAGCCTGAATTTATTTCTTGGCAGCCTGAATTTATTTCTTGGCAGCCTGAATTTATTTCTTGGCATAAGTATCAATCAATAGTAAAATAAATAATCCAAAAATTAAATAACTAATTAGTTCCATGATTTCTTCATTACGAATACGCTCATTCTCTAAATTAAATTGTTTCATCAGTATTTCTTTACATGATGGGCATTCTAAGACATGTTTTGTATATTCTAAATGTTTTTGACTAGGTTCTTCATCAAATCTTTCTCTATTAATTCTATTGTTATTTAGAGGGATATTAGATGCTGGGAGTGGTGGATTATAAAAGCGTTGATTATCTTGAAAGGTTTCTATTACGGATTCTTTCTTAGGTGTTGATACTTCTTGTGCTAACGTGATATTTGCATAATTTTTTGATACATCCGTCTCAATTGGTTCAAACAGTCTATTATCATTTTTAGATACATTTAAATTATCATATAATTTTGTATCATATACATTTGAATATTTAAAATCTGGGAAAACTGTTTTAACATATGAATAACTCATATTAATTATAATTAGTATAGAAATTAAAAAAATAGAAATATAGAATTATCATATTTAATTAAAATTAATTTGAAATAATTTTAATCTCAAATTATATTAGAATAAGATGTCTGAACAACCCCAAAATGAATCGAACAATATAATAGGTCTCGAACATTTAAATAATCCAAATTATAAACCAAATACTAGTTATGATTTAGGCTTTGCCTCTCTATTTGCATTTTTAGGAGGTCGTCACGTAATAAGTGATTTTTATAAACATCGACCAGATATTTTATGTAATCCATTTGTAAAAATAGTCATTCTATTTTCTATATTATATATGAATATCAAAAATATTAAATTAAGTATCGTAATTTTCTTTATATATATATTATTTATCGATAATTACATATCAGATAAATGTAATGAAGATAATTAGGCATTTCTAGCAGAAGCCTTAGCAGCATTTTTACGAGGACGTCCTTTACCACGCGTTTTTGGTGCTGGAATATTTTTAACAATATCTTCACTTGTATCAGTTTCATTTAAAATCTGTTCAATATCAGGACGGATTTTAACTTCCTCTTCCTTTTGCTTATTTTTTTCTTTCATTGTTTTAATAATTTGTTCAATATTAACTGAATCAGGTGAATCAAAAGATGGCCCTCTAATTTTAGATGGAATGTTATCAGAATCTTCTGTCTCTACATCATCAACTTGTTGCCTTTGACGATGTAATTCAGTTAAACTCGGCACACGTGTTGCTTGTGCAAAATTATCTAATGAAGCCTGTGGCTGAGGATTAAATCCACGGGGTGGGTCAAAAAATTGCTGGGTTTGTTGAGGAGGGGGTCTATATTGAGGTTGTGGAGGTGATGACATTTGAGGTGGTGGAACAGATTGTGAAGGTTGTGACTTTTTCATAAATGCACCCATTAAATTAGATAATGTATTAGGGTCTTTTGCAGCCTTTTTACTGAATGAGAACATAGCACCTGACATCACAATCATCAACAATAATTTGACTTCTGGTGACATAGAACCAGTTCCTTTATATTTTTCACATAATTCAGATAAAACTTCATCATATTCTGTTGTAGCCATACTATATGACATGGCTTCACTCCACCCATCTAAATCTACTCCTATAGGGTCATATGCTCCATTTAACATTTCAACACCTTTAATACCCATTACTAATCCATGTTTGCAGAATTTAACCATGGCTTCATTATCTAAAATAGCCTTAATACGAGTAAACTCATTTTTAATTTCATCTAATGAATTGTCCATAGTCATTTTACAAGACCATCTCCCATTCGATTTTTCAATAATAGTATATAATTTAAACAGTAATTCGCTCTTCTCCTTTCTAATATCTTCGCTCTTATTTTCTTTATTAACTTTTCTTTTCTCTTGCTTACGTCTATGTGTAGAATCACTAGAGGAATCATCTGAAGTAGAACGTCTTCGTGTACTTGACTTTTCGGTTGGTTCTTGTTTTTTAGATTTTATAGATAAAACACTAGATTCTTTTGTTTTATCTTTTTGTATTGGTATATTGTCCAAAGATATTTCTTCACTCTTTTTATTTAACTTTTTCTTATTAGCTAATAATTCCAATTGAGACATACTGATTTCATCAGACTCTACATCACTTATCTTTTTCTTTGAAGAGCGAGTAGAAGCACGCGATAATGATTTAGACTGCGATTTATCTATTTCCATAATATAATAGTGTACAATAATAAAAATCTTATTTTTAAACAAACTCACATGTTTAATTAATTAAATTTAAATTAATTAAACAGAACACTTACTCCGTTGACATTAAAAGTAAACGTAAGACTCCTAAATCTGCAACAAAATATTCTAATACTAATGGCTGGTCATTAGTTAACAATAAATTCATACTTTCACATAAATGTGATGCTTTAATAAAATTCATCAAATATGATAACTTAAATTTACCCTGAACAATATTATCTGAACTTTTTGAAAACTTCACAGACCTTACATCTTCACCATTTTGTTGCAATAATGTTTTTTGATCTTTGTTCATCGTATCATCAATCTCTGATATAGCAGTTCTAAAATCAGCTATACCATCAGTACAACTAAAAATTAATTGTTTACCTACACTTTTAATTTCTACAATCTTACCATCTAATAGATGAATATCTTTAATAATCTGTTGAAATTGTACAGAAGGCATATTTATAATATAGTCAAACTCCATATTTTGAACATGAACCATTTTCTCTTCTAAAGCTAATAATGGAATCTTATATCCCTTTACCTTACCTTGAAACATGTCAGCTAATTCAATACCTAACTTATCTGTATCATCTCCATCCATATAAAATGTGATAGTTTCTCTACGATTAGCTGATTTAATAGCTTTAAAAAATGTAGCTGTATCAATTCCAATGATAATGGGTTCTTTACAATAATAACTTTCAAACTTCTTAGCATCTAATTTAACATAGGTTACAGACGCTTTTGCAATATCAAGTGTGGAAATTTTAATATATTCTGGTGTAATCATAATATTAGTTTCCTTAATATAAGGTTTAATAACCTCGAATAAACCCTTTATGATAACAGCTTTTAAAGTCTTTATTGTAAAGAGACGTCCTTTATTTTCAGTCTCGTTCATTTATATTTTCGAATAAAATTTTATTTTTAAATCAAAACACTAGCTTTTTATAAAAATAAATTATATCTGTTTATATTAATAGTCGTTATGCCAACATTAAGTGTTACGGTAGTGAATAAGAAAACAGATAAAGTTTTAAATAATGAATATCCAAATATTTTGTTAGATGATTCCATCAAAAAAATTAAACAAAAATTATTTGTATTTTTCCCAGAACTCATCCCTAATTTGGTTAAAATTGAAATACAAGATGATTCGGGTAATTTTATTACAATTTCTGATTCTAATTCTCTTTTATATGAATCTTTTAATGGTATCCCAGATGAACCCGTTATTTTTGTATCAAACTTACAAGACTCTATTTCTACATTAGATTTACAAAATCTATATATTAACGATTCTAAATTCAAAGCATCATTTGATAGTTATAAAAAAGAATATTCTGACTTAACAGAAGAAGATTTATCATTTATTATTAAATTAAACCTGATGAATATTGGGTTAGGAAACATTACTATATCAGATATTCAAGATTATGTTAATACAAATCAAACAAAAAGAAACAAACTATTACAATCTATTGAACAACAAGAAAATGATACCGTTTTACAACAATTTTATAAATTATCTCAAGAATTTACACCTGAAATTAATTCTATTACATATAACGATATTAGTTTAATTATAACTGGAGAAAATGTCACAAGTGGTACAAAGGGTGTATTTATTAAATTAAATGAAATCTTCAATATATTAGAGTTAAATGATAATATACCATTTATTGCTTTAGGTAAGAAAAGCAGTGCATCAGATGTTAAACAACCTCAAATTAAGATTTATAATAGGTTACTAGATATAGTTCCTGATAAAGAAGTTAAAAGCTGGGTATTGAATGAAAAGAAAAAGCTTAACGAAGCAACGTATAAAATTATTAAAGGATTAATGATTAAATCTAAATTCAAAAACACTAATAATTACCTAACTATTAATATTATGCCTAATGGAGTTATTTATGTTAATCTTAAAGTTGCAGATAATGACTCTGAAAATCTTGACCAATTATTTAACGATATCAAAGAAAATGTCAATAAAACAGTAGAGTATATTAATTTATTAAAAACGGTGTTTTTAAAGTCAAAAAGAATACTACCGATCGAAAAATCAAGTATAATAGTAGAATCAGTTGATACAACTATTGAAACTGGAATTTTTATTAATAGAACAAAATTTGAATCGTTAATAAAACAAGAAATGATATCAAAAAATATATTAGAAGTTAAAAGAACCGAGTCCTTAGATGTATTATCAGCATATTACAAAAAATTTAAAACTCGTGAAGCTATTGAGGAGATTAAAGGTATAACTATTAATATAAGAGACAACCCCTACAAAGAAGATTCAAGTATTATTAAAATATTTGGAGCAGATAATCAAACTCAAGCTACGATTATAACCTGGAATCTACTCATATTAAGTGAAATGAGTGAGTTAATTAAGAAGAACGGATTATTTGAAGATTTTAGTAAAAAGAGAAAAATTAGAGAAAAGACTAATAAAAAGAAGCTCAAAGAACAAGGTATTCATTTCGATTCTAGAGAATGTCAAGCTATTCGTCAACCAAAACTTAATCCAGAAAACAAAAACCCACTAAAGAAAGATGGTTATACAATTACGTTTAATAATCAAAATTACAGATGCGATAACACAAATTATCCATATCCAGGATTTACTAAAAGTAATATAGTATGTTGTTTTAAATACAATCAAACAGGTAATGAGAGTTATATTAAAAATGTTGACTCGGAAAGTTTAAATATCTTGGTAGAACCTTCTAATTTCAAAATTAAAATCAAAAAAGGTAAACTCTCATTTGAAACATATGTTATTAAAATTATATCTGATTATAAACCTGGGTTTAATGAAAAAAATAGTATGCCACTATATTATTACCTATCAAATACAACTAACGTATTAACAAGTCAAAATGATATTATTCCTATTTATAACCAAGATTTAATAGATGCTATAGAAGAAGAAGATAATATTTGGTTAGATCGAGTTACATTATCACAAATTATATATCCATCAGCTTCAAATAAATGTAGTTTTAAGCCAGATTTAAATAACAGGGTGTCTCTTCATGCTCCTTGTAATGAACATAAAAAAAATAAATACTTTGGATATACATCGAAGTCTATACCATGTTGTTTTGATAAAGAAAGAGAAGTATATGTAAGTCGTAAAAAGAAAGAGTCAGATATTACCAAACAATATATTATTCAATCATCTGATAAAATATTAAATTACAAACAATTAGGTATTTTACCACAAGATTTAGTTACATTATTTCAAAATATCTTAACAATTAAAGAAATACATTATAGAATGGGTATTATACAGAATAATAGTTCATTCTTGAATTCATTACTTTTAGCAATGAATAATACTATTAGAGGTCAAACTATAAATAATCATAATGAATTCAAAAGATTTATATCAGATTATATTCACAAAAATGAAGGCGAATTTAATAAACTTAATAATGGTGATATAAGTATTAAATATGGTAACATAAATAATTATATAAATTATATAAATAAAGCTGATGTATTTTTAAACTGGATGGAACTTATAGATTTATTAGAGAGAATTTTAAAAAGAAATATATTAATAATTGATGTAACAGAAAGCACTAGAATTATGTGTAGACCAGTTCCATTAAATCCAAAGAAATTCGGTAGACCATTTTTAATTCTTTTAAAGAAAAAGAATACATTCGAAGTTATTACAAGATTAATCACAAAAGATAAGAAAAATGATGTTATTAAAGAATATGAATATACTGACAAATTAATTAAGTTTTTTACAGAATATTATAATCAAACGTGTATAAGGAAGAATGTATATCCTGAAAATTATCAATTTATCCCAATACAACCACATCAATTATTCATTACTAAACTTAAGAATCAAACAACCAAAACAAATCTTATAGGAAATATTAAATACCAAGTTAAAAACGATTTTAATAAAATAAATATGCTAATGACAAAACGTGGTATTTTGATACCTATTTTAGAAACTGGTATCATAGATAATCCAGATATAAAAGTAGTATCTTTTTCTAGTTTAATTCGTCAACAAGATAAACTCTTAACTCTTAAAGATTATACTAACGCTTTTAAAGCCATAAACAAATTAATGGAAACAGTCAAAGACTTTAAAAATGTCAAAATTCTAGGTATAGTCGACAGTAATATTGATACTATAGGTGGAATAGTAACAAATTTTAACTATATCATACCATATAAAAAAGACTCTAAACTACATTCATATGTTAAATTTGAGTATAGATATTATTTAGATATTGATACTAAATTACATAGTATAGAAAATATCACTGGAAATTTTGGTCAATATAATACGATGATTGAAGATATTCATAATAATGTGTTTAATCTTAAGAAGATATTAGGCGAAAAGATTAGTGAGAATCAAGTAGTAAAAGATAATATTGAAAAATTAATTAAACGCACCGATATACCTAAATATGATAAAATCATGGAACTCTTAGAGATATTTGAAAGTTTAAATATACCATCTAACAATATTACCATTTTAAAATCTATTGCAAATGAAATTTTAAATGATAACAAAGAAAGACTCATATTAAATAATATAATTACATCCGATACATTTAATAAAAATGATGTTATTATTCGAGATGCTGAATCTATATTACTAAATATAGATGATATTAGAAAATGGATTAAGAAACATCAATTATTAGTTTAAAAATAATTATTAATATAAATATATATACTATATTTATATGGACGAAGATAGAGTTTTAACAGATTCAATGATAACTAAATATAATACTGCAGCATCTATTTGTGGTAAAGTTTATAATAAAATTAAGGATAAGATACTCTCGGAAAATGAAAGAAGTATTCTAACATTAACTAAATATGGAACTGAATGTATTAATAATGAGTTTAGTTCTATTTACAAGAAAGAACATAAACATATAGCATTTCCTGTGAGTATCTCACTAAATAATTGTCTTGGAAATTATATTTATAATCATGCAAATCAAGAATCTGAGTTTAATAGTATTAAGGATGATGATATTATAAAAGTAGAATTAGGCGTTTCTATCGGTGGTTGTATTAGTGTATTAGCAGAGACATTTACAATCAATGAAAATAAGGAAATAAAGCGAATTAATGAATTTTTAAATAAGTTACAAAAAGAACTAATTAAAAAAATTAAACATGAAGAAACAGCTGATGAAATGCGTATTTTAATTGAAAGTAAATGTACAAATAATAATATTTTTCCTATTGAAAACTGTATGAGTTACCAACAATGGGAAGAGTATGTAACAGGTGATAGTTTAAAATATATGATATTAAACTATCGTAAATATTATGACCAAAATGATTATCTAATTTCACCTGAAAATATAAATTATGAATTTGAAGAAAATGACATTTATACAATTAATTTAAGTGTAACACCTACTATAGATGATGTCGATATCAAATATAAAAATTCAGATGAATCTCATATTTATAGATTTAATGAATTTACTTATTCTCTTAAATTAAAAAGCTCAAAGGCATTTTATAGTCAAGTAAAATCAAAGCATCGTAATTATGCGTTCGATATTTCACCTTATTTAGAAGATGTCAAAAATAGGATGGGATTAAAAGAGTGTTTAAATAATAATATTTTAGATAATTATCCTATCTCATATGTTCAACCGAGTCATATTCCAGTTATTACTAAAAAGTTTACAATAATTGTTGGCAAAGATAATAGTAAACTTTTAAAATACTTTTAATTTAATTAGGTTTTTATAAAAATTTATTTTAACTAGTAATAATATAAATGGGACAATCAGCACCAGAAACACCACAGATACCTCCGGAAGTATATATTTGTTCATATAATAAATATAGTTTTGATGAAAAATTAGATGTTATTCGTGATGCACATGAAGTAACACAATTTTATGCAGAATTATTATTACAAGAACGTCTTCCATTAAAATTAGATCAATATAAAAATTATTCTGATCATACTGAAGATTATTTTAATCCTACGCGTAAGACAATTTTACCTGATTTAGGAATGAGTTATTATAAGTTTTATCAATATATAAATTCAATCCCATCATTGTATGAAAAAACAGATATGACAGAAAAAGACCGTAGAATGATGTTAAGTGATATTTTCAAAAAATGTTATATTGTCCAGAAATATATTATTGAAGATTTATGGGATGATTGTAATGGTCAAGGTGGATTTAGAGTTCCATCAAGAAATGCCCCACAACAAATTCAAGACCCATCTATTGAAAGTATGACAGAAGTTTCATCTGAATAAATAATTAAAACAATAATTAAAAATTTATTTATTGTTTTAATTTATAACAAACATAATGTCTGTTATTTTACAAGCACCTGTTTTATATCAAGTTCCACTTAGCGATATCCAGAAAATGGAAATAACCGAATACGTTAACCAATATCGTAAAGCGCATCAAGCTCCTAATCTAATTTGGGACGAAACTATTTCTAATTATGCACAAACATGGTCAAACTATTTGATAAATAATAATTTGTTCCAACATAGTGGTTCTCAATTATATGGAGAAAATTTAGCATATTTTAAAGGATATGGCAATGATGTCATTACACTTATCAAACTAAGTATTGATTTATGGTATAAAGAAATAGCTTATTATAATTTTAATAATCCAGGATTTAGTGATGAGACAGGGCATTTTACATGTTTAATTTGGAAGGACAGTAAAAAATTTGGTATGGGTATATCTATTCTTGATGATACAGTTGTTGTTTCATTTAATACGTCCCCTCCATGTAATATAATAGGAGAATTTAAACAAAATGTATTACCTAAAATAGATAATATAGAATTACCCCCACCCCCTATGGTTCCAACACCAACTCAACCTATTCCACCTTCTGTAAAACCTCCAAGTGAAGAAGAATCTCTAATGCCATCTAATAAAATTATGGTGATGGTTACAACTTTACATAAAATTATAGAAGAACTTAAAAAACCACATTCAAATAAAGTAATGATTATACATTATTTAAAACATATTATAAAACAACTAATTCATTATTCTTAGAGCTCTCCACCTAATAGAACTTGTGTTTGACTTCTATAATTTTTAGTACCTTTAACAGATGTACTTAATGGTTTTTCCATCACACGTAATGGAGAACTAGCATCATGTAAATAAACTAAATATTGTTGTAGTTGACTAACGATAACTGGTACACATGTATCAATAACTAATTGATTAAGGCGGTCAACCTCATTTGTGTAAATAAGTAATAATTCTTTTTTCTCTTTTTCAGACATACTATCATCAATTAATTTAGGATGTCTAGAATATGCTAAAAAGATACTTCTCATTATAACTAGTAATTCACTATTAGATTGATAATCAATAGTCTCTTTAGTATGTCTAAACACAACCATACGAATTAATTTTTGAATATTTTCAATATTTCTCTGTGAAAAGAAAAGAAATGTTAGTAAGGTTTCACCATATAAGTTTTTAAATACACTATTAGTATTTGAGCCTTTTAAAGATTTATCATCAATAGTAAATTTATATTTACCAGGTGAAGTAAGTTTCTTAAGGTCATCCACTGCTAATGTTTTTTCACGTTCTTCCTTAACACTTAATAAAGTACGTTGTTGTTTAAGATTACTACCGTTACTTTGTTGAAATTGACTTGGGTGTAATTCAGGTCTTTCTAAATTCATATTAATAATAGTATATAAAAAAATTTTAATGAAATAAATTAAATAATTCATTTCATTACTGATTTATTCATTTAGACTACAATATATATTATCTAACTCATCTTTTACTTCTTCAATATGAGGTCTCTCATCAGGATTAGGCGTTAGTAATTTACATATTAAATTACGAGACTTATAGTCTGGTAAATATCTAGGAAGTTGACCAGTATTTACACTGTATATATAACGTTTATATTTTTCATCACTTAATAGTGCTTTATTCCATGGAAATGAGTGATATATAATCTCAAATAAAATAATACCACAGGCCCAAACATCTACCTTTTCTGGGTTATATTCCTTATCTTCAAATTCTTCTGGAGCGACATATGGAAGAGAACCATGAAGTCCTTTATCAGGTATGATAGTAGAAATATGTAAAGAATCATGAAATACTTTTGCTTCACCAAAATCTATTATTTTGATTCTTTTATTGATAGAATCTACTAAAATATTTTCTAATTTTAAATCCATGTGAGCAATACCTATATTATGCATGTATGAAACACCATCAATTAACTGTCTAAAATATAAAATTTCATCTTTTATTTTTAATATATTATCTTTAATAAGATTAAAAAAATCAGTACCAGGACAATATTCAAAAATAATAGAATTATCTTGTAAATCAATATCTAAAGTTTGTCTTATACATGGATGATGAAGTAAAGTACCTATGGTATATTCATTTAAGAATATTTTACGTAATTTTTTAACAAGATGTTCATCTTTTTTAAATTTATTACATTTCATATGCTTTACAACAAATATTTGATTACATGTACATCCATTAGTTTTCTCTTTACATTTATATAATTTTACAGTACCAAATGCTCCACTTCCAAGAGATTTAATATATTCAGCATCATGTAAATGATTTATCGTATACGGATGTAAATGACAAATCATACTATCTCTAATAAAAATACTAAATATATTTTTATTATTGAAAATTTCAATTAATTTTAAGAAATTTTTTTAATATATACTTATAAGAGATGTTATCTGATAAAGTAAAGAAAATATTACCTTATCTTTTAGGAATAATTTTGATTTTCTATATGGTTAAACCATCTATATCGTTCAAACCAAGTGGACAACTTAGAGAATACGGATTCGGATACGATAGTGACGGATATAAAAAAACATTATACACTATGCATAACTTTATTATTTTATTAACTGTATTGCTTTATATTTATATTAATTAACTAAATACCTTATATTAATTAACTAAATACAAAATGCATTAAATCAGATACATAACTTGATTTATTTTTCATATAGTTAGACATTACATTTAAAGCTTTATGAAAAATCTCTGGGTCACAATTATTGATTGTAATATCACCTATATATGCATTTTTAATTTTAACTGCTACTATATTATCTTGTTCAATCTTTGATATCTGTTGAATATTTACAAACTTTTTATAATCGATAATATGATCGCCATTAATACTGACATAATAAATACCATTTAGTTTAAAAAATGAAAAAGATATTTTCTTACCATCAAACTTCTTAATAACAAAATTATCACTGTTAATTCCAGAATATTGTTTAATAATTAATTTACCCTCATGTTCTTTAAGTTCAGTAGTATCTTCACCTCGTTTATTTTTATATTTATCAATAACTAGATAATTATATGAGATATCAGAATCCATATTTATAATTATCTAATAAAAAAAAACAAGCCAATTAAACTAATTAAATGGTAATTAAACCATTTTCATAACTATTAGAAAATTTACACACCATATTAAACCAATAATATTTTAAAATACTTGAACCTTGAATACATTTTATTGATTTATAATCAATGTTAAAAATATCACCAAATGTTATTATATCAAAAATACCATTTTTATAAATAAATTGTGACACAAATTCTAAATCGTTAACTGTATCATTCAAAAACATATAATAATAATAACCAGATTTTTGTGTATACTTAGTTAAATCATTATAAGTATCTAATCTAAATAAAGATATAAAAGAGACTATATTTCTATTAATGTCTCTGATAATAAAATTATGAAAACTTGAGTTTGTAAAAATATTCTTAAACTCATCAACAGATACATGTTCATATATTTTATATTTTGACTTACAAAATTGTATATATTTACTATATAATATACTGAGTATATCATCATCAATACTACAATTATTAGAATATTCTATAGTATGGGTTTTCTCATATATTTTATCAATATTAAACGTATTATATTCATTAACTAATAAATTGATATCCGCATGATTTAAAAATTGTGTTTTGTATAAAGATAAGATATTTATCATTCTATGATAAAATTTTTTAGTAGAAAAAGCAACTGTCTTGATAGATGTACTTGTAGTATAATAACCAGTAGTAATATTATACATTCTAACAAGTTCCTTTGTTAATATATTTATAATGTAACCAGACACTCCTAAATTTCTTAATTTAGGTATTACACATAAAAAATTTACTTCTGAGGTTTTAAAGTATGTATCATTATTTACACATAATTCAGACGGTTTACCTGAAATATACCCAATTATATTGGATTTTCCTCTAGGATAAAACTCTATAATAATAGACTTATTCCCAAGATAAAATGATATTAATTCTTTTGTATATACTAATCTTAGACTTGTGTCGTCAGATGTAATATAATTATTATTTAAGAAATCTACAATAGAATCAAGCTTCTCATTACAAATCTCAGATGAATACAATATCTTATAATCTAATTGAAACTTATATAATTCAATATCTTTACATACTTTATTAAATAATTCTGATTCTGATAAAATTACATTATATTCATTACATAATTGTAATGGTTTATCTAACCAAAAACTTTTTTCCATATAAATTATCTTTTATTTTTTTTATTTTTTGACGACGCATCACCTTTTCGAGAATCTTCATATTCAAAAACTATTTTAGATGCATTAGGATATTTCTTTAAAATTTCTTTAGTTTGTTGACGTAATCTTTCAGGATTTGATGTCGGGATAATATTTTGAATTACTAAATTATCTATCGTTTTTGGTTTTGAACTTTTACTCCAGTCTATATATAAATAAAATGGTTCAATAAATTCAACCTTATAACTCTCTTTAGTCAATTCATTTATTAAAAAATGAATACATGCAAGTCTATCATACCCAGGAAATCCTATAATAATATTAGGAACTTCAAAATATATAAACGTATGCTCTGTTCTAGCATTTGTTTCTATAATTTGGTCAATACATTTATTTAATACTATTGTAAAAATTTCATTTCGAGCTTGTTCTTTCACATGTCTTTCTGCATGTAATTTATCAATGTTAGGAATCTTTTTATTAGTATTATTCATTTATTATTATATAATAATAAAAAAATTTTAACATCAATACTAAATCTGTATTCATATTCATAAAATAAATCTGTATTCATATTCATAAAATAAATCTGTATTCATATTCATAAAAATATTCATAAAATATTCTTTAACTTATTTTTTGGTATAGTACATCTTTTACAAATTTGATTTAAAATTCTATTACAAATAATCCTTTCAATATCAATATTCAAAGACGCACTCTCAATTAAGTTATTATCTGTTTTTTTTATAACACGTATAAGTGTAGAATTATTATTATCACTAAACTCTTTTACATAAACTGAACGGTCTCTATATTTATCATTTGATATCAAAATACAATTATCATTATTAGATATTAAGTAACTAAATATATATTGACATAAAAAATCATCCTTATTTTTGTCTAAAATATCTGATTCATATTTACTTTCAATAACAATAAATCTAATATTAATATCTTTATATAACTCTAATATGTTATACAAAATAGTATCGTAATTTGTAATCTTTTTCATAACAAATAAAAAATTACCATCGCGTTTTATTCCACTATAAGCAATATATTTTGTAAAAAATATTCTAAAAAAATCTAGAGTATCTTTTTCTTTATTAATATGCTTTACAGAATGAAAATCGATATTAGACATTTTATACTTGATTTCTCTAAAATCTGAAAAGATATTTAAAAAATCAACTATATAAATAGGCGAATGCTTCTTAATATTACTTTTTATATAAGTAATTCTACTCATCTTATTATAAAGAGTTTATTATCTTTAAATTCATTTTTATTTTGATTATATTAAAATATTTATATAAACATGGATACATCAACACCATCACAACCCAAATCATATACTACAGTGATTATTATAGGTGTAGTAATTTTAATTTTATGTTCAATATCTAGTAGTAGTGGTTATTGGATGTATTCATCACAAAAAGAAGCAGATGAGAAAAAACGTCTTCTTGAACAACAACTAGCACAACAACGTTTAGCACAACAACGTTTAGAACAACAATTAGAACAACAACGTTTAGAACAACAACGTTTAGAACAACAACGTTTAGAACAACAACGTTCAGAACAACAACGTTCAGACCAACAACGTTTAGACCAACAACGTTTAGACCAACAAAAAATGATAGAACAAAAACCAGGATTACCTAAAGGGGTTGGAAGTCAAGTTATACAACAACCTCCCCCTCCCCCTCCACCTCCACCTCCACCTCCACCTAAGGGTATAGGGAATTCAATCCATTGTCCACCTGATAGCTCATGTTATGAACAACGTATGATGGAACAACAACGGTTAGACCAACAACGGTTAGACCAACAACGGTTAGACCAACAACGGTTAGACCAACAACGTATGATGGAACAAAGAGGATTACCTAAAGGTATGGGTAGACCTGTATAAATTATATTTAGTTATATTTAGTATAATTAAATATAAACCTTAATTTACCAAAACAAATATCGTCTTACCAAAACAAATATCGTTTTACAGTTTGAAACCATCCTTGTGCATTTTCAATAACAACATTTTGGTTATTACCTGGGTCTGGTAATCCTCTTAAATACAACATTATATTAGCTACAATTACTCTAACAGAAGGAATCATAACAAATTCTTGACCCAAGTAGATACCAGCAAATAGTATAAAAATAGTATATAACATATGTAAAATAATTTATTATTATTTATTTTCTGTTATTTTTAAGCTAAAAAAATCTTTAATTGTGATAGGTTTTAGTCGTAAAATAGCTTGTTCTTTCATTTTACATTCAAGCATCACGTCAATTGGGAAAGTAATAGTTAATAAAGATTTATGTAAAAATTGTATATAATCAGAATGTTTGCGTCGAGCCGTTTTAGAATCATTTACTGTAATACCTGGTACACTATTACTAACATGCACCTTCGGTTTAATACCGCGTGTATGCCAAACTGCGAAAACTCTATCAAAATAGTCGTGAATGGGTTTTGAAGATGGATAAATGTCATCATGATGAAAATCTAACACGATTGGAACTCCAATACGCTCACTAACATCTAGAAGGTCTTCTACACAATAAGCCATCTCACAATTTTCTAAGACTAGACGATTACGTACATTTTCTGGGAGTTTGAGAATATTTTCCTCTAATCTTTTTAACGATGCCACCTTATCACCATAAACTCCACCTCCATGAATAATCATAACACTATCAGGACCCATTTCCATACGATCCAAAATATCACAATGATGTTTAAGGTCACTAACTGTATTTGCAATAACTGATTCACTTGGACTAGATAAAACGTCATATTGTCCAGGATGCATTGTTATTCTCATATTATTATCACGTGCATACTGACCAAGTTCTTTCAAAGAAGCATCAGCAAAGTCAATTGAATAACCATGTTCTAAGTGACTAGCAAATGGAAACATTTCAGAACTCAAACGCATAAAAAAGATTCCGTGTTCTTTGTTCCATTTAAGAATCGTTAACATATCTTTTACATTTTGTAAGGCAAGCTGTTTAACATAATCAAGACCTTTAGTTTTAAGTGTAGCTAAACGGACTGTTCGTGAAGCAAAAATATCATTTTTACGTAATTCTGTACAAATACAGGCGTATCCTAAGCGAAAATTAGACGGTACAATCATTATATATAATTATTATTTCATTAATTATTCAATTTTTAATGTAATATCTCTTTGTGGGTCATTAAAATCTAAATGGAAAATCTTAAATGGTCTTTTTGAGTACAATTCGCCATAAGTAGGCCCCTCTTCACTTAAAGGTAATGGTGGTTCATATAAATTAGACACCTTATTTACCGTATCAGTAAGTTTAAAACCAGTCTTCCATAGTTCATCTATTACAAAATTCATCACAATAACATCGTTGTCTCTGTTAAATGTCTTGAATCTAAATGTAAAAATATCTTCATCACCTATTTTAGTTTTATGATAAACTACAGAGTTTGGAGTGGCTGGCCAAACATGGTCTGGAGGTAATCTAACCTCTTCCATTTCAATAAAATCTAATCTTTTAACATTTATCAAAAATATGTTCAATTTATGAATAATAAGTTGAGATACAGCCTCATCTTCTAACATAACCTTCATGTCAACCATATCTTTATTACCCGTTAAAAATAACATTATATCCAACGAAAATATTAAGTTAGTGCCTGATATTGTTGTATATATACCATTATAAAACCCATTAAATGAACCACCAAAAAAATTAGTTTTCGGTTTATCTTCAAACCATTTAGCCATCAATTTAAAATCAAAAACAGTAGATAAATTAGTTCTTACAAAAAATAATCCATCGGTTTTATGTTTATTATAATAAACATCTTCATTTAATTTAAATACATTTATCATATACTCAAAAAAAGCAATAGTTCTTCCAAAAAGACTATGTGTTACTGATTCAAATTCTTCTGTATTTCTTTTATCATAAAAGTCTGTGTATAAGATTTGTTTAGTTTCTTTGTATATGATTTGTTTACTTGAACTATTTGCATCAGAATACAAAAAATAAAAATCAAATAAATTTGCTAATTCTGGATGTTTTTTAACGTATGATATATTTTTAACCCACGCTTTTTTAAATTCAACGTAATTTTCATTATCAGATGCCACAATACCAATAATTATTTTCATGTTAATAGTACTAAGTAAATAAATTGCGTAATTTTAACGATATCTTAGTTTAGAATCTAATTATATTTTACTTAATATAATTATATCATAATGTTACCAGAACCTGACGCATATTTAACTCTCAACAAGTATCTTAAAATTTCACAAGAAAATTCACCCAAGCCTTTTGATGTAAATATTATGGCTCTTGTACATCACATATGCGATAGTATTTTAAATGCGCGAAAGGGAATTTCTAACATTAACCCAAATACAGAAGAAGGAAAAAAATTATTAGAATATGAGGGATATACAGGTACGCGTACAAGACATTTATACAATAATATATGTCGTTCTGACAAGTTAGAAAATATTAAATATTTGGAAATTGGGACATGGAATGGAAGTTCTAGTATAAGCGCTATTTACAAAAATCAGGTAACAGCATTATTTATAGATAACTGGTGCCAATTTGGTGGTGACCCAAACATTTTCAAAGAAAATCTATCTAAATATGGGAATGATGACTCGTCCTATTATCTATTAGAACAAGATTGTTGGAAAGTAGATATTAATGAACTAAGTGACGCAGGACCATTTAATATATATTTATTTGATGGTGACCATGCTGAATTAGACCATTTTGAATCTTTAAGATATTATTATCCAGTATTAGAAGATGTATTTATTTTTATGGTTGATGATTGGAACTGGCCTAATGTTCGTGATGGAACTATGCGTGCAATAGACAAGTTAAATCTTCATGTTTTATTTAGACATGAAGAATTTGTAAGTGAAGATGAATTAGAAGGTATGCCAGAACACCATGGTAAAAAAACTTGGTGGAATGGTATTGGTATATTTTTATTAAGTAAATCTCCTAAGAAACTTAAAGTTTCTTTATAAGTTCTTCTAAATCAATTTTCCATAATTCTTCAGCTGTTTTATTTTTAATAAAGTGTAGTTCCTTTTTCTTTTTCTCACATTGTTCATTAAGCTCGTTAATTTTTTCTAAAGTTAAGGAGTAAATTGGAAGTCTCAAAAGATAATCATACGAATCTTCATCTGTAGGATAATTACGCTCCTCAAGTAAAGCAATGATATAATCTTTTGATTTTTTATTAATATCTAAATCACCATCAATATACTCTTTAATGAATCTTGCCTTTGCTTCTAATATTTGTAATTCACGTTTTAATTTTTTGATAATATACTCTCTACGTTTAATATAGTATTGGATACGGATATCAAAAAAGTCTAATAGTATATCTACAGGTGTATCATACTTTGTTAAAATCAAACTTTCATTAAATAAATACATATTATTAGTACTAAAAGACTTTACTAATTTAAGTTCTTTTTCTAGTGTTTGAGATTTTATAAGGTCATCAAGGTCCTTTTCATTTTTAAACTCAACAATAAAACAAATATCATCATTTTCATCTTTTGTCTTGTTCTGTACATCTTTTAATTCAAACTTTTTCTTCTTAGATTTTGAATTTTTATCAGCAACCTTTTTGCTTAAATTATTTTCAATTAAAGATTCTAGGAATTCTTTGTAAGTTGTAACACCCATACCAACTGGAATTTCTGTAATTTTAATTTGTTTATCGGATAATCTTTCCCAACGACCCTTAGTGACATAAGAACCCTTATCTACTTCTTCAACTAGACCATTAAAACCTTTGAAATAAGGTTTCAAAGGGGGAGGTACATAATTTTCATCATCAATCATTTTTACCAAATGTGTTATAATGTCTTTTGGATTAAAACTAGGAATATATGTAGAATATCCAGTACCAATACCCTCACATCCATTGACTAATACCATTGGAATAATAGGCAGATACCATTCAGGTTCAATTGGTGTACCATCATCATTTAAAAAGTCCAATAATGGTGTATCATTTGGATTAAAAACATCTTGTGTTATATCTGACAATCTTGTAAAAATATACCTAGGACTAGCAGCATCTTTTCCTGATTGCAATCTAGAACCAAAATTACCATCTGGATAAAGTAAGTTAATATTGTTAGACCCAACAAAATTCTGCGCTAGATTAATAATAGCACCCTGTAAAGATGCTTCACCATGATGATACGCAGTCTCGGCAGATACATAACCAGATAACTGGGCTACTTTAATAAGTTGTGTCTTATTCTTTTTTAACATATAATATAAAATTTTTCTTTGAGAAGGCTTAAGACCGTCACACAAACTTGGAATGGAACGTAAGTTGTCATAAATAGAGAAATGAATAAGTTCTTTGTTAATAAGGTCTTGATAACTAACACGTTTTTGATTCATATCTAAATAAACTTCTTTGTCATAATTTGATAACCAGTTTTTACGTTTATCTGAACATTTAATTAATGCAGCTTCTGAAACTTCTGATGCATCATCACTATTAGTTTTCTTTGGGGCTTTTATATTCTTATCTTTTTCAAAAGCTAATAAAATTGATTCATCGCATGTTTTATCCTTGTAATAATAATCGACCTTTAATTCATCAAGACGCTTGAATGTATCTTTTGCATCTTCTTTTTTTGAAGTACCTAAACCTTTAAAATATCTTACTTGATAACTATTTAAATTAATTCCAGTTTCCTTCCATTTAAGGTAGTCTTGTTCTGTAAAAAACTCCATTACCTTTTTACCCTTAATAGCCTTCACAATAGGTGTTTTTAAAGTTTGAATATAATCAAGTTTAATAAGACTTGGCCACCAATAATGAAAGAAATTTACAAGAAGTGCTTTAATATGACTACCATCAACATCAGCATCAGTTAATACCATCACTCTTCCATATCTAAGGTCCGACACATCCTTATAAACTTTATCTTGTTTTAACCCAATAATTTGTTTAAGATTATTGATTTCTTCGTTTCCAATAAGTTGTGAAATAGTTGCATCACGTACATTCAATACCTTACCCTTAAGAGGAAATACACCATATCTTTCTGGACCAACCACTGCACGCCCCCACATAGCAAATGTCTTTGCTGAATCTCCTTCTGTAAGAATTAAGGTACATTGATTTGATTTAATTGTACCAGCCCAAAGAGCATCTTCAAGTTTTGGAATATAAATTTTACTTGTTTTTTTACCATCTGTTTGTTTACTTAAAGCAGATGATTCCTTTAATTTACAAAATTCGACAATCTCTTCGGTAATTGGACTCTTATATAATTTAGTGATGAATTGGTCACTAACTGTAACTGTACACCCAAAGTCTTTTGATTGAGTTGTTAGTTGCTCTTTTGTTTGACTATTAAAAGCAGGATTAGCAACGGTAGCACGCAAAAACAAGAATAGTTTATCTTTAATAAAATTAGGTTTTAATTCCTTAAGTTTTTTCTTTTCTTCCAACATTTTTTTAAGTTTATTAATAATTTGATAAAGAATATAATCGACATGTTTACCACCCTGAACAGTAGAATTTCCATTTACAAATGATACTTGTTCATAATGGGTATACGGTACAATTGCATATTCCCAAATATATTCTGTAACTTCTCCATTTTTATTTTTAATACGCTCTGTATGTGATTCTGTAATAACTTTTTCTCCTTCAAAGAAGTACTTCGTATAATCCACAAGACCTTTTCCTTTTAACTTTTCACCATTTAAATAAATTTGAACATTTCCACCAGTACAGGCAATACAATCTAAAACACGCTTTCTTATAAGAAGAATTGTATCATCTTCCAAACCATCCATATCAAAACGTTGGTAGTCAGGGATAAATGTGATTTTTGTATAACTTTTACCGGAATTACTTGTAATTTTTGCTTTTGTACGTTCCGTCATATTATTAGAAAATTCTTGAATAAACTTTTTCTTTTCGTCGCTATCCAATGTTTCTACTACAAACTTCTTTGAATAAATATTTGTCAGTTTGCTACCCAAACCATTAGTACCAGCACCAGTACGTGTAGTAGAATCATCATAATTACTTCCAGATAAAAGATGACCGAAAATCAATTCTGGTACATAAATATTATGTTCTTTATGTAATTGAATAGGAATACCACTTCCATTATTCCATACACTTATTTCTCCAGTCTCTTTTGAATACTCAACCTTGATAGTTGTAACACTCGAATCCCTAAAAGAATGGTCAGTGGCATTAGTTAAAACTTCGTCGAAAATTTTCATAAATCCAGGTGAATATTCGACCATAACTTTTTCCATTTTGAGAGAGCTATTTTCACTCTCTTTAGCAACCCATAATTCTTCCATCTGTTTTTTCACAGAACCAATATACATACCAGGACGTTCCAATACATGTTCTCTTTGTGATAATTTCTTATAAGTATCTTCTACTGTTTTTTTATTTTTGGACATTTCGTCTCTTCTGTTAAATAATTTAAATTATCTTTAAATTTCAATTATTTATAAGTTTTCGACCGCAAGTTTAATCTACTGTTACAAAGTTAATTTTGAGAACAAATCAGACGAGTCCTCAATAAATTTTTCCTTTTTCTCGAATAATTCTTGAATTTCGTCAAAAGATACTTGGAGTTTTTCTTCTTTTTCATCTTCAGGTAATTTCTCATTTATTTTTATCAAATTTATTAGTTTAGTAGCATAATTAAAAATAATACCTTTATCTTTTTTAAAACTATGTCTATAATGTTCAGCAAAGAATCGTTTATCTAATGTCTGGCTCGTTATCAAAGGATAATTGTTGAAATTAGATATATCTATTGTAAAATAACGACCTTCGGAATCAACATCCATAAAATCACTTTCAGTAGTAGTAGTGTCCTCCATATCGATATCTTCTTCCTCTTCTTTTCGTTTTTTATATGTTATATCTTCATCTGACATGTCAGATAATAAATCTTCAATCTTTCTCTTTAATTCTAAATTTCTATGTGATTCTAATAATTCCTTAGCTTTTTTCAAATAATTCACTAAACTAATAAAACGTTGTCTATCTTTACTAGATTTATGAAATCGAAGTTTTAAATTTTGATTAATCTCGGCGTATATATCTCGTAAATCTTTTTGTAAATATTTACTAGATGCCACTGGTAAGCCATTTGACATTTCTACAGCAAATCTATATTTCATATCAGATTTTGCTAAAACTAAATCTAAAATTGGTAAATCATGATTAAGTGTAATATCAATATCTAATTCGCCAACTGATAATTGAATATTAATTTTACTTCTATAATCAACTGAAAACAATGTTAAATTATCCTTTTCTATAAATCTTAACCGAAATTGTCCAGTAGATGTTTTACCATCTTCTTTAGAATATATTGGTTTAAACTGCACCTCTAATTTCATGTTGTCTTCGCTTAAATCATATTTAGATTCTAAATGTTTTAATGTTGAAATTTTGTTTTTATATAATACTGTTATTAACTCTGATAAATGATATATTAAACTTTCTAAAATAACGGGCTTATCTTTAGCTTTGTTATAGATAACCTTTGTATCAATATCATTTGTCCTTTTAATTTCTTCTAAATATCGTCTATAAGCATCTCCTCCAGTTATAAAAATATAATTTTGTGTTTTATCTGAAAAGGTATTATCCATTTGAATAACAAAAGAGTTTATAAAAGGTCTGAATGCTTCTGTTATATTGGCTGAATATTCATTAATAATATCTGGTTGTTTTAACTCTAAAAAGTTCTTCAGCAAACTCCCTAATTTTAACTTGTAATCCGTTCTGGATTGAAATAATAATTTATACAATTTAATAATTTTTAGATACATTTTTTCAGGGTCAATATGATATCGAACTAGCAATTTTTCTAATATACGTTTTCTATACAAATCAACATCATATTCCTTACTTCTTTTAAGAATAAGTTCAGCAAATAAATATAATCCTGTTAAATTTAAATATTTCATATTACCTACACATGTCGATATCATATCTTTTTTAATTGTATTTAATGCATTGAAATCATCGATATATATAACTTCAAAATATAAAATGACTTTTTCATTGAATGACGTGTCTTTAGTTTTACGTGTTTTAGTATTTACAGGGTCAAATGTTAATTCTAAATGCATAGCTTTACATGCTGGAAATACACAACCTTCATCAGAAAAATCCGTATTAATAGGACAATATTTTTCCAAATGTTTTGCATAAAATTTATGAGATGAGATTTTATGTTTATTTTCTTCATTGACTTCTTTACCAACATTAGATACATATGTTAAAGAATATGTTGATGATACATTTTTATTATCATTTAGTTTTTCTATAATTTTATCAATACATATACAAAAATATTTATAAATTTCATCAATTTGATTTTTATCACTACATACACAAAAAATATCATAATTTCCTGGAAGAATAGCATTTTTTTCCAAAGGAGATAACTCCTCTAACTTTAAATTATCTTGACATTGTTTAGAAAAATATTGCTCCCATGACCTAGAACCAGCAACAAATGTAATTGATGAAGTGTTTTTTTCGATATCGTATAAAGTATCAGGTAAATACTTTAAAATAACTTTCTCTATGTTTTTGTTATAAAATTTATGAAATTTATCTCGAATTTCTATACCTTCTTTAAAAATAACCTCTTCATTACTTGTTTTTAATAATTCAGGTATATCTTCTGGTAAAAAATCAGTAATATTATTCATCTTATTATATAGTAATATTTTATTTTTACTAAAATATTATTAATCCCTTACAAAAACCATTTTTGATTTTCCCCACCATGACAATCCCAAATAATCATTTGAGCTCCATTCTGGTCTGAATTACCTCCAATATCCAAACATTTATCCATCGCATGTTTAGGATGTAATCTACCTTGAGAATCATACTCCCATTTCTGATTATTACCATCATGACAATCCCATTGAATAACACCAGAACCAGCTGCAGTATTACCACCAGCAACATCTAAACATTTACCACTATGTCTGATAACTAAACGTTGCTTGTCGTCCATTCTAAATTGTTGATTTTCCCCACTGTGACAATCCCACATAATCATTTGCGGACCATTATCTCTACTACCTCCAGGTACATCTAAACAGAAGTTGTTTCGTCTACGACTTCGAAGCACTTGATTATTAGGTCTAAATCCAGCAGGAGCAGGTGCAGGTGGCGTTGAAGCTGGTGGTGGTGTTGAAGCTGGTGTAGGTGCTGGTGTAGGCGTTGAAGCAGATAAAGAAGCTGCAGGTGTTGAAGCTGCGGGTGTTGAAGCTGCGGGTGTTGAAGCTGCAGGTGTTGAAGCTGGTGAATCGTCACTTCCACTCATCATAAAGTAAGAACCAATCGAACTTGAAATCAAAACTATAACAACAGCTACAATAATCATAATTATTTTTGTTTCCATATTGTTATTTATATATAATATTCATATAAATTAATATTTCGTTATTTGAATAAAAATATTATATTCATTTATATTAATATAAGAGGTAATATGCCTAAACCATTAGTTAATAATCGAATCAATTACCACAACGCATATTCAAGAATTATTAGTCACGATATGTTCATTGGTCAAGGTGTACGTAGTGGTGATTCACCTACTTTTGCCAATTTAACATTAACTGGTGATGCATCTATTCAAGGAAATTTATACGTAGAAGGAAATACATCTATTTTAAATAGCAATGTTATTGAGTTTGAAGATAATATTCTATTAGTGAATAGAAATGAAACAAGTACCGGTGTTACATTATTTCAAGCTGGTTTAGAAATAGAAAGAGGATTATCTGAAAATTTTAGAATTGTATATAATGAATCTAATTCACGGGTAGAAGTAGGTCGTATTAGTAATTTAGAACCTATAACTATAAGAGAGTCATCTCCGTTATTAAATGGTATTATGATATGGAACGAATCAAATAAAAGAATAGAATCATCAAATCAAATCAATATACCAATTAGATTTAATAGTACTGTTAATAGTACAAGTAGTACTACTGGAGCTTTTATTTTATATGGAGGTGCAGGAATTAAAAAAGATTTATATATAGATGGGAAAATATATGTACGTGGAACTACTCATGGTAATTTTAGTACATTATGGACAGACACATCAACTGATGATTTCAATATTACTAGTATGCAAGACATTAATATCAGACCGAATATCCGTATCAATATACCATTTAATAAGTATCTATCTTTTGGTAATAGTAATCAAAGTATCGTAGCGAATAGTTTAACAAATGCATTAAGTATTACGAGTAGTGGAGATATTTATCTTACCCCAAGTGTTAACAAAAAAATTAAAGTACCTAATCAAATTCCTATAACTTTTTCAACAGATACAGAACAAATTTATACAGATAGTTCAAATAATATCGTTATTGCTAGTAGTCAAGATGTATATCTTTATCCTAATAATGGTCTTGCTAATGGTAAAAAAGTATTTGTACCAGTTGATACTCCTATTGCCTTTGGTAATCAAAATCAATACGTTATTGCTAACATTAATAATGATTTAACTGTTGCCGCAAATAATAATATTTTACTCAATCCAGGACCTACACTTGATGTTAAAATACCTGTTGATGCAGGTATTCGTTTTGGTTCAGGTTATCAAAGAATTACAGCTAATAGTGACAATGAATTAATTTTATATTCAGAAGGTGATATGTTTTTAACTCCGCAACAAGGTTCAAAAGTAAATATTCCTGTAAATATACCATTGACTTTTGCGACAGATACCCAATATATTGTAGGTGATAATCAAGGTAACATTACAATTTCACCAAGTAATAAACTTATTATAACATCACCCATTCATTTCATTAATACAGATAATGCTATTAACGGAACAACCGGTTCTATTTATACAAATGGTGGGTTAGGTGTTACTAAAGATATTTATGGTACAAGTAGTTTAATTATTAAATCAAATAGTAGTGGTTTAGTACAATTCAAAAATAATTCAAATACGGATTTATTTAAAATAAATGCAGCAACTACTGGTGGTAATGTTAGTATTATAGCCGGTAATGGATTAAGTTCTAATGCTGCATTGGATATTACAAGTTTAAATCTATTAAATGCTCAAAGTTTAATCCAGTTAAAGTCTGGATTTGATTCTACAAGTGGATATATGATTGGTAGAGGTATATCTTCATTGAATGGAGGTAGAACTCTTACAATTAATTTACCAAATTATACAAGTTATACATCTAGTGGAGCTAGAAGTAAATTTGCAATTACATCTAGTGATTGTTCATATGAATTATTCACAGTAGAATCTGAAACTGCAACTGTTCGAGCTGTTGGTGAAATTGACTTTTTAAATACAACAAACAGTACATCCTCAAGTGATGGAGCACTGATTATAAGCGGAGGTGTTGGTATAGCTAAAGATGTATTTACAACAGGTAAGATTAATCATAAGGTAGATTCTCCTAATGCATATGAATTAAGAGATGCTTCTAACACTGTTTTGGTAAATAATGATAGTATAAATAAGAAACTTACTGTAAATGAATATGTAGAAATAAACAGTTCAAATTATAATGCATTTAAAATTACAGATACAATAGAGGATATAGTCAATATTGATACTATAGATAAGAAGTATACTTCTTTATTACAACATAGTATAACAAATACAATTGATTCAACAGATACCAGTACAGGGAGTGTTATTATTGATGGTGGTGTTAGTATTAAGAAAAAGCTTAATGTAGGTGATAATGCATCATTCTTTAATGGTGTGAATATGACAAATACACAAATTATAAATCTTATGGACCCAACATCACCTCAAGATGCTGCTACAAAAGCTTATGTAGATTTAGTTAAACAAGGATTATTTGTAAAAGATTCTGTAACAGTTGCAACAACAACTCATATTAACCTTAATTCAACAGTTGTAATTGGTGGTTCAATTGATAATTATACATTGGTTTTAGACGATAGAGTTTTAGTTAAAAACCAAAACGACCCAAAACAAAACGGTATTTATACAGTTACCAGTACAAGTCCAGTAAGAGGTGTTGATTTAAGTGTAGGAGAAGGTGCAGCTGGTATTTTCGTATTTATTAAAACAGGTGATATCAATGCTTCATTGGGTTGGATTTGTAATTCACCAATTGGTTTAGATATTGTAGGGACCCACGATTTAAACTTTACACAATTTACTGGTCTTGGACAAGTAACACCAGGTTTCGGTTTAACAAAAAATTTCAATGAATTAAGTATTAATATTGATAATATATCTATCGGTGCTGTACCAGGAACAGGAGAATTACAAATTAAAGATACTGCTTTAGGAACTGGTTTAACTGGAGGTAGTGGAACTCCTATTGAAACTACAACGGATCAATCTCATGTAACCAAGTTAGGTACTATTAATACAGGTACATGGCAAGCCGGTATGATTGGTGTTGCTTATGGTGGAACTGGTACAACATATTTTGATGCCGGTAACATTGTTATTGGTAATAATACTGGTCCTTTAATTTCAGATGGTAGATTACATTATGATGTAGCTAATGGTAGATTAGGTGTTGGTACTAATACTCCTTTAGATAACCTGGAAATTCGAAGTAACGATAGAACAACACTTTTTATCAATTCTGATTCTGATGCAAATAATACTAATGCTCGTCCACAAATTCGTCTCAGTTATAACGGTACTCTTAATAATGCTTATATTGGATTAACTCGTGGGTTTAACCAATTTGCAAGTCAAGTATATAGTGATGCACTTGTTATTAGTAACGACCAGACAAATACTAATTCACGTATTCAATTAGCTACTAATCAAGTCTCTCGATTAACAATCTTATCAAATGGGTTTATAGGTATTAATACATCTAATCCAAGTGTGCGTTTACAAGTACATGGAGCAATGAATGTAACTGATAATACAAAATTCTTTGCTACAAAACCAAGCACATCTATTACAGAAGGTGCCATGGTATTAAGTGGTGGTTTATCTATTGGATGTCCAACTAATAGTATTGATATTGGAAATGGCGGTGGTTTAACAGTGGAAGGTGGTACTAGTATTGGTGGTGATTTATATGTAGGTGGTTCTATTAATTCAGTTACTGCTTCAGCCAATACGTTTAGTTATCTTACAATTACGGCAACAGATGAAGCTATTAATCTTACAACCGGGTCCTTTGTGACATTCGGTGGTGTTACTATTCAATGTACAACGGATGCATCATCTGTAACAGACGGAGGAAGTTTATTAACACCAGGAGGTGCAAGTATTGGTGCTAGCATGTATGTTGGAAGTACAATTTATGGGTTATTAGACGCATATATTGGTAACTTATATCTATATTCTGACCCTGATGCTACATTTATTCAACCACCTGACTTTGACCGTAATACAAATAGTTTTCTTCCCATTCATTTTACCAGATACAATAATACAGAAGCAAATTCTTTGACAATTGCAGACACAGGTATTGTTCTAAATGATTCTCATTCTATTCAATTAGGTGGTACATTACAAGTACCAGATGGATATACAATGCAATATATTCCTCAAAATTTAAATGTTATTCCAAATAGTACAACATCTAATTACAACATAAATATAGGTACTATTGGAAGTTATTCAAATATTAATGTTTATGGAAATAATTCTGGTCAAATTAGATGGCATAGTCCTAACTCACGATTATTAATGACAAATCTATCTATTCAATTAAATAAACTCAACTCTAGTGGTAGTATAGTATTAACGACACCTAATGTTGGTTCGGAAAGTTTTGTTCAAGCTAGTGGAGCAAATATGACACTCAATTTAGGAAGTGGAAGTACTGGTGGTCAGTTAATTACAAAATTATCAAATAATGTCGGTGATTCTACAATCACATTTACACCAAGCAATATTTCTTCAAGTACACTTGTGTTAACTAATAACATTTATAGTACATTGAATGGACCTGTTACTTTATCCGATAGAGTTGAATATTCTGGCAATGCTTTACATCAAACTATTAATAACACAAATGGTAATGCTTTATGGATGTACATGGGTCAAATTAATACATTAGGAACAGAATCAGGATATTGTGAAATAGATTTTAATAACGGTGTAGATATTTCGAACAATAATATTTCTGGATTAAAATTAGTTGTTGCTATTAATAGCACATCATGTATTGCATCTCACTCACACTATGGTAATTTACAATTTGACTCTGTTGACAAACCAATTTGTTATATTTACAATGATTCAGTAAACGATTATCATTTGTTTGTAAAACTAGCTCCTAGTTCTCAAACAAATATTAATGTAACGTCTCAACGTAATACTAAATTTTTACTACTTTCAGAAGGTACAAGCAATTCACCATCTGGAACATTTAGCGGTTATAGTGGGGTATGGACATTAGAATATACAACACAACAAGAAAGTACTTTGAAATATACAACTGGTGATTTAATTGTTGAAGGTACTACATTACAAACAGCTGACAATCTTCCTATTGTTGGTTATAACAACAAAAATACAAATAGTTCTCGGGATATTGGTATATTATACCAAAGACACCAAGAACCTAATGATGCAGGAACAGGAGATATAGTTAATAATTCAATGGTTGCACAATTTGTGGACTCTATTCCAAATCAATCTTTAATACCTGATTTGTTCCAAATAAAATTCAGTAATTTAGCAAACTCTAATAATGATTACTACATAGGATGGTGGATTAAAATAGTATCAGGTACAAATACAAATCAAGTTAGACAAATTATTGCTTATAATGGTCCACAAAGAGTAGCTACATTATCCACACCATTTACTACACAAAATCCAAATACAGGAGCAACTGTAAACTTTTATAGTAACAGTTATGTTGTTAATTACTATGATGAAATAAATGATACATTTTCATTAAGTTATACACATAGTAAACCAGCTAATGGTATTATAGATGTAAATGATAATGCTGACTTAAGAATTCGTGGATTGTATTCTACAGACACAACTGTATCTACAAATTCTAGTTCAGGTTCTTTATATTTATTAGGTGGTATATCTATAGACAATACAAATGATGCAGTTAGTTGTAGTTATGGAGGTACAATTACAACAGCAGGTGGTGCAAGTATTAGAAAAGATGTACGTATTGGTAACAATTTAAGTTTAGGTGAAATTGGCTTTACAAATGAAGAAAATATACATATTAGAAAAACTACAGCTACATCACGTTTTGAACACGATGCAGGCTCTTATAGTTACATTGATTTTATGGAAAATAGTACAACTTCTAGATATGGTATTTTATTTGATTCCAACATTAATGAATTCTGTTTAACAAATACAAATACATCTGAAACCCCTCTAAATGCAAACAAAGCCTTAACTATTAATAATCTAGGATATGTGGGTATTAACACTACAACAAATGTAGTTAGTCCACTTTCTATAAATACAAACAACTTTATATCCACTAATTCTACAACAGGTTATTTAGGTTTAGTAGCTGCAGCTACCAATTCAAGTGTTAATACATTAGGTGCTAGAGTTCTTATGTATGCAAATAGTCAACAAGAGAATAGTCAGGGGTGCTTAAATATGTATGCAGGTAATACAACAGCTGGTAATATTAGTATGTTTACAAATAACGATATTGAAAGAGTACGTATCAACCATTTAGGTAATGTAGAAATATTTTCAACACATGTATCTACAACAGATACTACAGGTTGTTTAATAACATCAGGTGGAGTAGGTATTAAGGCTACAGCTAATGCTTCAAGTATTACATCTGGTGGAGCTTTAACTGTAAATGGTGGTGCTGCAATAAAGAAGGATGTGTATATCGGCGGAGATATTTATATAGATGGTAAATTTACAGCATATGATGCTGTTACTGAACCAGCTCTTACATCATATAATCCTGTAAATTGTACTTTTATCGAATACTTTACAAATATATTAAGTACCAATGGCGATTTTGGTAACCTTATCTTTGGATTCACAGTTAATCCATCAAATGCAAGCGAAAATTGTGAAATAGAATTTGATTTACCACAAAGAGTTACAGCTTTAAGTAAAAGATTCGAAGTAATTTCAACCTGTACTGGATATGTTGATGACACAGATGTTGTTCCATTAATGAATGTATTATCATATGGTAAAACAGGTACAACAAGACTAAAAGTTAAATTCCAAAGTGTATCAACCGCTACACATTACTTCCAAGTAACAGCGTCGTATTTAATGGTTTAAATTTATTCAATTCATATAACTTAATTAAATTATATGAATATTAACGTATTTTAGCTTCATGTTTATTTCTTAAAAGAGTATCTACTTCCTCAATACTTAACATTTTCATATCTGCTAATGTTTTAATTTGTTTTGTTACTTCTTTTATGTCATCATCTGAAAGTTCTAAATTTAATTGGTTCACTCTATTTTTAACAGCATTCCATCCCGTTAATCTATGCCCAATAGATACATATCTAGACATACCAAAATCTTCTGGTCGTAATATCTCATAAGTTGATGGGTTATTTAATATAGCTTTAGCATGAATTCCAGCTTTATGAGTAAATGCACAATAACCAGTTATATAATTATTAAAAGGAACTTGAATTTGAACACTTTCAGCAACAATATTCTCCAATTCTCTTAAGTAATCTAATTGATATTTAGATTTGATATCTTCTTTATCAACTGTATACATTCTTGCTATCAAACCACCCAAAGGTGTAATACCATTTCTTTCTCCTATACCCAATACAGATGTATCTATATGTGTAGCTCCAGCTTTAAGGGCTGCATAAGCATTAGCAATAGAACAACCAGTATCATTATGAAAATGACACTCAATATCACATGATACAACTTGTCTAATTTTAGAAACTAAATCATATACTTGTAATGGGTCAGCACATCCAACAGTATCTGCAATCCCAACTCTATTTACACCTAATTTGTCTACTGCTGTATAAAGTTGAATAAGGTCATCTAAATTAGAACGAAAAGAATCCTCAGAAGAAAATCTGACTTCTAATCCTTTGGATTGAATAAACTTAATAACTTCTGTAGCATGTTCAATAATATAATTCATGTCTTTTCCATGTGAAAATTGTCTTAAAAATGAGGATGTACCAATAACTACATCTAAACCATCTACACCTGTTTCTACTGCTATCCGTGCATCATCCATATGACATCTAATATGTGTTAGAATTTTAGAATTTAATCCGAGTTTACAAATTGCCTCACAATCTAATCTAGATTGTTCTGATGCTGCAGGAGATGTTAATTCAATATACTCAACACCAAATTTATCTAATGCTTTAGCTATTTTAATTTAGTTTCTGTATCAAAAAATGCATTGGCAAATTGTTCACCTTCACGAAGTGTTGATTCTATAATTGAAAATGGAATACATTCCTTTTGAAGCATTGATATCGATATACATATAAATTATTATATGTATACAATTTTCATTTTTTAATTAAATTTTTTATTTACCTGTACTACCGAACCCTCCTGATTGTCTTTCTGATGAAAATAATTGTTCTTCTGTAATTTCAACAGGTTCTAAATGTTGAATTAATCTTGGAATAATTTGTACTAATCTACAAGGTAATTCTAAATCCGGTTGACTATTGTCAATTTTAATTAATGGTACTATTACAGTACCTTGGTAAGTTCTATCAATAATACCAATATTATTTGCTAACATATATCCTGATTTACTAATTGAACTTCTACCAACTAAATCAAAATAATATCCGAATGCTGGTTGTAATTTAATACAAGTATCATAAAATTCAACATTTCCGTGACTTTTAATTTTTTTTATCAAAGTTAAATCATATCCAGAATCGCTGCCACGTTGCTTTTGTGGTGGTTTTGCTTCAGGAACAGTTCTAACATAATTAAAATATAAACAATTCTTAGACATATGTGGCATCCATCCCGCAATTTTTTTATAAAAATTATATTTTCTATCCATAAATAATACTTCATTTTTAAGGGCTACATTCTTATATACTTTATTTAAGAAATCTAAGGCTGAATTACCAGATATTTCAAATAAAATATTATTAATATTACATTTTAAATCACATCTTTTTACAATTTCCTCTAAAAAATCTATTGAAGATGAAGTAATTCCACAAACAGGGTGTGTTTTAGTATATCTAAAATGTCCATCTCCTTCAAAAACACCTCTAATAAAGTAATACAAATATTTTTCTTCAATATCTGGAAATTTAATAATATAGGATTTTTTATATGAATTATTTTCTTTAACCAAATCTGTCATTTTAAAAATTTCAATTAACTTTTTAGCTATATTTTGTGAATTTACAGTTAAACTTACCATATTATTTTTTGATTCATAAATAGATAATTCATTTAAAAATAAAACCCTGTTAATTTTTTCCAATACGTCTTTATCATAGTCTCTTATACTGATAGTAAAACCAGACTTACTTATATTTCCGTCAGATGCTATCCATCCTAATAAATACGCTTTCTCATTAGAATCAATATTATCAAACATATTATCATCTATATTTTTATATTTACAATTTGAATTATTTCGCCTTGAATATCTATTATTACGACAATAAATACAACTTAATTTTCCATTATTATTACGTGAGAATTGTAAATACTGTCTGTATTCTAAAGTATATTCGTTTTTACATTTATCAGATATATTAAAATCACATTTTACTTTAACTCTCTTATGAGAATTTTCAGACAAATTATTTGTAATCTTATCAAGCAATGTCATTTTAGATTTTATAAACTATTAAAAACATTTTTAAATCATTTTTTTATATAAAGTTGAAGTATTTAACATTTAAATATTTTTTATTACATTAAACACGGTATTATGATAAACTTTTTTTCGTTCCTATATATTATATAATTGAAACGATGTCTGTTCAAACATTATCTTTTATTTTTTTTAATGGTATAACAACTGCCATATTTTTTAAATACGCTGTTAAATATGTTTACGAAAAGGTAACAAAAGAAAAAGATGAACAAATGCTTTGGTTATTATCTAAAATTAATAAACTAGAAACCGAAGTAAATGAATTACATGAAACAATAGATTCATTAGAAGAAACAATTCAAGCAAAAGAAAATTTATTAAAACAATCAAGTGATATGTTATTTAGTAAAATTGACAATTTTATTATCAGTAATTATGATACCGTTCAAACCCCACAAGAAGAATAATCATGTCAATTCATGTCAATTAATTTATTATATATAATTATCACATGAATAATTATATAGAATTAATACTTTATTATATCCATGATTTTTTAGAATGGTCTAATAATTTATATTTTAAACAAGATAATATTTTTGGTGTTAACCCCGATGAAGATACACTAGAAGATTATTAGTCTTCTTAGGATTATCACTTAACTTGTTTTTAGATGCATCTTGCATCATCTTATCCTTAACTGCCTTCATGTTTAATGAAGGGAATTGGTCTAAATAATGATTTAAAACACCCACAAGATTAGGTGTAGCCATAGAAGTACCGCTATAAACAGCAGTTTTACCATTTGGAATAGTACTTAAAATATCTACTCCAGGTGAATACAAATCAGCACAAGGTCCGTAGTTAGAAAAATAAGCTCTATTATCATATTTGTCAGAAGCCATAATAGTTAAAATTCCACGAGCACTAGCAGGACTTGTATGACATGCATCAGAGTCTTCATTTCCAGCAGCTACAACAACATACATTGAATCACTTTGAACAAGAGCTTCAACTGCACGGTTAATAGCACGTGAAAATCCACCCCCAAGTGACATACTCACAATACTCTTGACATTAGGATTTTCCTTCAGTTGTTCTTGATGACGCTTATGAACAAATTCTAAACCATCTAAAATACCAGAATAACTACCAGAACCTTCGCAATTCAAGACCTTCACTGCAAATAAGTTAGCATCCTTACATACACCATAACTCTTACTTCCAACAAGACCTGCACAATGAGTTCCATGACTGTTACAATCAGTATCTTGGTCATCTCCTGCAAAATTAGCTAACCATGTAGCACGTCCTTCAAATTCTGGATGATTAACATCAATTCCTGTATCAACTACATAAGTATGAATTGTTGCATCTTTGTTTTGGTGACAACTACCAGGTTGATTATATTCAAATGAATTATCAAGTGGTAAATCACGTTTTACAACTCTGTCTAAATGCCAAGGAACATTAACAGACTTCATTTCAAATTGCTCTTCTCCTGGCTTTTGAACATAAAACACCGGTTCTTTTGGTGTTTCACCTACAATAGGTTTAGGTAGAGTAAAGGTCTGGTCTTCTTCAATCTCAAATAATTCTTCAAGAGTATTTGTAAATGAATTATAATTGTCAACATGAGTCTTATAAACAGTCAAATCATTAATTTGAACTAAAACTTCTAAATTATGTTCTTTAGCAAAAGATTCATAGTTAAATGTATGAACATGATGTCCACGTGGAGTGAGAAGATAATTCTTAGCTTGAGCAGCACCGACTAAAAATAAACTAGTTAAAGTAAAGAGCTTCATTTTTAAAATGAAAAGTGTATTTTATACTTTTCATTTTTTTTTAACTTTAAACTGGTTGATAGTAATTATCTTCTTTATTTGATAAAAATTTAACTTTATTGTAAAATTTTTCTAAAAGTTTAACACTTAACATTATATTAACTAAAATTAAACAAGCTAAGCCAGCACCTAAAAATACGTATAACTTATCTTTAAATTCTTCAGGTAAATCATCAAAAGTAACTTTTATTACAGCAAGGGGTTCGGACTCTTCTAACATTTAAATAATTAATGTATTTTATTTTTAAATTAAATAAATATATCATCTTTGATTTTTGAATGTATTTCATATTGAATTTTAAAAATTTAAATTATTTATTTATATTATAAAAAACAAAAATGTCTATTGAAAGCTTTTTAGGTCACATGTTTACTGCACCTCAAGCTGGTGGAGCAAAAAAATCCAAATCTAAATCTCTTAGAAAAGTTAATGTTCCTAAGAGTTCAGCTTCAACTTTTCCTCTTGGAACTAAGAGAAAAGGTAGAGATGGCAAAATGTATCAAGTTGGAATGAAGGGTAACAAATATGTCTGGGAAAAATGTATAAAAAGTCGATGTGCTGGTAAAGGAAAGGCTCAAGCAGGACCCTCTCCTAAAGGAAAATATAGTGTAGCTCGTAGAGGTGCCCAAGGTGATATTTCAGCAGTTTCCGGTGGTGCTAAAAGACGTGTTAAGTCTCATCGTAGCATGAGAGGATGGGGTGACTACGAAGATAAACAAGCAGCATTCTTAGCTGCTAAAGCAGAATATGACAACGCCAAAGATGAACGTAGACGTGAACAATTAAGACAAGTTATGGATTCAGCAAAAGCTAAAATGGACCAAGCTAAAGCATTTATCTCAGGTGTCGGTTCAAAATTAAGCAGTGGTATCATGTCAATCGGTTCTAAATTTAGCAGTGGTTTAAAATCCGTTGCTGCATCAGCACAAGGTGCTTACAACCAATACAAAGATAACCAAGATGCAAAAAAATGGGCTGAAATGCAAAGATTACAAACTAAATTTGGTGCTGGTAAAAAACGTTCTCACAAGAAATCTCACAAAAAATCTAAATCACCAAAGAAATCTAAGAAATCCAAGGTTCATAAGCCTAGAAAATCTAAGAAATCAAGAAAGTCTAAGAAATCAAAGAAATCAAGAAAGTCTAAGAAATCTAAGAAATCAAAGAAATCAAGAAAGTCTAAGAAATCAAAGAAATCAAGAAAGTCTAAGAAATCAAAGAAATCAAGAAAGTCTAAGAAATCAAAGAAATCAAGAAAGTCTAAGAAATCAAAGAAATCAAGAAAGTCTAAGAAATCAAGAAAGTCTAAGAAATCAAAGAAATCAAGAAAGTCTAAGAAATCTAAGGCTCGTAAGTCAAGAAAGTCTAAGAAATCTAAGAAATCAAGAAAGTCTAAGAAATCTAAGTCTCCTAAGCGCAAGTCAAAGAAATCAAGAAAGTCTAAGAAATCTAAGTCTCCTAAGCGCAAGTCAAAGAAATCAAGAAAGTCAAAGAAATCAAGAAAGTCTAAGAAATCTAAGTCTCCTAAGCGCAAGTCAAAGAAATCAAGAAAGTCTAAGGCTAAAAAAGCTTAAATTAAGTAATTAATTTATCAAATTTAGTTAAATTAATTTCTATGTATATTTTAATATGGATGATATTGTAAATCTCTTCACAAAAGAACATGGTATTTATAAACAAATATTTAAATTCAATGTAATTATATTCTTTACTATAGTCTTATTATTTTTTATAAAGCTTGGTATTTTTGGTAATTCAATATATATATTAGTAGCATTTATTTTTGCTCTGTATATGACAAATATGTACGTAAAAACTAATCAAAATGACTTAAGTGATAATAACAAACTGATCTATCTTAAATTAGAAACTATACAATCAAAAGTATATGAATATGTTAATTACAAGATAGCTACAGCTACAAGTGGTGGCTTAAAATTACCACCAGCTGATGCTAAAAAATTATATGAAAAAAACAAATTAGATGCATTATATACAGATGCTAACATGATTGTATTTTTACACAGTATATTAAAGTTATCAGAATATAATCCGCAAGAATATTATTTATTAGTCAAAGGTACAAATAATATATTAAAATTAAAACATGATATAGAACGATTTTATGAAGCAGAAGGTATATATCCAGAAAATATACATGAAATGCTTCAAATAGCCATGCAACTAAAAAGTAACTGTATGAATAATTTACAAAATTTTATATACACAGTACCAAAACAAAATAAAATGTATAGTTACATAGATAATGTAATTATGACATATAATGTCTTAATAACAAGAAATATTAAAAAAATGCATAATTATCATTTAGATTATATTCATAAAAATGGTATTGATATTAATACAACATTCATAAATATTAATTCATCTAAACCATTTGACCCTACAACTAACCGTTCAGTTATACCTAGTAAAGAGGGATTGAAACATTCTTTTATTGATTTATACGCATAATATATTTACACGCATAATATATTTACACGCATAATATATTTACACGCATAATATATTTATACGCATAATTTATTTATTATATAAATCAATTAAATTAGTTGTATAACTATGTTTTGATAATTTATTATTAAATAATTCCATTTCTTGGTCAAAATATTTAATAACTTTATCTTTTATTTCTGTTTCACGTAAACTAATATATAAAGATTGTAAATTAATATCTGTTTCACATGAATCTGTAAATGTAGTATTAGATAAATCTAAAATATAAAATTTCATAGTTTGTAAATTAATATACATGCTATCTATATGTAAATTACCAATAATAACTTTTTTTATTCTAATTTGTCTAATGAATGATAATAATTCGTTTATAATCAAATGAAAATTAGCACCGCTATTTTCAAATACTTCTCTCAATGGTGTTAAATTTTTTGTATCAAATTCAATAAATGACCCAGTTTTGTTATAATCAATATCCAATACCTGTGGCACTATATTTAAATTAAGAGTTTCAAGGGTCAACATTATATATAATTCCCAGTCAAATTTATGATTATCGAAAAACATTTTCATAATAGTGCCATTTTTTGTTTTTTCATAAAACATGTCATTGTATAATAGATTTAAATAGCTTAAATAATCTTTCTTTTTACCAAAACTTTTAAAGATATTGCTAATATCACTTGAGGCGTTGCTAGGAGTACGTTTAAAAAATCCTTGCATTTTCATAATCTTTAAATATTTTTGTTTTTAAATCAAAATATTTATTTAATGATAATTTAATTTGTTAGTACTTTATACTTAAATGTTAGACTAGAGAATCCTGCAAAATTAGGTGTAGAGTATTGTAATTGGCCATCATTCGTAATGTTAAATGATAAGATAGAATCGCCTACATAATTAGATACAATTTCCCAAGAAGTGCCCTTATTTACTGCTCTAACATGATAATTTGCATGTAGATTGGTTGTTGCAATTAATCTAGCTGATAAATATAAATCAAAACCCCATACAGAATCATCATTATAATAAATTGTAGGTATATTTTGAGATACCACATTATTTGAAGCTATAAATGTAATTGTAGAAAATTGATCATGTGTATTTGGAGTTACATCAACACCACCAATATACATTCTATTTCCTACATATAAACTCTTAGCAATACTTGAACCACCAGCTACAGTTAAAGCACCTCCTCTTGTTAATGACGTGGCTTCAGTTGAACATCTTATACTTATTCCACCTTCGGATACAATAGAACCAACACTAGAACTGGTAGAATTAATAGTATCATGAACTAAAATACTACTTAATCCTAAAGATGCAAATTCTGTTAAACTAACAGTTCCTGTACCGGGATCACTTGTAGAAGTTCCTAGTTCAAATGTATCAATATTTTCATTCCATAGTAATCCAACATATGGTTTATTATATAATTGAACTGTATCACCCAAACTTGGGTTTTGACTAGTCCAAGAATTTTCAACAGTTAGTACACATGTAGAACCAACATATCCAATAACTTTACGAACTTGATTAACACTAAATCCTGAAGTAATTTTAATCCACCATCCAGTATAAAAATTATCAATATTACTTGACCCAATAGGTAATTTTAACTGTGTAGTAGTCATACCAGATTGATTTGGTAAAGTATAAACTTCGTGTTGATCACTTATATCGTTAACTACATCACCATCAGCTGTATCATTATTTATTTGGTAACGTTGAATCAAAATACCACCATCTGACGAACCAGCTGGTCCAGAATTAATAACAAGAATATTATCTGAAAGTAATGTATTTGTTGAATATACTGTATTCGTTGTACCAATAATTGCAACATTTCCAGTCACTACCATATTACCAAGAACATTAACATTACCTGTAATACCAACACCTCCAGATACTCTCAATGCACCCTCATTTGCATTACTACTATTTGTAGTGCTTAATAAAACAACATCTCCACCTACATGCATATTTTTAACTATACTAGCACCACCAAAAACAGTTAATCCGCCACCATTTTGAACATTTGTTGAAATAGCAGTTGTTTGAATTGTAACACCACCTACTGTAATTAATGACCCGGATGATAAACTTGTACTATTTGTACTATTATTTAATTTAGTTTGACCATTACTATTAGATATATCTATAGTTTTCTCTAAAAATGTACCTGAGCTATCATATCTTGAAATTGATAAATTATTAGTAACTGTATTTCTATCAATAGAAAACCTCTTTAAATTTGTCAAATCATAAAAGTTGACTAATGCATTTTTATTATCGTAAAAGTTCTGTATGCCGTAATTATATAAATCACCTCCTATATAAACATCTTTACCAATACTAGCACCTCCAGGGGTTAAGAAACTTCCACCATTACTCACATTTTCAGCATTAGTATATGTTTGAATAGTTACACCTCCGAATGTTAAAAATGAACCAGTACTTAAATTCAAAGATTCATCAGTTGCAGTTAATGTTAAATATGCAAATGTACTTGAACTTGCACCACCTCCATTAATTTGACCCTGTACATTCAAATTTTGTTGAATATATATTTCACCACCTATATATGCTCCTCCATTCACAGTTAAAGCTCCAGAACCAAAATTACTAGGTTGTCCAGTCGCAACAGTTAAACCACCTGCTATGTAAACTGCACCAGATGTACTAGTCGCATCCATGGTATTAGTAAAGTGAGCCAAGCCACCAACAAATAAATTTTTAGCAATACTTGTACCCCCTTCAACTGTTAAACTTCCACTTGTGAATTCATCATAAGCTTCTTCTGTATTATAAATAGTTAATTGATTCATATAATTATAATCATTCGCTCTTATAGTACCATTAATATCTAGTTGATAATCTGGAGATGTCATATTTACACCTATATTACCATTCGTATGTAAAAATAGATGAGTATTTGTACCAACGTTTAATTGAAGTGGTTTTAATATTCCTGCTCCATCTGCATCCGTATGAATATTATATACACCATTAGCAGAAGTAGAATTACAAATTATTTCTAATAATTCAAAATTACCTGACTTTACGTTATTTAACCCGTATAGTTCAATAGAACTAGTTGAAGCAATATTTAAATCATTATTCGATAATACATATCTATCAGATGGGTTAGTAATAACTAAATCTCCATCAGAATTTTGAGAATAAATAGAAATATTACCAGCAGTAGAATAAATATTAATTGTGTTACCAACATGTATACTCTTTTCAATAGTAGCACCTCCAGCAACTGTTAATGCACCACCACTTGTTAAATATACAGCATCATTTGTATTATTAATTGATAAACCACCTTGCATTACTAAACCACCAGTACTACTGTTCGCACTATGCTTTGTAGAACTCATATAAATACTTCCATCTGTTAATAACTTAATCTGTTCTAGATGAGCATTTGTTTGTAATATAAGTTGAGTAGAATTTCCATTACCTGTTTTGTTAGTAGACACTATATAATTATTAGTATCCCATCCAAGTTGTAAATATTCACTATCATCTACATTATTAGGTTGTCCTAAACCAAATATTTTAATATCATTTGTATCATTTGTATCTCCATCTTTTGTAAAAAAACATATACTAGATGGTTCTGCAATATTTTGTCCCTGAATAGATAAATCATTACTTGTATTTCCACCAGCTAATACAGAATACCTTTGATTATCACCCACGAATTGAACTTCATTTGTACCTTTAATTCTGAATACTTCTGTTGAATTACCTCCTGTAGATGAGCTGAAAAATGTAAAATCTTTATTTGTATCATATACCTGAAATCTTAAAGATCCAGATGTTACACCTAAACCAGTAAAGATATTCTCTTCTGTGACAGTTTGTTCAGCTTGATATAATAAAAATTTATTATTTTTTGTGGTATTCCATAATTCTAATCCTAGAGAATCACCTATATATGTCTTTTTAGCCACACCTAACCCTCCATAAATAGTTAATCCATTACCTGTAGTACTAGCTAAAGAATCAGTTGTACATTGAATGGTAACACCTCCTTTGACAATTAAACTGGCTGTTGTTGTATTTTTAGATTCTACGGTATCTGTAATGTTTACAAACTTATGAAAATCACTTGAATAATCACCTATTGTTAATAGAGTATTATTGGTACTAGCATTCGAAAAAACAAAATTACCAGTTGTGGTTTTAAACAACATATCATTTTCAGTTGCAATAACCAAATCTTCGTTTTCCATGTTAAATGTAGTTGTAGAAGAACCTGCACTATTTTGTAAAGCAATTTGAGAATCGCCTGTATACCTTACTAATAAACCAATTTCATCAGTGTATAATTGACCTATTGTTAATGTCTTAGAAAACATAACATTACCACCTACTGCTACCCCTCCAGCAACAGTTAAAGCTCCTCCGTTACTAGAATTAGTAACATCTTCTGTTGCATTAATACTAACTCCACCATCAATAATAAATGCACCTGTTGTTGCATTGGTTGAGTGTGTTGTAATATGAATATTTAATTTAGTGTCAAATAGCTCTACTCTTTTAGACATTCCATCAGGACTAAGATATAAATATTTGTTAGACACAGAATCTACAAATACACGATTTATATTAATACCGTTCAATGATAATGTACTTGCATTATTATCTAAAATAATATCATTTCCAAAAAAAGTTCTATTATGAACTGCTAACCCACCACCTATTGTTAAGGCACCACCACTAGTAGAAGAAATACTATCATAAGTTGCATTTATACCAACACCTCCATCAATAATAATTGCTCCATTTAATCGATTAGTGGATACTGTAGTATTTGTGATATTAATATCACCGCGTTGGATAGTTAATATTTGAGAAGGTTCAACTGTAATCTTCTTTAATCTAATGTCTGACATTTCTATTAATATAGTCCTAGATTATTTATTTTCTATTTATACTTGAGGTAAAAATTTAAAATTTTTATATTAACAAATGTTAATACAAAATGTTTGAAAAACCCATAGTTATTTATTCTGATTATTGCGTTTATTCTAAGAACTTTCTCCAAACGCTTATGAAATACCCAGATTTATTTAATTCTTTTATTAGAATGAATATTGATGTTGATCCTAATACTAAAAGACGACCTCAGGCATTTTACCAAATTCAAGACGTATTAGATATTAAAATAACTAAGGTACCGACATTAATTACACCGAATGCACAATATATTTTATCAGATGTTGACGCTTTTAAATGGTTGGAATATCAAGTTAAATTATTAACTGATACATCTGGTGAATTACAACCATTTAATCCGAATGAAATGATGTCTTTTTCCGATAATTATGCAGATTATGGTTCTACAAATTTATGTGATGCTAAAGAACAAAGTTTTAAATTTTATAAAGATGGTAGATTAACTGACGATAATTTTTTAAATACGGATAAAACGTGGGACCCAAATAACTCTGGTAAAACAAATGGATTTTTAAATGATTTAGAAAAATCGACACCTAATATGGATTATGCTTCAAAACAAAATGAAAGACAATATTTTGATGATATGCGTCAAAAGGATAAAGGCTCAGTACAAATTAATATGAGAGACCAATATATTCAACAAAATAATAATTCATCACAATTTAACGCTCAACAAAGACAAAATATTCCACAACAAAGAGCACGTAGTAATATAAACTTTATGGATAGTAACTTTGGTTTATCTGGTCAATTAGGAAACTCAAATCATATGAACGTGTCTGCAAAAAGTAAGGAAGTTGATATGAAATTACAACAATTAATGAGTGATAGAGAACGTGTTGATTCAGAATTAAATCAACGACCTAGATTTTACTAAAAATTTTTTTATTATATAATATTAATGTGGTTATTAATATTATTAATAATATTATCTTTATTTGTTATTTTCACAAATGATAAGGAAAAATTTGAAGGTATTTATTTAAGACCTTGGGCTACAAGAATTACACGCCCAACTCGTAACATGAGTTATGATTTACGAGGTGAAGCTTACTATCCTCCTTTACTTAATCTTCCATTTGATAATTCAAGTATTGCACCGATACCAAACCCTAAATTAATTGACAGAAGAAGTCTTTGTGTTTAATTTAATAATTAAAACTATTTTGATTTTTTTTTTATTTATTTAATATATAAACAAATGGCAAGAAGTCACCGAAAATCCGCTAAACGAGCAACTAAACCATCTAAAAAAACTTATAGTAAAACCAAGTCTAGTCGTAAAACCAAGTCTAGTCGTAAAACCAAGTCTAGTCGTAAAACCAAGTCTAGTCGTAAATCAACTTCTAGTCGTAAAACCAAGTCTAGTCGTAAATCAACTTCTAGTCGTAAAACCAAGTCTAGTCGTAAATCAACTTCTAGTCGTAAAACCAAGTCTAGTCGTAAATCAACTTCTAGTCGTAAATCAAAGTCTCCCAAACGCAAAACTAAATCTAAAAGAAAGTCTGCAAAGAAATCTCAACGTAAACAAAGAGTTAAGTCACATTATCGTATGAGAGGTATGGGTGGTATGTTAACTATGTTTGGAGGTGCAGCTGAAGAACTAGAAGCTAATTATAACAAAGAACGTACAGCATTTTTAGATGCCAAGTCTAATTATGAACAAGCTGAAGATAAACCTAGTCGTGAAGAATTCCGTAAAATCATGGAGAAGGCAAAGGAGAGAATGACTCAAGCAAAACAAAAGATGAATGCGCTTCTTAAAGGCGTTGGTGAAGCTGCTAAAAAGGCAGCTGGACAACTAAGTGCATCTACTAAAACCGCTGGAAAAGATTTAAGCGCAGGTATGTTTTCATTTGCTTCTAGATTGAGTAGTGGATTAAAATCATTAGGTTCTAGATTAAGCAGTGGTTTTAAATCTATTACATCAAGTGTAAAAAGTAAATATAATAAATATAAAGAGGATAAGAAAAAGGCAAAAGCTCAAGCAGAAGAAGATGCAAATTTAGCTCAATGGAATAGTTTAAGTAAAAAATACGGTACACCTTCAAGTTCAGCAACTTCTTTAGCTTCTTCAGATTCTTCGTAGAAATTTTAGTTAATTAATTGTTTAATTATTAATTTATTCTTTTATTGTATAATTATAATAATTAAATGATATTAATCGAAGACCGTTTCCAAGATTATATACAAGATAAGTTTGATACAAATACCTTAACAATGTTGAATGAATTTATATTTTATGGTATTTTTATATATTATTATTATTTCGGACCAATTCAAGATTCTCAACAAAACTTTAGAATTTTAAAATATATATTAACAGTATTTACATTAAGATATCTTTTTAATTATATTACAAAATATACAATTGTAAATGAACAAAAAGAAGAAACAAGTTATTTTCAATTTAATGGTAAAATAGCTATATTTACAATTCTAGTACTATTTTTATCTTTAGAACACGAAAATATTTATACTACATTAGCTATTGTATTTAGTTATGCCTTATTATCTAGTGCCGCTAAATACGGATATACCATTGATAATTTAATCACTGTTGGTATCACATATTTTATATATTCATTAAAATTAATATAAAACGCAATTACGCGTTTAATTAAAAGTTAATTTAATATAAATTTTTTCACAAGTTATATTAAGTTGCGTTGCGTCAAATGAAAGACGTTATCTTAGATACTATTAATATTGGTATTCTTGTTTTAGATGAAGACCTAAGATATGTTTACGTCAATAAATATATGCAAGAATGTTTACAAATTAAATCATCTGATAATATATTCCAAAAAGACACATATATTACATATATTCATCCAGAAGAAAGAGAACTAGAACTTGAAAAGTGTATGAATTTTTTAGAAACAAAGATTCAATCTTCAAGTGTATGTAGAATTAAAATTGGAGGTAATACATATAAATGGATTAAAGTGAGTAGACTTTATCATTCAAATAATAATACAAATTATTATATTTATACCATCGAAGATATCGATGAACTTAAAAAACTAGAGTTAATGATTCAAAAAGAAAAGATAAAAAATGACGAAGAGTATTCTCATAAATCATTATTTTTAGCTAATATGAGTCACGAAATAAGAACACCTCTAAACGGTATCATAGGAATGTTAACATTACTCAATGATACAGTTCTATCTAATGAACAACGTGATTACATTGATATGCTAAGAGAATGTTCTATTAATTTAATGACTATTATCAATGATATTCTTGATTTTTCTAAATTAGATGCAGGCAAGGTTACCTTAGACATAGATTGTCATAGTTTAAGAAAATGTATAGAATCGGTTAATGATATATTAGCAGCTAAGGTATATGAGAAAGGTTTAGAATATAATTTTGTAATCAATCCAGGTGTACCCGAAATGATAGATATTGATGCTAATAGATTTAAACAAGTCCTTCTTAACTTATTAAATAATTCAATTAAATTTACAGATAATGGTACTATCTTTTTAGATGTTACAAGGGATTCATCTTTGATTCCAGATGAAGTTATTCTAAAATTTAGTGTTACTGATACAGGTTGTGGTATCGCCCAAGAAGACCGTATTAAATTATTTGAATCTTTTAGTCAAATAAATTCAAAAACAACGCAAAAAATAAATGAAGGTACTGGTTTAGGGTTGATTATTTCACAAAAAATTATAAGTCTAATGAAAGGAGAGATTTGGTTAGATTGGAGTGAATTAAATACAGGCAGTAGATTCTGTTTCACAATAAAAACAAAGGTATGTAAAGAATTAACAGAAGATAAAGATATACCTCTACCTTACAATAACTTTTTACAAAACAAAAAAATATTTATTTTAGATGACAACAGAGAAAACAGATTAGGCTTAGCTAATTTAGTTCATAAATGGGGTATGATACCATATACGTTTTCTTCAGCCATGGAAACATTATATATGTTAAAATTAAAAAACACAGAATTTGATTTAGGATTAGTAGATGTATGTATGCCAGAAATGACTGGAAAAGAATTTGCTATTAAACTTAAAAAACAAAACGAGGATATTCAAAGAGAACAAATACCATTAGTTGCATTGAGCTCTTTAGGAGATATTCAACATGATTATACTCCTTATTTTAAAGGGCAGTTATTAAAGCCTGTTAAAGAATCACGACTTAAAGACCTTTGTACCAATATTTTAATTAAAAATAATTCTGGTAAATGTGCAGTTAATCCAAATATACAACAAAGTATTTGTTTTGATTTAGATGTAGATTTAAAAGAAACTATAGATATTCTTTTAGTAGAAGATGTAGTTATTAATCAAAGAGTTGTGACCAGATTTTTAAATAAATTAGGATTTAATAATATTGATATAGCATCAGATGGAAAGATATGCTTAGATATGCTTTCACAAAAACGATATGATATAATTTTATTAGATATTCGAATGCCAAACATGAATGGTGAAGTTGTATGTAAATATATTCTTGATTACTTTAATAATCAACTAACAGACAATTTATACAAATTTAAGAATATTACTAAACCATATATTATTGCTGTAACCGCTTACTCCCAAAAAGAAGACAGAGAAAAATATTTAAATACGGGATTCAATGATTATGTTTCAAAACCTATCAATATTATTCATCTAGAAAAATCTATGAAAAACTTTATGAAAAGTCTATTATCAAATTAATTAACTATAAAATTAATTAACTGTAAAATTAATTAATTTATTTAAAACACCCTTCAATATGAGCTTCATATAACATTTTTTTAAATTTATATTTTAAATCATCAATATTTACAACATCCGTAGTATCATTTAATATAACTATATCATATTTATTATTTTGATAATCATCTAAATCACATTCAGATGCATGTTTACTAATTTTTTCATATAAATTATCATCACCTTGACTTTCGCTTAATAATCTCGTTTCATTTCTATTGGGTGCTACTACTTTTACCATTAAACCTCCATTATTTTTAACAAAGTCATATTCATTCTTAAATCTAACGTCTGATATTACAAATACTGAGACATTTCTCTTGTTATGAATATTTATCCAATTATCTAAATAATTAACCCATATATCTTTATCACTACTTCTACCTACTTCTGTTCCTTCTGTTTGCAATAATCTACGTGATTCTGGTGTTTTATTTTCATACACATCTTCATAACTTACATGACTTTTTGTCATTACATTAACTTTAATTTGGTCAGCAAAAGCACATTGTAAATATCTATATCCTGATTTTTCTAAAACAGGAATAATTACATTATTAGTAATATAATCCTTACCGGAACCTAATTTACCTGTAACACCTATTATAATTTTCATAATATTAATCACTATAATTTAAATAATATAATTCATTTTTTGTTTTCAAACTATCAGCTAATATCTCATTAATAAATTCTAATCTCGTCTTTAATTCAAATCGTGTTATATTATCACGTCTGTTACTATAATTACTGGAACTTTTAATTACACTTTTTAACATTAGTTGTACTGCACGCGTTGTTTCATTCATCGAATCAATTATATCAGACATCTTATCTATTTTTTTAGTTTGTGATTCATACATTTTCTTCATATCATTCATACTTTGAATAATTGTATTTTCTTCACATTCTTTCTTTAACTTAGTTAATTCCTCACTTACTCTTTCATATTCTAAGAATAATTCATCATATGTTTTAGTTTGCGACATATGAAATATAATATAGTTTTGGATATTATATATCTTTTATAGCCGCAAATTTATTCCTTTTTTCCCTCCCACTCTAAATTGGTATTTCTATAATTTTTAAAGTCATACAACTTTTTAAACATATTAATCAATGCTTGATATCTAGGTTTTTCATCAAAATCTAAAGTTTTTACATGTTTAAAATACACTAAAAACTCACGTGGTAATTGTTCACATAATTCTTCATCAGTTATAGACTCTTTTTTCTCTAAAATCATTTTATACCTTTCTTTCTTATCTTTATGTTTTAAATTTTGCCATGGAAGTTTTCCTCTAAATAAATACACCAATAAATATCCAATTGCTTCCAAATCATCTTTTCTTGATTGTTCATACCCTTTATGTGCAGCTATACTAGCATATCTAGCAGTTCCGCAAAACTTATTACCTTTTTTAAAAGCAATGTGTTCATCATTCCTTTTAATATATTTTTTTGCTAATCCAAAATCTATACAATATAATTTTTTACCATTATCTTTATCAATAACAAAATTATCAGGTTTAATATCTCTATGAATATACCCTTTTTCATGTATATATCTTAATAACTCAATCATTTGTATAGCTAATAGAATAACCGTTTTTAATCTTAATTTTTTCCTCTTTGTTAAAATACTTTCTAATGAAGGACCCAACAAATCCATAACAATGATTTTTTTATCTAACTCTTTATTTTTAACTACTTTCATATTTGCTACACCACAATCTTCAGATTTATCCTTATTTAAAACATTGTACACTTTTGCTTCCTCCAGTAACCATTTCTCACCATTTTTCTCTTCAGTATTAATAGGTATTTTTATAGCGACTTCTTCATTTGTTTTTTTATGTTTTGCACAAAATACATCTCCAAATGAACCACTTGATATATATTTAGTAATTGTGTAAGAATTAATTTCAGTACCGATTAAAGATGTTAAACTCTTATTTTTCTCAACCATTAATGTTAATAATTAAAATAATTTTTTGTTTTAATTTTAAATAGTAACCGCAAGCAAAAACATATTTTTTTAAAAATTTTTTTATAATATAATATTATATGCCTTCTAAACGTTCTAAATCAAAAAGTCGCGTTAGAATACATATTGAAAAAGGAGCCTTACCTGGTTATAGTCTATCTCTTAAAAGAAGTGATAGAAGAGAACTCCTCGATAAACTAGTCAAAAAATACGGATGGAGTAATATCGTTAAAAAACTTAACGTACTCTACATTTATAATATGAATAGATACCCAGTTAACGCAGGCAAATTCAGACGCGATATGTATTACATCCAAAAAAAATTTTCACCTACACATAAAACTTCTCAAAAAAGGTACAAAAAGTCTAAACGCTCTAAACCTAAAAAATCAAAGAAATCAAAACGTTCTAAACCTAAAAAGTCAAAAAAGTCAGCTAAGAAATCTAAGTCTACAAAACAAAAGTCAGCTAAGAAATCTAAGTCTACAAAACAAAAGTCAGCTAAGAAAACTAAGTCTACAAAACGAAAATCAAGTAAGAAGGTTAAGAAATCAAAACGTTCTAAACCTAAAAAGTCAAAGAAATCAAAACGTTCTAAACGTTCTAAACCTAAAAAGTAAAAGTCATGGTAAATTAATATAATTAATCAATAATTATATTACTTATTTTCTGTTAAACTTTTTAATAATTCTTTTTTAGCAACAATTTCTTTATCAAAATCTCTTTTCATTTGTTCTGTTAGAATCATATCTCTTCCAGATGTAACAAAAGGGTCCATTAAACCTAATATATTTTTAATTTGATAGAAATTTGGTTTGAGTGCATCTTGTCCAGTTAACGTAAATCTAGCATAATTATTCTTATCTAAACGTATAGATAATAATTCTGTGGAATTAATAACTATTTGTGCAGGAATATTAGTTCTATAATTTATTTCTGCATTTTTTCGTTCAATCATAGTTTCTTCACCTCCCTTATAATCTGTATCATCTTTTATAAATCTTAAAATATTTTTAATACGAATCTTAACTCTAACATTTCTAGTCATAAACTGTGTATTATCTAATAAATTAATATTAAATATGAATAATCTATCCTGACCACTATTTTTATAATATAACTTATTTAAGTCTGTTGTAATTTCTAATTTATGTCCCTTAAATTTACTAACATTAGTTTTTAAATGGTCAATAATTAATTTTTTAATAGGTGCTTCGAAAGGAAAAGGTATATAAGGATTATGTTCTTTATAACCAATTGGTTCAATATTATCATCTTTAAATGCTTCTTTAAAAACTTTAATAAGTTCTTTAGTTTCTGTTTCGAAAATATTAGGGATGTAGTATGCTGGAATCAGAATATTATTGGACCCAACTATAGTTGTTACATAATGTTCTTTATATAAAGATGAATAGATAAGATATACAATAACTAAAATAAAAAATAATGCGACTATATCTTGCATAATACTATATTATATAAATATTTTAATTATATAATAATTATATTAATTTTATTAATCATATCCTCTTCCTCTAGAAATTTCATCAGACGCTTGTGCTTCTAATGCTGGATACCTTTTAGTTATATGTAAAAATCTATAAAGAGTAATCCATAAAATACCTACCCAAACAAATAAATCTATAAATCCAAAACTAATATTTATAAGTGTACCTCTACATTCATATCCCTTTTGTAAGCAATCTTTTGTCAATAATGTTATACATATTGAAGCTGTCATCCATAATATAGTCATTAAAAATGCGAGAAGACACGCTACATTATTTAATACAATTTCGTTCTTGTTACAATTGTACCGAAGAGTTAAATATAAAAAACTTAATAATGCGGATACAAAAGATACACATAAATAAAACCCAAACTGGCTAGTAACTATATAATTTTCATTATAGTGAATCCATATACTATTACTTATAATACAAATTAAAGATATAATTGTATTAAATCCAAATAAACTAGATAATATATATTTCATATTAAAGCAGTAAGTATTGATTAATTTCATTTTTTAATTAAACCCTTATTTTTTCCAATACTATTCCTTTTTTCGGTGACACACGTATTGATTCAATACCAAGGCTTTTCACTTCATCAACATTATAATACACGTCATCAAAAAAGATAACTTCTTGTGTTGATACATTCGTCTTATCTATAATCTCTTGTAACATATATTTCTTGTTTGTATATTCATAAATAGAATTATCCCATGGATTTACATCTCTTTTTTCATATATAATTTCATGAAATAAGTCATAAATATTCATTCTACTTAAATAATTATACGGTGACTTATTATGCGTTGCCAAACATAAAATTTTACCATTATCTTTTAATTGCTGTAAAAAGTCTTTAATTTTCTGCGTGTATTCTTCTCGATAAGAATAATCTACTAAATGAAGATACAATGTATTATCTAAATCAAAGACAAATACTTTGTAATCATGAATACTGATTTCTTGTTCGCACATTTATTCAACTAATTCTAAAATTGTAGAATTAGTTTATAATTCAATTTTATTTAAACGTGTCCATACAACACAGCTTGGTAACCATTTACATATGGTTGACCATACATATCATATTCAACTATAGTTACTGGTTCTGTTTGTGAATAATTAGAATATAATCTAATTCTGTCTTTTTTTCTTAAAATACGTGATAAACATATATAAAAAACTAGTAAAAGTATTACGATTATTAAAGTAATAACCCATACATTGCGAATATCAAAAGTGGTATTAAACATTTTGATATATTTAAAATACAAATCCGAATTTCACTTTTTAATTAAGAGTAAACAAATATAAAGTCTTGTTAATTTCTCCAACCATTTCATCTCTAATGTTTAATAAATCTGTATCTGATTCTTTTAAATAATTAGGTACTTCGTACTTTAAGAATTGAATATATTCTCTTAAAGCCTCTGAGATATTCGAATCATGGAATTGTTTCACTTGAACATTAAATGAACTTTTAAATTCTGGTCTCTTATATCTACCCATATAAGTCTCTGTAAACTGGTCAATTAAAAGACCTAATGCGTCATATAAAGCACCTGAACCTGTATGTCTAGCATAACTTGTTGTGGACCAATGGTATAATCTAATATTTAATAACATATTAAAAAAAACCTGGACAATTGTTTCACACCCCATGGTTTATATATATTATAGAAATATAAAATAAATTTTAAACAAATTAATTGTACTTTTGTTTAAGTTCTTCTACTATTTTAATATAATTTACTTGAGCTTGAAGCTTAGATACTCCCTTTAATTTACTCCACGCAGACCATTTAGATACCTCTTTGAACATATAAAACGATGGCTTATCTATATTGATATCACCAACAGTTGCTTGTTTATAATTAGCATACAAATCAAGTAACTCTGTATCACTTGGTTTATTCTTAAGATTATGCACATCTTTACTTGCATCTTTAAATAATGTTTGAATAGCTTGTTCTCTAGCTGTCATTTATATAGTTAATATATAAATGAAATAATAATTTATAACGTACTTAATTATCATCCACCACGTAAACGTCGGACTCTATCTTAAGCAAATTGATACTTACTTTTCAATAAATTTTTGGTATTAAGAGCTCTAAGGAATTTGACAGTGTTGCAAATAAAATTAATTATTTACTAGCAACAATGGTTGTATTTAAATCATTTTTTAATATGATTTAAATTAAAATATTTTTCTAATTATTTAAGCGCTCTTAGCCTTGGACTTCTTGCTCTTGCGAGACTTTCGTGATTTGCGAGCCTTAGACTTCTTTGATTTCTTGGACTTGCGAGACTTTCGTGACTTGCGAGCCTTAGATTTCTTTGATTTCTTGGACTTGCGTGACTTGCGAGACTTTCGTGACTTGCGAGACTTTCGTGACTTGCGAGACTTTCGTGACTTGCGAGACTTTCGTGACTTGCGAGACTTTCGTGACTTGCGAGACTTT